>CERH01003448.1_pt1 | contig 17676 bp, 31 predicted proteins | sample 530991 | NCBI WGS metagenome assembly CERH01 (sample SAMEA2621191, study PRJEB7988) | marine metagenome | biome: marine biome (ENVO:00000447); feature: mesopelagic zone (ENVO:00000213); material: "saline water (ENVO:00002010), including plankton (ENVO:xxxxxxxx)" | depth 800 m | reverse complement strand
GAAGCTCAATTTACAGCAGGAACTCCTGCGGTAAGTTTTATCGGCGATAAGTACACTCTCTCAACAACTGCAGGTAGTACAACTACTGGCAGATCGAAAGAAGGTGTAACTGCAACTACTTCAAGTGGTGTTGCTTTGTGTGTAGGTTTTGACTTATCTCCTAGTAATGAAATAGGAGCTAATGCTAGAGCTTACTTCACCTTCCCAACTAACACATTCGCAGTTTAAGGAGAATAGATCATGGCAATTAACAGAGCACAACTCGTAAAAGAACTTGTTCCTGGACTTCATGCTCTTTTCGGATTAGAGTACGAACGTTACAACGATGAACACGAAGACATCTTCGACACAGAAACCTCAGAAAGAGCTTTCGAAGAAGAAGTTATGTTAAGTGGATTCGGGGAAGCACCTGTAAAAGGTGAAGGAGCCGCGGTGGTATATGAGACTGCACAAGAATCATTTACCTCTCGTTACACTCATGAAACCGTAGCTTTAGCGTTTGCGTTAACAGAAGAAGCTATCGAAGATAATCTCTACGATACTCTTTCTTCTAGATACACAAGAGCTTTAGCACGTTCTATGCAACAAACAAAACAAGTGAAAGCAGCTAACGTATTAAATAATGCGTTTAGTTCTTCATTCGTTGGTGGTGATGGAAAAGAGCTTTGTGCTACAGACCATCCAACTGTTGCAAACGTTGAATTGAGAAACGAGCTGTCTACTTCAGCTGATCTTAATGAAACTTCACTCGAACAAGCGTTAATAGATATCGCTGACTTCAGAGATGAAAGAAACTTAAAGATCAATGCACAAGCAAGAAGGTTAATCATACCACCTGCTTTGCAATTCGTAGCAGACAGACTGATGGAAACTCCTGGAAGAGTTGGTACATCTGACAATGATATTAACGCTATTCGTAACATGGGCATGGTCTCAGAAGGTTACGTAGTTAATCATTATTTAACAGATACTGACGCTTTCTTCATCAAAACTGATGTTCCTAACGGACTTAAACACTTCGTTAGATCACCTGTAGCAACCAGCATGGAAGGAGACTTCGAAACTGGTAACGTTAGATATAAGGCGAGAGAACGTTATAGTTTTGGTTTTAGTGACTGGAGAGGAATCTTTGGATCACCAGGAGCGTAATCACTTACGTTATTTAGGAAAGGGAGCTTCGGCTCCCTTTCTTTTTTGAAATGGATGAGCTAGAATGACAAAACAACTAGGGATATTACAACATATCTATCGACTGCCCTAGCAGACAAGCCAAGACGATAGATTCAATTAAGGAGACTTAATATGGCAAAATCAACATTCAGTGGACCAGTTAGATCACTTGCAGGATTTATTTCCGCAGGTAATGCTAATGTGGTCAGTTTAACAGCAGACACTACTTTAACGGTAGACGCTCACGCAGGAAAAATATTAACTTGTAATGACGCTGACGGTAAATTTACTTTACCTAGTATTGTAGCTACTGCTCCTGGAAGAGACGATGAACCTAGTCAGTTAAATAATTTAGGAGCTAGTTTCTTCTTTGTAGTAGAAACAGCAGCGACTGACATGGATATTTTAACTGATGGTACTGACAAATTTGTTGGTGGACTATATACAGGTAAAGATGACGCTACAGGTAAAACTTTTATCTCTGGTGCGTCTAATGATGTTATTACTATGAATGGTTCTACTAAAGGTGGACTAGCGGGTAGTATTGTTAAAGTTACTGCTATCGGTTCAGCTAAATACGCTGTCGAAGGTATAATTTTAGGTTCAGGCACTATAGTTACACCATTTGCTGATGCATAATAGGAGGTAACTTATGGCTGATACAGTAACAAGTCAAACTATCATAGACGGCGTTAAAACCGCCGTCGTGAAGTTTACTAATGAATCAGACGGTACAGGAGAAGCTTCTGTTAAAAAAGTAGATGTTTCCGCTTTATCAACAGATGGAGCAGGTAATGCTTGTTCTTCAGTAACTATAAAAAGGATTTATTGGGCGTGTAGAGGTATGGGCGTCGATATTGAGTTCGATGCTTCAACAAATGTGTTAGCGATTTGTTTACCTGCAGACAGCACGGGAGACGAAGAATATGATACGTTTGGTGGTATACCTAATAACGCAGGTTCTGGCGTAACTGGTGATATAGATTTCACCACAGTTAGTGCTAGTAATGGAGACGCTTATTCAATAATTTTAGTGTTAACCAAAAATTATTAATAATGGCAACATCAGGTACGCGTACATTTGGTTTAGACGTAGCAACAGCTATCGAAGAGGCGTACGAACTCGCAGGGTTAGAGGCTCGTACGTCTTACGATAGTATTACTGCTCGTCGTTCTATGAACGTTATGTTTGCTGATTGGTCTAACAGAGGCGTTCAAATGTGGGAAATAGCTAAAGTAGAGCTAACTCTTACTAAAGGCACTAACGAATATACAATAAATTCTTTTGATATTGATATTTTAGACGCTTATATTCAAAGAACAGTAAGCAGTAGTGTGACTGATTTAGTTATGGATAGAATAGACCGTAACGAATATATTAGTATTCCTAATAAATCAACACAAGCAAGACCAACTCAGTATTGGTTAGAACGTTTAAAAGCTCCAGTTATTCATCTTTATCCAACGCCTGAGAACTCAACGGACAAACTCATTTACTATGTTTGGCGTACAGTTGAAGATTCTGCAGCACAAGTTAACGACGTAGATATACCTACTAGATTTGTTGCTTGTTTAGTTTCAGGGTTAGCGTATTATCTTTGTTTAAAAAAGAACATTCAAAAAGTACCTTTACTTAAACAACAATACGAAGAAGATTTAGCCAGAGCGATAGCTTACGATGAAGATCGTTCACCGTTAAAAATCGTTCCAAAACATGAGTATATATAATGGCATACGCATCAGGTAAATACGCTTACGGTATTTGTGATATATCGGGAGTTCGTTATAAATTAAAAGACATGAAAAGAACATGGAATGGTCTTTTAGTAGGTCCTGATCAGTATGAACCAAAACACCCACAACTAGACCCACCTACAGTTAGTGTTGATTCTGAAGCACTACCTAGAACAAGACCTGAAGTACCATTACCTCAAGCTCAATTAGGTTTAGTAACGGCAGCAGGAGGTTTGTTAGCAACTAGCGATATTATTGGTACTAAATTTGAAGGAGCTTTCGGTACAACAGCCGTAGGCACCGTAACCGTGAGTATAACGTAATGGCAGGGTTTACTTATAGCAGTTTAAAAACAGCAATCCAGGATTATTTAGATAATTCAGAAACAACGTTTGTTAATAATATTAATAATTTTATTGAAACAACAGAAGAACGTATTTTAAAAACAGTGCAACTTCCTGTGTTTCGTAAAAATGTTACAGGTACGCTATCGGCTAATTCACCGTATTTATCGAAACCTACTGATTTTTTATCACCGTTTAGTTTAGCGGTTTTAGATTCTAGTAGTAATTATAGTTATTTATTATTAAAACACGTCTCTTGGATCAGAGACTATACCCCTAATGCCACTACTACAGGTACTCCACTATTTTATGCACAGTTCGACCAAGATAGTTTTATTATAGCTCCTACACCTTCAGATAATTTTACGGTAGAGCTACATTATAATTACCGACCTAGTTCAGTAACTACAGTAGGAGACGATAATCAAAGTTGGTTATCCGATAACGCACCTAATGCTTTATTGTTTGGTTCCTTAGTTGAAGGAGCAGTGTTTATGAAATCTTCACCTGAAACTGTTATGATGTATGAACAAAAATTTCAAGAAGCATTAGCAATGTTGAAAGTCTTAGGAGAGTTTAAAGATGTTAGAGACGAAGCTAGAAGCGATAACTTAAAAATAAACCCACAAGGAATGTCTAATGTATGAAATAAAAGTAGGAGACGTAGCCATAAAAACTACACAAAATACAGGATTAAGTCCAGAATATTGGACTGAAAGAATAATGGAACGCTTAGTTCAAGTTAGCGATAACGCTGATCCTTTAGTACAAGCTCAAGCTAGAGCTTTTAAAGAGAATATTGAAAAAGTTGTTTTATTGTACTTAAGACAGGCTATAGCTTCTGATAGAAGCACAGTAGCAGGTCTTTTAGAAAAACAAGGTCATCATAAAATGGCTGAAATTATAAGGAGGCTATAATGGCTATATCACAAGCAATGTGTACATCTTTCAAACAAGAACTTTTAGAAGGTGTGCATAATTTTAAAAACTCAGGCGGTAGCACATTCAATTTAGCTTTATATACTAGCTCTGCGTCTTTAGGTGCAGGTACAACTGCATACACTACTTCTAATGAAGTAAGTGGTACAGGTTACACAGCAAAAGGAGCTAGTTTAACTAGAGTTGATCCAACAACATCAAGCACAACTGCGTTTACTGATTTTGCCGATTTAACTTTTAGTAGTGCTACTATAACTGCTAACGGAGCATTAATATTTAACGACACAGCTTCAGGTGATCCTGCAGTATGTGTACTTGCTTTTGGTGGTGATAAAACATCTACTAATGGAGACTTTACTATACAGTTTCCCACCGCTGATGCAAGTAACGCTATTATAAGAATAGCTTAAATTAAATGTCGTCCGTAGGTTGGGGTCGTGGCACTTGGGGCTCAGGTCCATGGGGTCAGCCTGTAGTTATAAATGTAAACGTAAGTGTTACAGGTGTTAATAGCACTTCAGCACTTGGTTCAGAAACTATTCTATGTTCTGCTAATGTAGTAGAAGAAGGACTTGCTGCTACAAGCGGATTAGGCACTGTTACTGTAACTTGTAGTGCTACAGTTGTAGAAACAGGGCTTACAGGTACAACTGGAGTAGGTAATTCAGTTGTAATAGGAGAGGCAGTACAGGGAGTAACTGCTACAACATCTACTTCAGGTTTAGGTGACGAAAGCGTATCTTGTTCTGCTAATATATCTGTCACAGGAAATGTAGGAACTACTGCACTAGGTGATGAATCAGTCACTGCAGGAGCAGTAATAGTAGAAGAGGGGGTAGCAGGAACTTCAGCTTTAGGAAGTGAAACAGTTGTTGCAACAGCATTAATAGTAGAAGAAGGCGTAGCAGCAAGTACTGGATTAGGTGATGAAAGCATAGTCGGTCCTGCTAATATAAGCGTTACTGGCAATACCGCTACTTCTTCATTAGGAACGGTAACACAAAGCTCTAGTAATACTATTACTGTATCAGGGTTTAGTTTAACAAGTAGTCAGGGTGACGAAACGATTATAGCAAAAGCCGTTACGTTAGCTACAGGGCAAGTAGCGACGTTTACTCTTGAAAATGTTTTAGTTTATGGTTTAATTGATACAAGTCAAACACCAAGTTATAGTCCTGTAAATACAAGTCAAACACCAAACTACAGCAATGTAAATACAAGTCAAACACCAAGTTATAGTAGCGTAAACACTAGTCAAACACCAAATTACAGCTCTGTGAATACAACTCAGACACCAAACTATGAAGAAGTTGCTTAACAGGGAGTAAAAAACATAATATAATCAAAACGAGGAAAGACCATGGCAAGTACATATGTAAACGATTTAAGATTAAACGAGTTAGCTACTGGAGACGCTAGTGGTACGTGGGGTACAATTACCAACACTAACCTAGAGTTAATTGCAGAAGCATTTAGTTATGGTACAGAAGCCATAACTACTAATGCAGACACACATACTACAACTGTAGCTGATGGTGCTACTGATCCAGGAAGATCAATGTACCTTAAATACACAGGTACTTTAGATTCTGCTTGTACTATTACTATCGGTCCAAACACTATTTCTAAACTTTGGTTTATAGAAAATGGCACAAGTGGTTCTCAAAATATAATCATTTCTCAAGGAAGTGGAGCTAGTGTAACTATACCTCCAGGAGACACTAAAGTCATTTATTCTGACGGTGCTGGTTCTGGTGCAGCCATGGTGGATGCTTTTGCTAGTCTTTCAGTTGTTGATTTAAAAGTACAAGATGATTTAACAGTTACCGATGACGTTTCTGTTGGAGGAGATTTAACAGTTACAGGCACATCTGTATTTACTAATTTAGATATTTCAGGTGATGTAGATGTAGACGGCACATTAGAAGCTGATGCTATGACTTTAGACGGCACATCTATTACAACCACAGCCACTTTAAGCACTGGTATTTCTAATAACAATGTGCCTAAATTTACAAGTGGCGTAGTTGATGACGATTTCTTAAGAGTTAATGGTACAGCCATAGAAGGTAGGTCAGCGAGTGAAGTCCTATCAGATATAGGTGCTTCTGCTGCTGCAGGTAGTTCAAGTATTGTTACTACAGGTGCATTAGATTCAGGATCAATTACGAGCGGTTTTGGAACAATCGATACTGGTTCTAGTACGATTACAACTACTGGTGCTATTACTGGTGGGTCATTAGTTGCAGACAACATAACTATAGATAGCACAGAAATAGATTTATCTAGCGGTGACTTAACAATAGATGTTGCAGGAGATATTATTCTTGATGCAGATGGTGGTAATGTTACATTTAGTGATGGTGGCACTGCTATTGGAGATTTTGTAAATTCATCATCTGATTTTGTTATAGAGTCTAAAGTACAAGATAAAGACATTATTTTCAAAGGTAACGATGGTGGCTCAGAAATTACTGCTCTTACGCTTGATATGTCAGCAGCAGGTCGTGTTGGAATAGGGAATACAAGTCCAAGCATGAAAGTCGATATAAAAGCGGATAATGGTGATCAACTTAGGTTAGACAATGATGGCGATAGATTTACACAACTTACTATAGCTAATAATGGCACTACCAAAGCAAATTTTAACTTTGACAACACTGATTCTTTAGCTGAAATTTTTGCTGTCAGTGGTGCTGGTCTAAAACTTTCAGCTGGTGGTAGTGAGAGAGTCAGGATTACTTCTGGTGGTGATTTTTTAATTAACAAAACAGCAGCAGCAGTGAGTTCAGAGGGTTTTGAATTTGAAAGTAATGCAGCTAGAATTACAAAAAGTGGTGGAACACCTTTATTATTGAACAGATTGTCAAGTGACGGGGTTTTACTTGATTTAAGAAAAAACTCAAGTCAAGTTGGAACTATCAGCACAAATGCTAATTCCTTACCTTCAGATAAAAATTTCAAGAGAGATATTAGTGATTTAGATTTAGGTTTGAACTTAATCGCTAAATTAAAACCAAGTCAATACAATTATAAAATTGACGATAAGGGCTCTCCTAAAATGTTTGGTTTAATAGCACAAGACTTAGAAAAATCTTTAAGTGAAGTAGGTATAGAAAAAAATAGCACTTGGCTTTTACAACACGATCCTAAAGATGATGAAAACCAATCAGATTATAGTTTAGATTATTTAAAACTAACACCTGTACTAATAAAAGCAGTTCAAGAACAACAAGCACAGATTGAAGCTTTACAAACTGAAATAAACACACTCAAAGGAAAATAAAAATGGCAATATCATACGCATGGGATGTTTCAACTTGTGATACCTACCCCACAAAAAGCGGAAAATCAAACGTAGTACATAATGTGCATTGGCGACTGACAGCTACCGATGACACTAATAAAGACTCTGAAGATAATTTTCAAACAGCAACAGTGTACGGCAGTCAAACTTTAGATACTTCTGACCTGTCATCTTTTATTAATTGGTCTAGTTTAAAAACAAGCGATGTTCAGGGCTGGGTTGAAACTGCATTAGGTAGCGATAAAGTTACTGAAATGAAAGCTTCTTTAGATGCTGAAATAGCAGAAAAAGTTACACCAACATCTGTAACAAAAACCTTAACGTAATACTGATATAATACGATGAGCTATGCCTTTGCAGAAATTAATATTTAGACCAGGAATTAATAAAGAAGCTACTGCTTATGCTAACGAAGGTGGTTGGTTTGATAGTAATTTAGTTCGTTTTAAAAAAGGATTACCCGAAAAAATAGGTGGTTGGACTAAAGCTACTTCTTCTACTTACTTAGGCACAGGTAGAGGGTTACATGCTTGGGTTGCGATAGATGGAACTAAATATCTTGGGTTAGGCACAACGGTAAAATATTACATATTAGACGGCACCGATTTTAACGACATCACCCCTATTAGAAAAACCAGTACTGATTCAATAACTTTTGCAGCGACTAATGGCTCTAGCACTTTAACAGTTACTGATTCCTCACACGGTGCTGTTCAAGGAGATTTTGTAACTTTATCAGGAGCAGTAAGTTTAGGCGGTAATATAAACTCTAATGTTCTAAATCAAGAATATGAAGTAGAAACAGTACCTACCGCTAATACGTATACTATAACCGCTAAAAATACTTCTGGAGTTACTGTTACCGCTAATAGTAGTGATACAGGAAACGGAGGTTCAGGAGTTGACGGAGTTTACCAAATAAACGTAGGTTTAGATGTTTATGTACCCGCTACTGGTTGGGGAGCAGACGCTTGGGGATCAGGCAGTTGGGGAAGTTCTTCTTCGTTGGGGGGTAATAATCAATTACGTTTATGGACACATGATAATTTTGGTGAAGATTTATTAATAAATGTTAGAGGAGGTAGTGTTTATTATTGGGATAAAACTAATGGCACTAACAATAGAGCGGTAGCTTTAACTGATTTAGCAGGAGCTAACTTAGCCCCCACACTTGCATTACAAACAATGGTTTCAGATGTAGATAGACACGTAATTTGTTTTGGAGCAGACCCGTTAAATGCTTCAGGCACGGCTAGAACAGGAGCAATAGACCCTCTATTTATAGCGTTTAGTGATCAAGAGAATGTTGCTGAGTGGGAGCCAAAAACAACAAATACTGCAGGTTCTTTAAGACTTTCTTCTGGTTCTCAAATAGTAGGAGCTATTAGAGCTAGACAAGAAATATTAATTTGGACAGACACTGCATTATTTTCTATGTCTTTTATAGGACAACCATTTACTTTTGGTGTTAATTTAATAAACGAAGGAGTGGGGTCTATAGGTCCTAACGCCATGATAAACACGTCTAAAGGAGTGTTTTGGATGGATAAAAAAGGTTTTTATAATTATGCAGGTTCTGTAGTAAAACTACCGTGTTCTGTAGAAGAACATGTTTTTGGTAATATAAACGAAACACAAAGTTACCAAACCTTCGGTTTTTTAAATAAAGAATTTAGTGAAGTAGGTTGGTTTTATTGCTCGGCAGGTTCTAATACTATAGACAAATACGTTACTTATAATTATGAAGAAAATGTTTGGATGATAGGAGAACTTTCTAGAACAGCTTGGTTAGATGAAGGTATTTTTGCTAACCCTAAAGCAACTTCTTCTAATTATTTATTTGATCATGAATTAGGTAATGATGATGATGGAAATGCTATGACTAATGTTTTTATAGAGTCTAGTGATTTCGATTTAGGTGAAGGAGATGAGTTTCAGTTTGTTAGTAGAATAATACCTGATGTAACTTTTAATGGCACAGGAAGCACAGGTGCTTCTGGACAAAAAGTAAATTTAGTTTTAAAGAAAAGAAATTTTCCTGGAGAAGATTTAAGCGTAGGAGCTACTGGTTCTTGTACCTCAGTAACAACTAAAATAGATACTAGAGTTAGAGGTAGACAAGCAGTATTAAGAATTCAATCTGATGATACAGACACTACTGTAACAGGACTAGGGTTTAAAGTAGGGGCAACACGTATAGAAACACAACCTGACGGTAAAAGATAATGGCTAAAATATTAGAAACTAAATTACCGTTCGCTCAAAATGAACTGTCTCCTGAGATATTTAATAGATTAGTAAGAATCTTAGAACTTAGCTTAAATAAAGTAGATGTTGGTTCGACTAATAACTTTACAGAAGAACAAAGAAATTCTACAAGTTTTAGAACAGGAGATTTAATTTGGAATTTATCAACAAACCAAATACAACTTTGGACAGGAGAACAATGGGTTGATATTTATACAGGCACAGAAAAAGGTACACAAGGCACAACAGCACTTGGCAAAGTTACGGTTTCTTTAGCAGGAGCTACCACTATACCTATTCAGTAATTATGAACATAGAAAAACTTAGAGAAGAATTAAAAGTCGATGAGGGTTGTATAAACGAAATTTATTTAGATCATCTTGGTTACCATACTTTTGGAATAGGACACTTAATAACAGATAAAGACAAAGAATGGGGAGAACCTGTTGGTACACCCATATCTACTAAAAGAATTAACGAGTGTTTTAAAAACGATATAGAAATAGTTTTTAAAGAGTTAGATAGGAGTTTATCTTGGTGGCGAGAGTTACCAGATGATATACAATTAGTGTTAGCTAATATGTGTTTCAATTTAGGTATTACGCGATTAAAAAAGTTTAAAAAATTTTTAACAGCGTTATCTGAAAGAAACTGGGAACTTGCTGCTACGGAAATGATGGATAGTCGTTGGGCTACACAAGTCAAACAAAGAGCAGTAAGATTACAAAAACGTGTATTAAAAGGAGGTTAATTATGCCAATGCACAAACGTAAATCTAAAGGTGGTTCTTTAAGGAAAATGTCTAAGGGCGGTTCTTTAAGGAAAATGTCTAAAGGTGGTTCTTTAAGAAAAATGTCTAAGGGCGGTTCTTTAAGAAAAAAATCTAAAAAACGTAAAATTCTTAAAAAGAAAAAGAAATAAGCTATGCCTTATTTAATAAGTAACATCCCGCATTTTAAATGTTGGGTTAGACGAGAGTTTACTAAAAACCATGAAGAATACCAAGATGAGTATATTCATGCACTAGCAATAGCAGTTACTACTATTCCTGATAGATCATTAAGTTTTCAAGTAGTTTTTACTGGAGAAGAAGCTAATTGTGACGATAATGACGAAGGTAATATCCACGGCGGTGCTATGTGGGCTAGAATGCCAATACAAGCATTAGTTGCCGATATTCCTAGTCAGGATTTCCCAGAACCAATGGAAGATCATTTAGCTCAACCTTGGGATTGTGAATCAAGAAACCATTCTATAGTGATTATGGATAGAGTCAGTTCTAGTCCTTGGCTTTGTAAAATAGACGGCGAGTTTTATACTGGTCGTTATATGTTTACCGTAGACTATACTGATAGCGATATTGCTGATGACCCTGCTCAACATAAACAATCTCATGTGTTATATATAACTGAAGATTGTAAGTGGAAAGGCAACTTTGTTGCTTTGCCTAACAACAGAGTTAGAGCAACAAGTCCTGCTTTATGGGTAACAGGTGATGGAGCACCTGACTTTAAACCCTCTCAGTGGGTACACTCTGCTGAAGGTCATGAAAGTTATTTAGACCCTGCAATTACATTTAATAATTTATACGAAGATTAAAATGCCACATTACACTAAAGATTTAAATGAGATTGTAAAAGCGTTGAAAAAAGCTAGTAAGTTACACGCAGAACAAGCTAAAAAACTAGAAAAAATCAATAAAGATCAAAAAACTAGATATGGTTCAGCAAAAAAAGTAACTAAAAGAAAACCAATTAAAAAGAGGAAATAAACTATGCCCGCAAAAAAGAAAAAGAAAACAACTAAAAAGAAAAAAGGAGCTACGCCAACTAATCCTGCATTATATGCAAGAGTAAAAGCGGAAGCTAAACGTAAATTTAAAGTTTATCCAAGTGCTTATGCTAATGGTTGGTTAGTACGTACGTATAAGAAACGTGGTGGTGGCTATAAATAATGCCTAAGAAAAAACGCGACCCTAAAAAAGGCACAGGTAAAAAACCAAAAGGGTCTGGTAGAAGGTTATATACAGATGAAAATCCTAAAGACACTGTTAAAATTAAGTTTGCAACACCTGCTGATGCTAGAGCAACAGTTGCTAAAGTTAAAAAGGTTAAAAAACCTTTTGCTAGAAAAATACAAATACTTACCGTTGGTGAACAAAGAGCTAAAGTCATGGGTAAAACACAAGTAGTTAGTATTTTTAAACGCGGAAAAGAAGCTATTAGGAAAGCGAGGAAAAAAAGTGGCAAAACCTAAAGGTGGATTAACAGAGTGGTTTGGTAAAGGACCTAAAGGTGATTGGGTTGATATAGGTGCTCCTAAGAAAAAAGGTAAGTTTCAAAAATGTGGGCGTAAATCTGCTAAAGGTAAATCTAAAAGAAAATACCCTAAATGTGTTCCCAGAGCTAAAGCTAGAAGCATGACTGCAGCACAACGTAAAAGTGCAGTACGTAGAAAAAGAGCAGCAGGTAATCCAGGAGGCAAACCAACTAATGTAAGAACGTTTGCTAAAAAGAAAACCACAAGAAGGAGAAAAAGACGTGCCTAGAAAACAGGCGAAAATGCCTAAACGTAATAAAAAGAATTTTAGACCTACTAAAAAAGGTGCGGGTATGACTGCTGCAGGGGTAAAAGCGTATAGACGTATGAATCCTGGAAGTAAATTAAAAACCGCTGTTACTGGTAAAGTCAAAAAAGGTAGTAAAGCAGCTAAGAGACGTAAATCGTTTTGTGCTAGATCAGCAGGACAAATGAAAAAGTTTCCTAAAGCCGCAAAAAATCCTAATTCTAGGTTGAGACAAGCAAGAAGAAGATGGAAGTGTTAAATGCCAAAACATAGTAAAAAAGGTAAAAGTAAACGTCCAGGATTGTGGGCAAATATTCATGCAAAACGTAGACGTATAAAAGCGGGTAGTGGTGAACGTATGCGTAAACCAGGAAGTAAAGGTGCACCAAGTAAAAAGAACTTTAGACAAGCAAGAACTACTACTAAAAAGCGAGGCAGGAATGTATGAATATAGCTGTACAGTAGAACGTGTTGTTGATGGTGATACTATAGACGTTATTTTAGATTTAGGTTTTGATGTTTCTTTTAAAACTAGAGTTAGATTATATGCTATTGATACTCCAGAGTCTAGAACCAGAAATAAAGACGAAAAAGTTAGAGGTAAATTAGCTGCAGCGTATTTACAAAACGCTATAAATACTGCAGAACAAGTAATTATTAGAACAGAATTAAAAGACTCCCGCGGTAAATACGGTAGAGTATTAGGCACCGTAGTTTGTGATGGCGTAGATATAAATAAAGCTATGGTTGATGGTTATTATGCAGTAGCATATTATGGACAAAATAAACAAGAGGTAGAAGAAACCCATTTACTTAATAGAGCTAAACTTATCGAGTTAGGTTTATTTACACCAGTAGAGGATACATCATGGAAGAAAAGATAATAACTGATAACGCTATAGTTGAAAGAGAACCCCCAATAAAAAAGAAATTAGAATTAGATATAGATGTTACGCCTAATAATAAAGGAGAAAACCCTTATATAAACTGGGTACATTTAGCTAAAACTATAGACGCATGGCGTATTTTTCCTAGAATTTTTGTAAGTGTTTATATCGTACTCCTTTACAAAGTTGTTATTTGGTTTATGGAATTACCAGAACCTAACCTAGAACAATCAGCATTAGTATCAATCGTAGTAGGAGCCATGGCAGCAGTTTTTGGTATTTACGCAGGTACTTCAGGACAAAGTAAAAACTTTAAAGGCGGTGATTAATGTCTTTAAAAATATTCCTTACAGAATTTAGGTTTAGAGGAACTATTCACGAAGGTCCTAATATCGTTGCTGAATCTTTTGAAGAAGCTGAAGAACAAGCAGAAGAATATGGAGTAATTGTAGTAGGTATGTTAGATGAAACGATAGCTGTTGAAGATATAGAACGATGCAAACCTATTTTACATTAATAGCTGAAGTTGGCTTTCCTATAGCCATGTCTTTATTAGGCGGGTTTTTTATTTTTCTTACCGTAAAATATATTTTAGAAAGCGTCGTAGGTCAGGTAGACGGTATTCATAATATTGTTACGGCTTTAGATAATAGAGTAAAAACTATGAATCACGATATGATTCGTGTTGATGCTACTATGTGTTCGGTGTTAGGTATTCGACCTGACCTAGAACGTATTGCAAGAGCCGATGGTAAAAACGACGCTCGTAGAGATTAATGGAAAATATTGCAGTAATTATTAGTGAATATGGTTTTCCCATTGTAGCTACCGTCGGGCTGCTGTATATTCTTTATTATATTTGGAACTTTATTACAAAAAATATAAAAGCTAAACTTGCGGACGCTAACGTTACGTTAATAGCTTTAATCGATAGAGTACGTATGTTGGACAATGATTTAATAAGATTACAACAAAAACTAGATACTGTGATTGAGTTAAGAGAATTAAAAGATGAGGAAACGAAAGAAAACAAAGAACGAAATAGCGATTGAAAATATTTTCGCGTATACGGGTATTGTTTTTATAGTTTTTGCTATAGTTTATTCATCTGTTACCCAAGCAGACGAAATGAAGTTTACTTTTAAAAGCCCTAGTTTTTCAGGAGTAGGAACTTCAGCACATTATTTAACAATAGAAAATCAAGAAAAAACAAGAAAACAAAGTATTTCAGATGCTTTAAAAGCTGCCGCAGATGAAGCAGAAAGAGATAAAAATAACAGCACGTTAGCCCGTTTTATTAGAAATTTAGAATCTAGAGTTTATGCTAAGCTATCACAACAATTAGTAGATAATTTATTCGGAGAGACTGCTTCTAACGCAGGTACTATTGAATTAGAGGGAAACAGGATAGACTATGTTGCTGATGATACTACGATTACACTTACTATCACTGATGCTGACGGCAACGAAACGATCATTACTTTTCCTCTTGATAGTTTTACTTTCTAGTTGTGCTTTATTAAAAACAGAACAAGCGATAGAAAATTTAGAACCTTCAAGATATGCAGAGGTTTCTGAAGTCATTAATGAAAACTTAAGTAATTTAGGAATTCCAAATATAAAACCCGTGGTAGCGGTATATCCTACCGCGTTTACTGATCAAACAGGACAACGTAGAAGTAATAGTACTTATGCTTCTTTTAGCACCGCAGTTACTCAAGCCCCTTACGCATTATTAATAAAAGCATTAAAAGACACTAGCAAAGGTAATTTTTTCGAAGTAGTAGAACGCGTTGGTTTAGATAACTTAACTAAAGAACGACAATTAATTCGTAGTACACGAAAAGACTTTGATGAAGAACAAAAATTAAAACCTTTATTATTTGCAGGTATTTTAATGGAAGGTGCGGTAGTTGGTTATGAAACTAATACTCGTTCAGGTGGTTCGGGAGGTAGAATATTAGGTATTGGGGTAAGTAAAGAATACCGACAAGATACAGTTACAATAAGTTTACGCACGGTTTCTGTGCTTACGGGGCGTATTTTAACAGAAGTTACTGTTACTAAAACTATTTTAAGCGTAGGTATTAATCAAGATGTTTTCCGTTTCGTAAAAGATAATACTAGGTTAATAGAGATAGAAAACGGTAACGTAGAGAACGAAGGAGTAACTATAGCCCTACAAGCAGCCATAGAAACAGCAGTTTACAAAACCATCATGGAAGGAATACAATACGAATATTGGAGCTTAAAACAATGAAAAAACAATTATTTTTGTTAATAGTTTTATCTAATTTTTTATGGTCTGCGGATAACGAAATATCTATTGATCAATCAGGAGCAACCCTAAACGCAGATATAGAACAGCTAGGTTCAGGTAACTTAATTGGAGGAGTTTTATCTACTTCAGGGAGCATGACGCCACTAGATTTAGACGGAACTAACATGACCTTAGATATCAATCAGATAGGTTCTAGTAATTTATTTAAAGGAGATATTAACGCTGATAATTATATTGGGTTTTTTGAATTTTCTGGTTCTAGTAATATTTTCGATATTCAAACAGACCCTACTAACACTTATTCCACTGACGGCTCTAACGTAAATATTTCAGTAACAGGAACAGCTAACGATATGTCTTTAGACCAAGGCACCGCAGCATTAGCTACTACGTTAGATTTAGATTGGATCATCAACGGTTCAAACAATACTATTGATTCCGATATCGATGTAGACTTGGCTACTAACTATATGAACGTTGATGGTTCTGATAACACCATTAACTATAACGGTGATGGTTTTCAAGGAGGCTTTTTTCATTTAAACCACACAGGAGGTTCTAGAACTATAAATGTTACACAGGCGTCAACACTCGATAACGACTGGTTACGTGTCATTTCTAATGGTTCTAATGGTACTTTCTGTATTATCCAAAACGATCAAGGCACAGCAACCAGTTGCCCTTAACATCGGCTCTGTAGAAGAAGTCTCAGGTTACGGACAAATAAGCCGTGATAAAGATTATAAAGCAGTAATTGATTTTAATTTACAATCTAACGATGAGGCTAAAACTGAACAAGGTAGATTAGGTTTACGTTTTGCTGACGATAGTAAAGTTAAACTAACAGAACATTCTACTTTAATTATTGACGAATACATTTACGACCCTAACCCAACAAAAAGTAAGTTAGCGTTATCTTTTGCTAAAGGCACGGCTCGTTTTGTAACTGCTAAATTTAGTAGTATTCCAAAAGAAAATATGACTATTCGTACGGACTCAGCTACGGTAGCGATTAGAGGAACAGATTTTACTATTACAGTAGAACCCGACACGGGTGAAAGTTTATTTATTTTATTACCTGATGAATTTGGTAACCCTTCTGGAGAAATAGTAGTTAGTACGGCTATGGGTGAGGTAATTTTAAACCAAGCATATCAAGCCACAACGACAACTACCTTAGAAGCAACGCCTAGTCCTCCTGTATTATTAGATTTGTCATTAGATTTTATTGATAATATGTTAATTGTTACACCGCCTAAAAAAGTAATAAAAACAGAAGAAGAAGAAACACAAGAAATAAAAGACCCTATTTTAGATTTTAATGAATTAGATTTTGATTATTTAGCAGAAGAAAACTTAAAAGAAGAAGAACAGTTAGATTTTACTGAATTAGATTACGATGCGTTAAATGTAAATTTTTTAGAAGATTTATTAAATATTTTAAATGAACTAGACAGTTTAACAGACGAAGATCAGCTTGATCAATCAGCTATTTCTTCTACTATTCGAGGCACTAACATTGGTCAAGACACTAAAACTCAGATAACCACAGTAGTTTCTGGAGCACAAATAAGTTTAAATAGAACTGTAGGACAAGGTGCGGTATTAAATATAGATAGCGACAATAGCTACACTGTAATTTTAGAACAAGACGGCGTGATGAATGAAATTAAAGTAAACGGTGGTAGTGATTCTACAATAAATATTAGACAAGGTTCAGGGTGAAGTATTTAAAAATTATTGTAATAATAACGGTGTTAAGTTTACCGTTAATTTTTAGTTTAGCTCCGCAAGAAATATTAAAATTAAAAACTTTTGATACTTTTGTAAAGACTCCTGAACCTTCTGGTAATTTTGTTATCTTAAATATCACTGAAGAAGATGTTAATAATGAAGGTGGTTATCCTTTTCCTAGACAACGTTTAGCAGAATTACAAATAGAATTGTTAAACCGAGGAGCTTTAGGCGTTGGTTGGGTTATTGGCTTTCCACATAAAGACCGTTTTGGTGGCGACGGTAATTTTAAAATAGCTCTTAGTTATGCTCCTTCGGTATTAGCTTTATTCGAAAACGCTAATGGTAAATACCCAGATACGGTAGGTACCGTTATTATGGGGGAAGGCAACGGTGGTTATTTAGCTCAAGGCACAATAAGAAATACACCTGAATTAGAAGCGAACGAAGGTATAGCTACGGCTCCT
>CERH01024543.1_pt1 | contig 17692 bp, 6 predicted proteins | sample 530991 | NCBI WGS metagenome assembly CERH01 (sample SAMEA2621191, study PRJEB7988) | marine metagenome | biome: marine biome (ENVO:00000447); feature: mesopelagic zone (ENVO:00000213); material: "saline water (ENVO:00002010), including plankton (ENVO:xxxxxxxx)" | depth 800 m | reverse complement strand
TTTACGTTAAATGCGACGTTATCCATACTGTCAATCATCATAGTGATCATAAACATAGCCATAAGGCATATAAGAGTCACAGGGCGTATAAGTTTAGCCAGCTTAACATCACTCCCCATATCAGCTTTCCAACGCTCTGTTACGTTTTCTTGGAAGCGAACCTCTGCATCGATCTGACGTTGAGCTTCTTCTGAATCAACCTTTGGATCCTTATCGATAAGGTTTTTTACTACACCCAGTCCTCCACTATCTGGTAGAAGATCTCCTACTACACCTAATACTTGAGGTGCTTTTTCTGCTAACCAAGATCCTAGCTTGGTGTCTTTTATTTTCTTTTTACTCATTATTCTCCTTTTTTAGGGTAAAACTCATAATATTTTAATAAGCCTCTTTCCATAAGCCTCATCTCTTTTTGTTCTAACTCATATATTTTATTTGATAATCTTTCAAATTCAGCAGCGACCTCAAGATTAAACAAATCATACTCTAGATCATCTCGCTGTTTTCTAAGAAGGTTTAATTCTTCTTTAAATAAATTTATATCATTATCTATATCTCTGAAAGCTTCTTCTATACCTAAAGCGCCTTCATATCGAGCTTTAGCTCCACCTAAAGTATCTTCTACAGCAGTATAATCAGCTATCCTTTCGTCACGACTTGGCAATGGCTGCTCTTTGTTTGTAAGAAGATCTTCTACATTACCAAACTCAGCTAGATAACTTCTTACAACTTGTTTTGCATCATAGTAGTTACCATATGCAGCATATTCGTTGTCTTGACCATAAAACTTCTTGATCAAAGGCCATGTATCTACGTTATCTTGATTTGCAGCAACATCTAATATCATATCTCCTGCATCACCAAACATGACGTATGAGCTACCTAAATAGTTTTTAAATAGATAGTTAAGAAGATCAGGATTGTAATCAAAATCTCCACTTATCTGCTCGCTACCTCCGCTGATTGAACTCTGGTTTATAAAATTAAATATGTCTTGCATAAATGCTGGAGAGTCTTCTGCTTGAGAAGCCCTTGACTCACCTGGTTTAGGTTCTCGAACAATACGATTCCCAAAACCATCTATGTTTTGAGAAACATCAATAAGTGGGGCTATAGGATCTATTTCAGTTAAAGCCTTTACAACTAAACCTGGCTGCTCAACTACATCAACAGACTTCGTAGGATCATCTTCTTCCCCTACACCTCTGAAATGAACTGGAGATAAGTTCTTTACGAGAGAACTAGCAAGGAACATACTCCCATCAACAATATCTCTTTCTCCACTTTGCACCTCAGCTATCGTCAAACCTATATCCATAATACCTCCATATCCATAACCTTTAGGAATCTCAGTCCTTTCTCCTGTTGGAGATCCTGGATGCATAATTATAAAGTTTCTTTGTTTTATTTGATCGGGGATCTTATCATAAAACGAAACTCCATCTGTGTCTACTTCCGATACAGCTTGATTAAATTGAGTCAATGTATACGCAAACCCGATTCCTCCGAGAAGAATCTTCTGTCCATTTGTAAGCCTTTGGTAAGGGTTCCTTACATTGCCCTCGACATCTGTTTTAGGTCGTAAAGCTATTGTATTTTGCACGGTAAAGTCAGCACCCTGCAAACTAGCATTTAAAAAGAACTTAGCCCAAGCAAGTTTTGGCGTAGTAGCACCAGATCTATTAAAGTCTATACTCACATCTTTAGCTACAGCCGCAGCGTATTCTGGAATTACACCTTGGTTTCTTAAACCCTTGTACACTTGAAACCTATACACATTTTCAAATGTGTTATTAAAGGACTCTACCATGCCAAGAGTATTGTCTTTTAGCCATGTCATAGCTTTCCTTCCTCTTACTGTAGCGTCAGTTTCAGCCGCTAAAGTTTTACTTAAATTTTCTAGCGGAGTTTGGTAGGCCCATCCAGTTTGACCTCCGTAAGATTTAAACTCTTGATATAACACACTGTCTTTACCTCTGTAATTACTACCTGGACTAAACTCATCTGCTGCAATAGCTTTAAAAGCTCTCATAAACTCGCCTCTACCTACCAAATGAGAATCACGCACTAATTGTCTCGTGTTTATAGGTTTACCTTCAGCATTGTATAAAGCAAATCCAAACTTTTTCTCTGCTGCAGCTAATGCATTGACTACTGATGTTTGATAGTCTCTTACAGTATTACCTAAGAAGAAAGTTGTAGAATACTGCGTATACATTTTAGGTATGTTGCTTAAAAGTCTTTTACCTTCATTCATAAACCTTACCATCTGTTCACTACCTTGAGGTCCTTGAAGTTTAAAAGCCCTAGCGTATACTTCATTAGCAAAGGTCATATATTTTTTCTCACCGTTTATATAAACCATTACGGTATTCTTTGCTGCAGAGTTACCCTCATCAGAGATAGTGTAATGCTTTGGGTTGGGGTTGTTTAGTAGTAATTCATACAAACCTGTCAAAGCCACATTCTTTTGTCCAGCTATATGTATTTGTGTGTTTTGATCTACTGTTTTAGCTAAAATGCTACCTGTTTCATCACTACGACCAGAGGCTTTTCTTAGATTGTCTGGTACACCGCTTTGACCAGATCTAGATGGGAAGATTGCCTCTACAATATTGTTGTCAATAAGTTGAATACTGCCATCCATAGACTTCATTCCATCGCCAGTTAAAGTCACATAATTTTCAGCACTAGTCTGAAGCTTGTCGTACATAGCTTGATTTATAAAGCCATATCTTAAAGCAGCATCCCTAGTGTTTTGCTGAATCGCTCTATGCTCTTCTCTAACTTTCTCAAAAGCCAACTTTAAATCTTCAGGTAAAGAGTTTAAGAAGTTAGCAGCTTCTTCGTCAGCCATACCGCTACCCCTTCTCTCAGCGATCTTTTCCTCTAAAAAAGTAATTCGCTTATCGTCCTGAGCTGTTCTATTTTCTTTAGCTTTTAATTTGTTCAGCTCTGCCTGGTTATCAGCTAAAACTTTTTGATTCCTTTCTGGAGCAAACTTAGCAACCGTCCATCTATCATACAGGCCTATGATACTTTTATCATACACCTCTGGTAACGCTTCATACAGAGAAGCATCTGTGGTTTTCTGAAGCTGTCTTAGCTGATCTGTCAACCCTCCTTTTTGTGTACGCAGATTGATCATTTGTTCAACTTCGTATGCTGCTCTTGATGTAGCCAACTTTTGCAGCACTTCAAAATCTTGATTTATAGGTACTCTTGCCCCAGTTTCATCTGTATCCAAGGCCTCCATAATACTTCTTTGTAGCATATTTACGTCTGAATACTTATCAAAAAATTCATACTGCCACCACTTGGCTAAACCTGGAGTAAATGAAAGCTGTAAAGGTCCAGCATCTGGTCCTGGCTCAAATATATCAGCAGGTGGAGCTGTAACATCAGCATCTAAAGTTGGATCTACCTCATATAGTTTTTCTATGTTTAACCTCTTTTGTTTTATTGTTTCCAGTTGATCTCTTAAACCTTTGGCTAGCTCTGAATTAGGATCTTCCATCTTCATAAGCTGCCTCTGTATAGAATTGTATTCTCTATGAAGATCTACTACGTTGTCATAGTCTTCTGGATTCATACGTAAATAAAAGTTTTCATCCGCAGCAACTGTGCTAAGTCTTTGCTCCTCTAGATAAACTAATTGTTGTTCAGCATAAATCTTATCGTTTCTGCTATATCTACCTTCTGGATCACGCAAGATTTCTAAAAACTTAGACCTCTGTTGATGTATTCTTACATTACCTCCATTTCTCCCAACCTGATCTCTAGCCAAAGCATTTGCTACCTGAGCTTTTGTTTGGTGAAAGTTTATTAATGAACCAGTCCCCACTGTACCGATTGTTATAGGGACAGTCCCTAAAGCCACATCATATCCTACCTCAAATATCTCATCAGCGCTAGCGTCTGGATTTAAACTCATGTATTGCACCATGGCTGCTGACGACGATACCACACTATTTACTGGAACAGAATACCCCATGTTTGTAAGGTGTGCATTCCACCAGCCATTCATGTTAGGGCCTATGTTCCCAGCACTACCAGCTCCTTTTAAGGCCTTTAGGAAGAACAATGAGGTAGCGCCTGTAGCTACAAAGTCAGTACCAAATACAGTGCTTAAATGACCAAATCTTGCTGAATCATCAAAACCTTCTTCATATTGAGCCATAAGCTCTGGATCACCGCCAGTAGCTTCCATCATTTCATAATACCCTATGGTTACATCATCTTTAGTATATGTCTTAAACATTGGGTGGTTACGAGTCCTTGCAGCTTCTACACTTGTGCTTAATGTTGCACCTTCTAAACCTATTAGACCTGTGGTTACCCACCAAGGGGCAGCTGTACCCCCAGTAAGAGTTGTTGTTACGGCAGCAGATGGTATTAATACAGCCATTGTTGGTGTAGCTTCAGCAACAAAACCACCCATCTGCATTAACCCATTCGCAAATTGACCGTCTGTAAAACTACCACTCATGCTTTCTGTAAACTGAAGAGTATTTGCACGTATTTCTTCGGCACGCTCCCTCATTTCAGTCACAGTTTTTGCATCTCCACCAAACATATTGTAAATTCCATTTACAAGATCAATACCTGCAGCCTCAAATTTATCTACAATATACCCTGAAAATTTAGGTGTAAATCCTGGACCTCCTATACCTATATATCCACTAGGCTGAAAGCCGTCAAATTGTAAAAACGGAGTATTACCTACTTGCCCCTCACCAGTAAGATCTAACATAGATCCATAGTTCTCTAACATGAACTGCTCCATATGCAACAAAGCTTCCTTGCTTTGACGCACGTTAGCAGGCATAGCATCGTGCAAGCTTGTTACAACATTCTCATTTATCTGTTTATTTAAAAGTTTTCTTACAGCAGCAACTTTGTCTGCCATAATATCTTCTTCGCTACGTTGAGGAGCGTAAGCACCGTAAGGACTTGCTACTGGCGTTCCATATAAAGGAACTTGTATGTTGTTTGCTGATAAATAATCTTCATTCTTTGCTAGCTCAGTAGCTATACCCTCTACATTTCCATTAACAGAATTCCACCACCAGTCTGAACTCCCAGCAAAGTTTGTAAACATACTTGCTATCTCTGGGGTAATGTAAGACTGATCTAAAGATTCCATAGTCCTTATGAAACCACTTTTCTGAAAACCATCGTAGTGTATAGGATCTATTTCTAAAGCAGCCCTATTTGCATCTGTATCCTCCCATGGAGTTACCTCCCCAGTTATTGCATTTACAGATAAATCTGGCTGTCCGTTAGCAAGAGTATTTACTGTAGAATTATTCTGATTTAAAGGTACAACCGAAGAACCAGCTCCTTGTTGTTGTTGAGGATCTGTACTCTGCCCTGATTCCGTACCTTCCTCTCCCGAAACAGAGGGCGAGATCGAAGTATCGTCTTTTTTTTTTAAGTACCTGTCAAAATCAGCAACACCTTTCATCTGTAATTGCATGCCAATTACATCATCAGAAAAGTTATTATCACGTTGTAACTGTATATAACCTAGGATTTCTTCTTCGTCCATATCTATTGTTGAATTTTAGCAAACATAGCATTTAATGTATAACCTAAATTTGAATTTATTGCATTAGGGAACTGTTGTCCTTTTTTACCGTAGAATTCATCAAGCTTACTACCCAATGTAACTAGTCTGTTTAAATCAGACGAGTTGGTAGGATCAAAGTAGAATAGAAGTTCTGGTGTTCCTGTAGAATATGACTTTCCTGCAAAAGGATCAGCAGCTGTAATACCACCTGTATTGGGGCGAAGATCTTCAAAAAAGTTAGATCCGTCTGGTTGAGTACCAACTCTAAATAAAGGAGTCCCAATATCAAAGGATACCTCTCCTTCAAGGGCTTCAATTGGTACGCCTAAACGACCAACACCGAAACCAGTAACACCACTCTTATTTAACTTAACACCTATTTTAAGTTTACCTGAAGCATCTTTTGTAAATACTATATTATCTATACCTCCCTCTACGCCAGTTTGTGGTGAGAATTGGAATTGAGAACTTCCACTCATATTTACATTAAAATTACCCACTGTTTGAGGTAAGAAATGCGATGAAGTTTCAAATTGTTCTATAAAGGATCTTGTTACACCAGCTTGTTGGTCTAAGCCTGTTCCAACCATGCTGAATGATGGAGCTTTAACTAATAATAGATCACCAACCTTTGTTCCTCCTGGAATAAGTTGAGAGCCGAATATAGATTGTTGAGCTAGAAGCCTTGCAAAACCAGCATTAAATAAATCTGCTTCACCTGGTACAGTAAATAACAAGTCAGAGTTTATCATATCCTGTATATCCTCAATAGCAAATAGATCATTAGGATTTACAGTTGTCATACCTGCTAAAGTATTCTGAAGAGAGTTGTCTCTCTCTTCTGCCTTAGCATCTTGTCTAACATTTTTATCATAATTACTACCCTCTATAAGTAATGTACGGTAGTTAGGAGTTTGCATTATAGCATCAAACTTACGTCTAAGATCGTCTATTTGTGGTTGTGTAGCTACAGTTTGACCTTGTTCATTCCTTCCAAAAGCTAATTCAGGATTGTTATACAAGAACGCTCTTTCTTCTTCAGGAGTAAAATAACCTGTATTATCTACCCTCACTTTTTCTATCATAGCATACCTAATCTCTTGACCAGTTTTAGTAGTATCTCTTATAAGACCGTCAACTAAATTTTCAGCTGCTGATTTAGCCCAGCCTAGTCCTACTCTATCGCCTTTGACTAAAGGTTGTAGGTATTCTTGACCTAAATTATACAGATCTTTTGAAGCTCTCTTCTGAGCGAATCTATTCATGTTAAATAGTTGACCTTGGTTAGATCCATAGATAGAAAGTCCTTGTAAGTAAGTTCCTGGCCCAGCCATGCCGCTAGCACTTCTGCTGTCTGCCACACCATTGGGTGACTTCAATATTAAATGAGGTGTATCTCCACTATAATCTATCTCTCCATACTGTTGATACCCTCCAGCCATATAACTACCATCCTGTATCTCCTCAACACTAGCACCTATAAATCCAAGATCTGCATAGTTTTTCATCTTAGCTAACTCACTATTAGCATAAGTGGGTTCAAAATTAAACACCTTATCTACAGATACCCCTTGCATATAGTCCTCTTGTTTTTTAGGATCAGCGATTACACCCTCTATCTGTGATATCTCATCTTGCGCAGCATACTTACCCTCAAAGTGATTGTACCCATAAAGTTCATCATAGAAAGCGTTTGACTGACGAAGTAATTCTAAGCCTTGAGATACACTTGTTATTGGCTCCCCACTTATAAGGGTCATGCTTTGTATTTGAGAGTCAACTAAATCAACATGCTCTTGCCAAAAAGGCCTTAACGCTGGAGCTAAATCTGCACCAGTTTCTTGGTACACATCATCCATCATTTTCTGGATTCTGTTTTGTTGAGCTAAACGTGCATTGTTAGCTTGTAAGGCCAGCCTTTGTTGCGCAGTATTTGCTGCAGCTGCAGCTTCTATAAGACCATCAAAGCCTTTTAGAGGTATCCCACCTCCAGTATATATTGGTCCACTTTCGTTAGACATTACGATTGAAATTGTTTTTGACTGTAGACTTTGTTAAGTGCTGAAAGAAGTTCTCTTACCTGTGATTTTTGTGGGTTACCCTTTAGTGCTTTCAATACCATGTCTACATCCACATCTTTAAAAGCATCGTGGATAGATTCAGTTTGTTCACTATTCATTACAGTAATAGTACCATCCTCATTCACCATGTGAGTTTCTTGTCCAGTAGTTTTAGCTACAACCTCACCAGTCTTAGCGTCTTCTATATTGTATTCTTGTGCATCATGATCTTCTTTACCCCCTGTTTTGAAGCTTTCCCCAGGACGAAGAAGTTTATCTACAGTTCCACCCATATCAAACGTACCTTTACCCTCACGCATACGTCTACGTATATACTCACTTACTCGCTTCTCTGCCTCTGTTTCCTCAATCTGTTTCATTCTTGATTCATGAGGTGTAGATTGGCGTTTAGAACCTTCCTCCTGATCTTGATTAACTACTTCTTCTACTTCTTCTTCAGGATCTTCTTGAATTACTGTATCCCCTTGATCTAAACCCTGCAGTATATCAGATAGTGTTCTCATATTGATGCCTGCACCTCCATATACTACGCCACCGCTTGCATACTTTGATAATTCTTTCTCTAACTCAGCTTTTTCTATTTGAAGTTTAAGATCTCCTATCTGATCTTTAAGGCTTTTTGTTTTAATACCTTGATCAGCTGATCCAGGAAATAGTTGAGCATATGCATCAGGATTTGTTACCTGTAAAGAAGCTAGATCTGTCGGTATGTTTAACGCACTACCTATACCTGAGTACAACGTCTGAGTACCTGCATCAAAAGCTTGTGTGCCTCTCTCTAAATCAAATTGAGACAACCCTCTGCTAACATTTAACGCATCTTCAGCAGCTTTAACTGCTGGCTGATTAGCATCCGCTATCTGTTGAGCGGTTGTAAAACCTAATTGTTGTTCTGCTTGCGCTAGATTAGTACCAAAATTTTGAGTGGCTCCGAAAGCTGATGGATCTCCAGATGCTAAAGCATCTAAAAACGAAGTCATAGACTGATCAAGTCTCTCTCTTGCTAGGTCACCAGATCTTTGAGCTAACCTCTTTTGTTCGTCTACACTGCTAAGAAGCTCATCACTAGGGCCTGCAGTAGCTAACAAAGCATCTCTTGCGTCACCTATTAAAGTCTCAGCATCTTTTCTCTGTTGTGCCCCTAGATAAGTGTTGAGGCCTGCCCCTACTAATTGTCCTATTACTGATAATGCTCCTAATGCCATGATATACTGCTTATTTTACAAAAATACGAAATTATTTTTTAGTTCTAGTACTACTCGAAATGCCTCCATGATCATATTCAGAAAACTCATATTCTACATTTAAAGAAGTTATCTCAAAGTCTGCGCTATTAAGAACTAAGAATGCATCTGCAAACGATCCGTGTGGATCTGCTCCATTTATAAACCCTGGTGTCATAGCGTACAACACTTCCCTACCTTGAAAAACAAGAGAATCTTCACCTTCTTGTGCCTGAAACTGATAAGGGCTAATAAAGTTTTCATCACCAGCACATCCTGGAGTCCTTTCATACCTTAGATGTGGACTATTAATGTTGTCAGGATTTCTAACCTGCATCATCAAAAAGTTACCCTTTTTAAAAGAGTTATTAGCGTCAGAGTAAGGATCTCCATAAGATAAAAATAAACCATAATCTTGACTGCCTAAAAAATTAATAGCTTCTGTGAAGTTGTATTGATATTCTCCTGTATTAGGAGTATAAGGGTTTTCAGGGTCAGGATTTAATGTATAATATGGAGTAGAAATCATGTCCCCATCTTGGGTCACTCTTCCGCTAAAAAACTTTACATATTCTCCAGGGTCGCCATCACCAGTCCTTGAAGCAGGAATAGGGTGATTAGACATAAATCTCTCTATTTCAAAAGCATATAAGTGAATATTTGAAGGTGTAGCAATATTAAAAGTAATTGTGGGTGACACATCAAGACCGTCACTATCAACATGTAATCCAGGTATAGGAACAGGAGCTGAATCTTCTCCACCGTCAGTTAAAAGCCTCCATAAATTTGTTTGTAGATCTTCACTAAATGCTTGCCACCTATATACGTTACTTATCTTACCTATAGCTTTTATGTTAGTGCCTGTCATTGCTCTCTCCTTACCTATCTCTCCATATATAGCATGTCCTTTTCTTACTAGTGGTGTAAATCTATGATTATCTATGAGAGTTTGAGTTGTAGAATTGTTGTTAACAACAAACATACTTGAACCTAAATTTAAATTTTGGTTGTTGCCTTCTATAGAAAACGATTTAAATAGCTTATTACTAGACGTAGTATTTCCAGTAGAAACCTTTGTTTTTTTATAGCCGTTAAAACTCACAGCTAAAGCAGAAACAGCACTATGACCAACATTAAAAAATGAATTATAAGCTCCTCCTGAAGAAAAAATAGAAGAATCATTGTGTCTCCAAATCATTTTGTTTTGATCATATTCAGCCTTATGCATAGGTGAAGTAAAAAACAATTTATTAATGTGCATCATACACGAAGGAGTATATGAGTATCTAGTCTTCCAATATTTTGCTGTGTTATTAAACGCTATTGTTTGCCTCATAATTACTATTGATTATTGTCTTCGTCATCGGAAGTAGATCTTGGTCCAGCAGCCTCTATATCTTCATCACTAAATCCTTCATTATTTAAATGAATTTCTAGACTATTTAAGTCACTTGCATTATTAATACCATCTTGATTAACATCAAAACCCATATCGAGAGTTTCTGGATCGCTATTTAAATATGTAAATAAAGCCCAATAGTCTAAAGGATTTGACACTCCATCGCCATTTACATCAGTTATGTGTGCTGGGCCCTGATTTGTACTTCGCAATGTTAATAAATTTTTACGCTCAAGTCCAATGGTTGGGTCTTTTGGGTCCTGCGGATCTTCAGGTTTATCTATTTCAATAGATAAATTCATATCTGCAGTCTGCAAGCCACAATCGTCTTCAGCGCTTGAAAAAGTAAACGTAGGTGTGTAGTTATAAGTTCCTTCTGAAAGGGTTGGTGGAATATTCATTACAACCATTATTGTTACATTTTGATTAGGAAATATTGGAGTTCCAATAGCATCTGATAATCCTACAAAATTTGTTACAAAAGGTGGTGACGGATATAAATCTGCAGCGTTAAGTGTGCCGATTTGAGAGCTAGAATTTGTAATTGTTACTGAAACTTCAACATAATCTCCTGCAGATAATCCTGATAAAGATCCAAGTTGTCCATTTACTTTAACTTTATATGAAAAATCAAATTCTGCACATCCAAATTGCACATCTGGATCTCCTGAATCTGGTTGAACATCGTCATCAGGATCGCCAAGTATTATAAACTCTCCATCATATTCAAAATCATAAAAGTTTTCATCTTCACTAAAATCTCTCATATTGTGTATAGAGATAATAAATTCATCACGTAATGGATCGTACCCCCCAACAACTCTTATTCTTCCTTCACCATTAGCTTGATCTTCGAGAGCTCTTTTAAACACATTGTTAAAATAAGATTTCATACCAGCTTTAGATATAACCTCTATACCTTTAGACCTACTCCATCTATATACTTCTTTTCTACTTTTACTAGCCCAATATATATTCTCTTCTGCTCTAACAACACTCTCTGGATTACCGTCTGTCCCGTAATCACCCATGTAGAACTTTTGTGTTCCTAAAATTTTATCAGATCCAATTAAAGATTCACTGCCGCCTGCTGTAGATAAAATACTTCTGCTTACAGGTATAGAGCTGGCTTTATCTTCTTGAATTATAAATACGTTATCATAATCATTCAACATATAATTTATAGATCCATACTCGTTAGGCAAATCTTTAAAGTTAAATGTCGATGCATTAAACATCGTATAGCTATTTCTTTTTGCAGAATAATTGTTTTTTTCAGAAAATGTTATAGACGATCTTTTATATAATGTTTGAGCATCGGGTACAACAACTTTCACCTTACCCCAATCTAATCCATCTGCGCCTGGTATAATATCTGTAAATGTTTGACATTCTAAAAAGTAATTTTTAAAACGAGGTTGACTTTTATTTTTCCCAACCTCAGCTATACCCTGTATAATGCTTGCAAAACCTATATTCGTTAATTCAGGTTCATTTACAGGAATGTTTCTCCAGTATACATCTCCGTCTTGAAGAATTATCTCTGGTGTGCCATGAACTTTGATGCCTTGTGGATTTAGCACTATGTCGTATTTTTCTCCTATTTCATAGAAAAATCTTTCATCAGCATCTTGAGATTTTTTAGGACTATATATCTCAACAATAGTATTATGACTCCACTTATTATCTTGATATAAGTCTATTGCATCTTCATTAGTAGAATCATTAAATGGCATATCTAAAGCTACTGACGCATAATTAAATCCCTCAGCATAAGGATTATTTTTTAAGACTAGAAATTGCCCTTCTTTATGTTTAGCACAGTATGTTGCATCTTCATTAAGAAGAATGTTTTCTTCTACATTAGAAGTCATTGTTTTTACACCAACAATTTCAAAATCGTAATCACCGCTTACAGGATATACAGTTGAGCCATCTGATTGTTTAAATGATATAATCCTTAGTTTATCACCCTCTGAATAAGTATATAAATCTTTCTCACCATTTACCCCCATAGCTCCATACGCATGACTATAAGAGGCGTTATTTTCTCCTTGCAATAGTCCTAAAGAAACATAAATTAAAGCTTCATCAGTCATTACAGTAGCGTCAAAGTCTGGATTTGTATTTTCTAAGAAAGCAAGTCCAGTAGTGTATTGTCTAAAATCTCCAATTGTACTATTGCCACCATAAACAATTTGATAGTGAGTAGCCCATCTTGGTGGAAATCCAGTTATGTTTAGTTGTATATCAACTCTACCTTTATTGTATTGACCTCGTTCTATATTAGAGTAACCTGCAACATATACATTAGTCAAATAATTAGCATGACCTGACCTACCTCTTTGATCGTAATAAACGATGGCAAACTCATGATTTGCTCTAGTTTTAAATGATCGATGATAATATGTACCTCCTGCTAATAATACAAAGCTGTCATAATCAGGTACATCTAAAAAGTTATTATTGTTATTTAAATATGCACTTGCGCTTTCATAAGATCCAGTACCTTCAGCAACATCAAGAATATATTGCAATCTCACAAAATTACCAGCATTACCAGTCATCAGATTTAAATTCATTGCATCTGTTATAGATCCAACACTAGGGAAAGTTTGAGCAACAAGATTTGGATGAGTAGGAGCCATTAAATGCAATAAAGCAGTAGCTCTATAACTCATGGAAAATTGATGCGCAGGTTGATCTGGCTGAGCGTTCTCCGAAACCATAGTAATACTAACATATGGTTGAGGTCCTATATTACCTTTAAATATTTGATATGGGGTTAAAGATCCAAAAGTTGTACCCATAACCTCATTTGGTGCATAAGGATTTGGATCATCGCCAAAAGCACCTTGATAATCCATAGATAACTCTTGTACATACCCTAAGTTACCTTCCCCATCAATAAGTGTTAATCTTTGATTGTTACCTCCATAATAATTAGCTACTTCATCATCAGTATGAACAAGTTCTATTGGATCAGATACATTACCACTTGGATTAGTTAAAACGCCTATACATAAGGTTCTATTGTCCTCAATAGTCATACATGGAAATAAGGCTGACCCCATAGTGCCGCTCATATTATCACCTTGTTGAAAACGAGACATTACAGTCATTTGAATAGCTGCTGGTGGGATAAAAAATAAATTCTTATGACCTACAGAGCTTAAGATTGTTGCATCACTTGGATTACCAAAATCCTGTTCAAGCATAGCATTACCTACTATATCTAGTGGATCTACACTGTTTAAATAATTTCTATCGTACGTTCTCCATTTTGTTATATTACAGTTTTGAATATTTGGAGGTATCCAACCTTGCAATGTAGTATTTGTTTCATTGTTATATTGATTATAATAATAATTGCCATCTGTAATATCATTTATACCTGCATTTTGTATTTGATATTGATTGTCTGGTGATGGAAATCCTACTTGACTTCCGCCTACATCCCAAGGAACTAGAGGTATGCAAGTTCTAACATCTACGCCACTAAGCGATTGTAAATTTAAACCAAGAAACAAACCTGTGCTAGATATAGATGCGAATTCAGAGGCATCTGGGAAAGCTTTGAGTCCCATTGTAACAGTTGCTTTGTTTACTATAAAGTAACCGCAAGGTGGATATCCTCCTTGAGTATTCCCAGCAGCCTCTGTCATTGCAAAATATAGGTTACTATCGTCCCCCATAGGCCTTACTGCGCACACTAAGTTTTTATTTTCGTCAAAATTATCTAAAGACGCATTAAAAGTGTCTACGTCACCACTTAGACCACAGTTTATATCATATGTTGAAGTTATAGTAGGTTCTTCCTGAAGGTTTGCTAGAGGAATTCCATTTTCAGTAGGCATAGCAACACCTCCATTAGTAAGTATGCTATATAACGCATCTCTTACAAACTCTCTACAGTTTTCATCAATGTCCCAATTGGTTGTAAAAAAAACGCTAAAGAAAAGTGCACCACCTTTTAATATTAAAGGATTAGCCGCTGAAGTTCCATAAGCTACAGGAAATTCAAAAGACTCAAACCCTGCTCCACTAGGTCTTTGACCTTTCCACACATTAAGACCATCTATAAACTTAACACCTAAATTTTTACCAAACATAGACACTCCATCCCTAACATAATTTCTCTGATCATAATCAACACTGTTATCTGAATTAATAGCATCAAAAGCTTTGTTCGTAGAAGAGGGTGAGTAAGGATGGTTAGGTCCATTATAAAACCTTTGCTCTAAAGTTCCGTGATAAGATTTCTTGTGATTATATATATGAAAATTATCGTCAGGTATAGATGACCAAGAAACTTTTATGCTTGATCCAGCAGGTAAATTTGTTTGAGGTATTCCATCAGTATTAATATGAAACCCAGTTATTCTACTGTTACCTACATTTGATACAACATCATCATCTTCTTTATAATTATCTGGGGCAACTATGTAAGGCGTAACAGTGAGTTCAATATTATATCCACCAACAGGAGTTCTACTGTACAATGCTTTTCCTGTAGCACTAACATTATGAGCTGGATAGTTTTCTAAATAATTACCATACATAAGTCTATCAGAAACAATAGCCTGAGCTTGAGCAACTCTTGGTAAATTACTATACTGAGCACCTTGTTCTTCTTTAGATACAGGCACTAAAATTCTATCGTTATAAAAATCAAAAGCTATATACGGAGAAAAACTATCCCAAAATGGACTTTCTCCGCTACCATTACTAATAACATCTATACTTCTAAATGACCCAACATTGCCAAATCTAGCTAAAACTCTAATTTCTTTTACCTCTCTTGTCCCTCTTGGTATTTGTAATCTACATACATTTTGCAAATAAGGACTTCCTGCTGCCGCCCCCATTTGTATATATGCTGGAGGTATAGCTATTTTAGAGTATGTAGATATAGCGCTTTCTACATTATCGTCATATATATACTGATATGCAAATTGAATTCCAGGTAGATTTGTAAAATTTGAAACATTTCTATTTGGATCAAAATCAAATATAGAAGTTATAGGCTCTATTGGAGTCCTTGGGCAAGCACATATTAGATCTAAAATATCATCATCGTTGTAACCTTGCTCAAGAGCCTGCAAGCTCATACTCATTACTTTAAATACATCAAGTTTTTTAGGCTCGTTTCTATTATCAGTAAAGTACAACATTATGTTTCTTACTCTGTCTACAGCATCATCAGGGTCTGTGTAACCTGGTGGCACGCCTATATCAACATTATCTGAGGTATCTAATGAAGGGCCTGCATCAGCAGCAGCGCTTCTTTCCTCGTAGCTTGAATTTCTTAACTGTAAATCCCTAGTATTTCTTTGCCCTACGTGAACAACATCACCTTTAACAAATCCATCGCTTGGGAAGTTAAACTTTTCTGAGGTGTATACTTTGATATAAGACCCAGGTATATCATTACCAGGTAACAATCCCTCCTGATCCCAAGCCCAGACTCCCATTTGATTTACACTACTAGACCAAACGAAGAAAAATATAATGTTAAATATATCATCTGTAACAGATCCAATAACACGAATTCTGCTGGCATCATCAACATATGTATTTAAAGGAAGCTCAAATATATCTTCAATAGCTGCATTAGAAGGCATTGGTTTTATGCAAGAAAAATCTCCAGAATAATCATTTAACATCTGATTAAAAGATTCTCCGTCTTTATAGCTATGTTCAAAAGCTAAATTTAAGGCATCAATCATTTGATTGGACGGCCTTACTCTAGAGTCTGCATCTACATTTATACCCTGTGGTGTTACCTTATCAATCATTAATACTTAGGGGCTTGCTTAAAGTTCTTGCGAATAGTTTTAAATATTTCTTCTTTACTAAAGTTTGAAAGCCTTGCTTTAGCTTTACGTCTTTCGTTGTAATACTCAGCTCTTGCTCTAGTTTTTTCATTAAGAGGTATGGTAGACTTTCTTTCGCAAAGCTTATAGTATATATAGGATCTTAAGGCTTCTTCAGCGTAAACATGTATAACTGGATTTGTAGATCTTGCTTCATCAGATATATATTCTAAAACCACATCTGTGGTGCTTGAATTCGTGTCAAGCTCTATTCTGTTTTGATCAAGATTAATTCTATACGCTCCAGGAGCATATGCACCACCAGCACCATACAGTCTGCCTAAACCTCCTTGAAAAAGATAGTTCTCAAAGATATAAAAATCTAAATCGCCAGAGTCGGCATTTGAAGATTCTGTAGCTCCCTTGTCATCTTGTTTGTTAAGAACTAAGTTAGTATCTAAATTTAATGGTCCTTCTTCACTATCTGATGTTAGTATAGTGTCACCTATAACTGTCTGTGGATCATTCACAGTATCTCCACTAGTATCTTGAGCAATCCTTTGAGAATAGTTTATATGTTTGTTTTGATTAAAAACTCTAACTGTTCCGTCAGAATCAACCACACCTAATTTTACAAGATCAACATAATCTTCTGGTAAAGTTATTGTATTATTAGACTCTACAGATCTTTTAATAGATTTAACTCTAGATGTTACATCAAAACCAAATTCACGAATACCACGTAAAGCTATGTTTCTAATGGCTGCGTCAGATGCATTACTTGCATAGTCATCACCATCCATAGTAATTATATAGTCGTTTATTAATTGACGTAAGGTAATGTAGTTCATTCCTCTATCTGATACATCTATAAATGGCATTATTCAGATTTTTCTTCGTTAATAGCAAAGGTTGAAAGATAGCTATCTCTTAACCTAATACCAATCATTTTAGCTATCTCTACAATTAATTCATTTTTGTAATGATCTGGTAATTCAAAATGTCTTGAGTTAAGGAAATCTCCAACTTGAATATTAGCCCCCATCTGCATTTCTACATACACAGGAGTTGAAGTAATATCAACAGATCCGTCATATGCATTAATAGATTTTGGTTGTCTATAATATTTAAGTCGTACAGCATTTAAATCAAAAGGAAAAACCTCTATCACATTAGATATAATAGCAACAGGGAATGCGAGAGTTGGTGCAGAAAGATTACTAGTTAAAACCCTTTCTGCTGTTTCTGAATTATAAATTAAATCCAGATTAACACCAGAATCTATAGCATTTATACTAATAATTCTAGCTAAATCTATAGGTTTATTAAATGTACTAGCGCCTAGATCTGCTGGATCTATATATTCTCCTCCTTGTTCTTCTGGATCATAGTCTTCAGGCTGTGGTGTAATGTCACTTAGATCCATTATTGTAATAAAATAAGATAGATCCTCTTCTACCATTTTGTATAAAGACTTATCACGAGCCCCATCAATACCACCTCTTCTAGCTTTATTAGCTGCCAGCAACTCTTGAAACATTTCATTAAATACATTTTGCTGTGCTATACCAGCGAAAGTGCTAAACACTTCTGGGGTTACA
>CERH01014449.1_pt1 | contig 17742 bp, 23 predicted proteins | sample 530991 | NCBI WGS metagenome assembly CERH01 (sample SAMEA2621191, study PRJEB7988) | marine metagenome | biome: marine biome (ENVO:00000447); feature: mesopelagic zone (ENVO:00000213); material: "saline water (ENVO:00002010), including plankton (ENVO:xxxxxxxx)" | depth 800 m | reverse complement strand
TGGTATAAGATACCGAGTCTTTCACAAAGGCGTGGAGGTGACAGCGTAATGTCATACCACCATACAGAAGATGGTGAGATTAACCATTGTACCTTGTGTGATGAGTTGATTCCTGAAAGAGTGAAGATATGGGGGAGTGGAACGCACCAATGTATGAGTGGAATACCTGTTTGTTACTGGTGCGCTTCTAAGATTACAGATTACATGATAGAGTTAAGGGAGGACACACAGCGTGAAAATTAGATACAATTGCTACGATTGCGGAGAACTATTCTTTACCTACTCATCTAATAAGGTGTTGGATAAACCTATCTGTCCTAAATGTAGAAGCGTTAAACTACGCTCTACTAATTCTGAAACTAAGTTAGAGAGTTTAGAAGATAGAGTTCACTCGCTTGAAAAACTATCGACTATAAATTACGAGGCCGTAATGTATGAATTTAAAGATAAAATACAAGAGATATGTAAAGATGTGATAAATGAATACACGAAAGCATTCGATGAAAAGTTAATGAAAATACATGGGAGTGTGGCTACACTTAACACTAGGATTTTAAAATTACAAGAGGAGAATGACCATGAGTGATAAAGCAGACGCATTAGCACGTTCAGTATACGCACACAAAAACAATGATAGAAGTATGGAGTTAGCGAAAGCGCTAGGTTTGAATGTATCAGACTATGCCTCCATTAGGATATTACATGAAAGAGTATCATCTAACCCCTCATGGGAGAATCAAAGAAGTCCACATGGATTGATGGTAGACTGTACATATCTAGTGGCTAAGAAGAAAGGTATGAAAGTAAGCGCACAAAAGATTCGTAAACTCACTATGGAATTATTCAATGTTAGCACACAACCTAGACCTAGTGTGTGGCAGAGATATTTCAAGAAAGAGATAGAGGAATGTCTATGATGTTCAGTAAGATTGCAGATATACATGAGCGTTTGAGATTAGGTGCAGACAGAACAGAACAACTCTCACGTCTAAAGAATAAAGATGATGCGTTGTTATGCTATGAGTTGTTCTATCCAAGTGAAGCACAGATTACACACAGTTCAGTTATATCAAGACTGGCAGAACAATCAGGAATTTATTATGATGTAGTAAAAGATTTACTTCCTGAATCAGTTCCACTATGGATGACACTTGCGTCTGAGAGTAGCGCATCAGGTTCAAGAGGTTACAGTGCAAAAGACGTTTTGGACTTTCCTTATAAAGCAGCATCATTATTAGAAACAGCGCATCGTTTCAATGAGATTGAGGCTAGATTGGTTTGGAGATTTGTTACTAAATCTAAACCTGTCATTAGTAAGAGAACGTTCTTTGGAACTATAGCACGACTCAAGAAGTTACCACCATATGTAGTAAAGAGTAACATGACTAGAGATACTCTAATCAAAATGTATGATGACCCCGAGGGAGTCAAAGCATTAGAGCACTGGTATCAATTCCCTAATATGTTTCCAGCCCCTATGAGATGGAAGCCTTGGAACAAATTACATCCACCTGAAGAGCACACAGTTGCTATACCGATACCATCTAATGCATTGGTTTACTCCTGTCAAGGTAGTTTAAGGAATCGTAATGGAGATAGAATCAAGAGAGTGACTAATGATAATGCTTACATAGAAATGGCAGGTGACGTAGTGGTGGACTACGTGAACTATGATAGTCCCCATTTATCGTTTATAGAGAGGACTAAAGAGCAGAATATAATCAAGTTTGATTTGACACAACATGGGGCATGGGATGGTACTCTAAAGTGTCTAAAAGAAGACGATGTAGAATGTATAAGATTTGTTAATCCTAATCAAACATTCAAGCCTGATGGGATAGGAGGTTACGTTATGTATCCACACCGTAATCGAATATTCCTACGTCTAAATAATAAACTGAAAGATAACGGGTGGGAACTTGCCGCACTAGATGGTGTAGATGATTTCTTACCTGTGTGTACTATAATTAAAGAGGATTTGAATATGGAGATAGATGATGAGTCTTGTATTGTAGTAGAGGTAATCGCTATCAGAGTTAACAGTGATGGCGAAATAATAGAGAAAGAATTTGTGGATATAAGAAACGATTTGGGTATCAGTGATGTTATCCAAATCACAGAATTAATAGAAAGAGGAATGGAAAATGACGAGAATAATAAGACAGAGTGAAGACGACAATGGATTCTTTATCGGATTGGGCTACATTTTAGCATCAATGCGATTCAAAGTTTACATAGTGAAGAAAGCAGACAACACAGCAGGGTTTCAAGTAAGACGGAAAATCTACTGGTCACAGAAGAAACCAAGGTTACCTATGGTCCCGAAGATAGACTATGTACTATCTATTGCGGCTATGGGGTATCAAGATGAATATACCACTGGTGACCATTTGAATAGAATAGTACAGTTAGTAAAGAAACTGGATAATGAATATAACATAAGAGATTCATTTGTTGACCAAATAGGATTTCATATGCTTTGCTGGACAATTGATAATCCCCATCCACAAAACTATGAAGAGTTTGTAGAGTGGGCTTTAGCATTTGATGATGAAGAAAAAATGATGGTGGAATTCGATGAAAACTGATTCAGTATATAAAGAAACAGTATTACAGATTTTAGAAAAGAGGGAGATAAAATGAAAGTTAGATTTGGTAAAAGACAATTAAAAACTATAAGGGCTGGTATTAAGCATCTAAATAATCATGCACTTGACATCTTTGAGGCTCAATTTAATGAGAACGAAGATGAAAGTGGTGAATGGTTACCGATTGAAGGATGGCCCGCTTCCCTTACACCTAAAGTTCATGAAAATCTTCATGAAGCACTTGGTTTACTTCAAGGTGCATTTGCTGTGCAAAGTGAGGAAGACGATTATTTAAAGAAACAGAATGGTAAACCGAATGTTACTCTTGATACTTCAATTTTCAAAACAGATGTTATGCGTTGTGCTGCTCGTTGGCTCTTAGTTGATAGTGTTGATTTAAATTTAGGAGAGCATAATGAAGTGGGTTACGATATAGAATATAGAGACCATATGAGATTCAGAGAAAAACTTGAAAATAAAGTTGATGATATTGATTGGGGATTTGACGTAGACTACAGATGTGGCTTTTTCTGCTGCTCAGAGGAGAGTGATGTTATTTGCTACTAAATGCAGAAGTACATTGTATAGAGGATATTGCTGGACAATCAGCATTTAAGAAAGATGCTATTGGTTGGAGAGAAGATGGTAAATATCCCGATGCTATTTTATTATATGGCCCCCCGGGAACTGGTAAGACTACAAGTGCTCATGTGATAGCAAGAGAACTACTTGGTGAATTTTACGACCCTATCAATTACATAGTCACGAATGCTAGTGACGATAGAGGTATTGATTTCATACGTAAAGACTTGAAACAGTGGAGTAAAGTTAGAGCCATTGGTGCTGACCGTAGAGTAATCATAATGGATGAGGCCGATGGTCTTACTCCTGCGGCTCAAGATGCGGCTAGACAAATTATAGAAACTAATGCTGACACTACATTGTTTATCCTCACTGCTAATGATGTGAGTAAGATACGCCCTGCTATCAAGAGTAGGTGTGTATGTTATGAGTTCACTAAGATTTCAAATGAAGATGGTGCTAATCGACTCATGGATATTTTCCATCCACTATATGAATCTCGTGGACATAACACCGCTCGGAGAGATTCTTACATGAAACTAATGCAACATGTAGGTGGAGACCTACGTAGTGCAATAGCCATCGCTGAATTACATGATGAACCCGAAGAATTACTTTCTAAACTAAGTGACGAAGGTAATGGTAGTAAGACCGCTCTTGCGGCCATCAGTGGTGAGTATGGAGACATGCGTAAACAATTTTATTCGATGCTTGATAGAGGTATGAGTCTTACCTTTGTCATGAAAACATTTCACGAGAACCTAACCGAGTTCTTTGAGATGGATACAGATACAACATGGACAATCATGAGTGTACTAGGTGAAATGATACCTAACATGTATGAATGGCCTATCGGTTCATATTCCTTTATAGATTGCTTTGTAGCGAGACTAAAAAAGGAGGTAGAAAAAAATGATTGAAGAAAAAGATAATGATAAAGAAGAATGGAAAGAACTACCAAGCGGTGTTCTTGAACGACTAGAAAAGTATGCTGAACGTATGAAAAGAGATATGAATACTGTTTACGCAGAGTTTCTAAAGTACATAGAACATCATGGTTGTTATAATTGGAAAGATGAAGAAGAAGACCTACTAGAGGATTGGACAGAACAAATGGTTGTTGAGTTTAGAACATCCAGTGGTTCAAGTATGTCAGGTATGATACCTTATGTTGGATGTTTTGTAGGAGTCGCTGAAAGAACCCAAGATAGACGTGTAAACTTAGTGAGAAGAGCGAAAAGAGATTTTACTCTTGATGCTAGTAATGCAGTAGATAGTGGGTTTGTAGGACACTATGAAAAATCAGGAGGAAAATGGATTCTTGTCACTAAAAACGGAAAAGAAGATGTGGGCTTGTCTACAGATGAAGTACCTGAACACACATTCATAGCAGATGGTGAAAGAATATGTTTACTAGCACAAAATGGTAAACCTAAAGCCATGTCTATGTTGGGTCGTTACTACTATTTCTTGGGTGCTCCTGAAGAACAATTTACTAATGACAACGCTATTCAAATGTGGAGATTAGACATGCAAGGTGAAGACAGAGATGCAGAAGTGATTATTGGTGAACCATGTACAATCATGGCTAGACCACCTAATGAAAATGCAGCAGAAGGTTGGAAAGATGTTCTAAATGTATCTATGGGAACTCGTGATAACATAGTCTACAATGATGGATTTGTAAAAGCAGAAATGACTCATTTATTAAATCCATACAAACTATGGTTAGATAAAGAACTACATGGTATATACACACCATTGGAAGATTTAGTAGAGGCTTACGAAACAGGTAGTAGAAGTTTCACTATCAACGGTGAACAAGGTAAATCAGGACCAATAGTATTCACTAAAGGTACAGTAAACCGTATGAGCACAGAAGGTAGAGATAGTGAATATGATGAAAGAGGTAAAAGTTACTCTTTGAGTTTGACATCCACAGGACTACACAGTTCTTACGGTCAAGGAAATAGTAGTGAAGTTATGTGTTGGATTAGCGGTGCTTGTAATGATTTAACAAGTCCTTTTGTTGCTAGACAGGGCGAAGAAATCATACCTTATGCAGAACGCTCCACTGTTTTAGTTTGTGGACGTGTGGCTGTTAAGAGACAAGATGGTAGAGATATTCCTAGTTTGAAAGTGTTAGGTGTTTATGCTCACCCAAGAAGAATCAGGAAAAGAGAAGATGGTGGAGACACAAGTAAGTCTCAATTTGAATAAGGTGATATAAATGGCTGGATTTGGTAAGACAAAACAAATCATTGATGATTTAGAAAAAGATGATGGTATACCTATAGAGGTAGGTACTGTTGAAAAATCAGGAGACCCTTTCTCTGACTTAAGAAATGAATATCATGTACTCGATAACACACCATTAACACACTTGTTCGTGGGTATAGCGGGACATGAAAACACAGGTAAAACCGCCATTGTTACGGACGCTTTTGTGAATGATAAGAAAGCGGAAGAACTTAATGAAGAACTTTGGATTATAGATTTTGAAGGTGGCGGTGCGGCTAATAAGTCCGCATTCCATAAAAACAATCCAAGAATCAAAATTTGGGAACCATCAGTGACATTGAAAGGTGAACCGTCAGCGATTGATTATCCCGCTACACATAAGCGTGTAATGAGGTTATTACAATTTGCAGTTGATGTGGCACAAAAACAACGTACACCCGGCTATGAAGGCCCTAGATTATGGGGTTTACATGTAACAGGTGTTGATTTATGGGATAATGTATGTGTTAATTGTATGCGCATAGTAGACCTCAATATTGCTAAGGATGGTATTGAAGCGGCTGATTGGAATAAAAAAGTAGGTCATCAATGGGATTGGGCTATTAGAAAAACTAGGTTCCATAATCTTACAGGATTGTGTAGGGCACTTATCAAAGCAGGTGTTAGAGTATTTTGGGAAACCCACTTAAGACTCACGAACTATTCGTGGGGTAGTAGTGAGGAAGCAAATGCTAAATGGAGACCTGATTGGGAAAAAGCCTCTAACAATTTTATGTATCAAATATTGATGTGTAATCGTAAAGATATATATGATGATGAAACAGGAGATGTGATACGTTCAGAGTACAACGTGACGTTTGAGAAAAGTAAAACTAATGCTAAATTACAAGGGCAGAAGAGAACAATTCTCGTAACTGAAACAGGTAAAGACCCTCAGTGGTTTGGATTACCTGAGTTGTATGATGGGACATTGTAATACTCCACCCCTCACGGAGAAAAGGTTGACCAAGTAATAGCGGGAAAATGTTTTGGTTTAACTCTACAGAGTATAGGTATAGTGGTTTTTTTTACACGAACCCGCTTCCTTTTCTCTCAGGATAGGTGATAACATGGCTGAAATTAATATAAATAAAATACAATTAGTTGATTTCCTTACATCTTTCGGTAAGGATATAGAGGATGTGAAACTAGAAGCGAATTCAAACAACACTATTACAGTTGAGATTGCATTTATATCACATTATGTACGTAAGGTATTGTCTATCAACGGTAAAGTGACTAAAGCGGGTGTCATAGAAATAAGTGACTTACCCAAAGTCATACGATTTATTAAGGCAACTAATAGTGATACTATTAAATTAAAACAAACAGCATCAGGTAAAACACTCTACGTGAGTGCTGATGCATCAAAGTTGCAGATACCTTCTAGTAACACAATAGTGAGTCACTCCAAAGTACCTATGATATCTAGGTTGATAGAAAAAGCAGAAGAGTCTAAGTGGACTATGTTTCACAAATCTGAACTATCTGTAACAGGCACTATTAATCTCACAGATTTAGATATAGTGAGTAAAATGCGTACAGTATTAGATTCAAACCCTGTGTTTAAAATTGTAGCACATGCGGGTGAGAATGAGTTTAGCATCACGACTGGTAAGAAACATGGAGTGAAGTTATTCACTAGCACAGAATTGAAAGATGCAGATGGGCCTAATGTTTTGATAGAATCCACATTCGGACCTTGGTTGATGGAAACTATGGGTATACTGGATGATGGAGATGCAACAATACATTTCGGGGATTCTACAGTACTGGTTATAAAGCAACATCAAAATATGTTAATCGTTATAGACCAAAGAGCGTGATTGAATGATTATAGATTGGTTTTATGATGATGATGATTTTACCATTCCTAAGTTGTACGAGAGAACTCGTGACAAAGATGGAGTATTACATGAGCGTATCATATCAGAATCTGACGATGGGTACATGAGACCTTTCTGTTGGATTCCTGAAAACACATCATCATGGAAAATACAAAGACTAAGTAATCGTTTTCCTAGTGCTAAAATACGTTGGGACGAGACATCTATAGGATTGGATAAAGAGAAGTTAGTAAAACTAGAAGTTAGTAATCCTACAGACTTATGGGATATCAAAGACGAAATAAAAACTTATGAGGCAGATTTAGTTTATGTAGACCAATATTTACTTTCTCAATATCCTGACAAAGTTCCTGACTTCCATCCTCGTATATGGTATTTCGATTTAGAATGGGATGTAGAAGATGGTTTTACTACTGTGATGGCTGTCTCTGATACACATAACGAGCACAACGTGGTATTTGCTTGGAAAGAGGGTAAAGACCTAATGAGTTCAAAATGGGTGGACAGAGAGGGTGGTTATATGCTACATGAATTTTGTAGTGAGGAGGCTATGCACGAGGCTTTTATTCAACACTTGGATGTGTGTAATCCTGACATATTGGTGGCTCATGCTATCATGTGGGCTGATTTACCACATCTCATAGAGCGTTTATCCGACCCTAATAGGTTGTCACCCATTAATCAAGTTACTAAACCGTTCAAAAATAAAAGAGGCTACAAAGACACTGCTCAACCGATTAAAGGTAGGTTGTGTTGGGATTCATCAGCACAACATAAACATGGTAGTGGTTTCGAAACTATTTGGCAGATGTCAGGACGTGGTCAACTACCTAATCGTAAACTAAACACTATTGCTGAACAATTAGGACTAGGTAGTAAATTAACAGAGGAGATAGAGGGAATGACTGTATACAATGGTTGGAGAGATTATTATGATTCATTCGTAGATTATTGTTTACGTGACACTACTCTGTTAAGAGATATAGATGAGAAATTAAATGCAACATCTTTCTTCATTGCTATGCAGCAACTCTGTGGTGTATCGTTTGGTAGCACACATAAGGTTACTAGATACTTTCGTGGACTGGTAGGTAGAAGAACAGAGATGAAAGCATTGAGCGCTAAGAACGTAAAAAGAGAAGCGCTTACTGCCGCTCATATCCCCGACCCCATTGGTGGTAGACACGAGGGTGTAGCGGTAGTGGATTATGCATCTCTATATCCCAACATCATACTCAGTGATAATCTATGTCATACCACTAAAAGAGATAGTGGAGGAGAAGGGATTAAAACACTCGGTAATGGCACACATTGGTGTCAAAAAGAAAAAGGACTTCTACCTAAAATTGTAGAAGAAATGCTATCATTACGTAAAGAGTATAAACTAAAAATGAAAGAGGCCAAGAGTGCAGATGAAAAACTAAGTTATGATATGTTACAATCAGCAACTAAAGTGGCTGTAAACGCAATTTATGGTATGACGGGAATGAAATCTTTAGTGGGAATGTGGATAGATTTAGACATAGCATCCGCTATCACTTATCGTGGTAGAGAGGCGATTAGACATTTACTGACTGAGAGTGAATTGCAAGGATATCAGTCACTCTACGGTCACACAGATTCAGCGTTCATTAAAGTGCCATTTGATGAGGCCCATGCATTAGCAGAGCATCTTACTAAGACTGCTCGTGATAAACTAAAATTATCGGCTATGGACGTAGAACTAGAGGCTTACTTTGATTATTGGACTACTGCTCCTATTAAGAATAGATACTTCGGGATTAAGGTGTGGCCTGAATCAGATGCTGGTACTTTGAAAGTAGCGGGGTACGAAATGAAAGCATCCACCTCTGCTAAAATCACTAAAAGATTACAGAGTACCGCTATGCAGTTAGTGGGCACTGGTAAAAATGAAGAAGAAGTCACCACTGAGTTACGTAAAATGTCTACTCCTGTTAGAGATGGATTGGCAGACATTAACGATGTAGTATGCTCTACACGCATATCCATGCCTTTCAAGGATTACACATCACCTACCGCAGGTGTAAAAGCGGCTTTATATTATAATCAACAAATTGCTAAACATGAGAGTGATATGTGGAAGCAAGGAGATAGTGTCTCTTGGGTCTATGTGAAAGGAGTTAAGACGGACAAAGTAGACTATGTGAAGATAGGAGATAAACAAGAGAAAATTAGATTCGTGGCGTTTAGAGAAAAGGAAGAACTAGACGACTTCGTTATAGACTGGGGTAAGATAACAGACACCTTAGTCAAGAAAAAATTAATGCGTATTTATGAGAGCGTAGGTTGGGACGTGAATCCTGCCGCAGGTGCAATAGTACCTAAATCATATTTCGAGGAGGAAATAAAATGACAAAGAAAAAGAAGAAAACAAGACAAACAACATTAGACGAATTTGGTTTTGAATTTACAGAACCAAAGGGGAAGAGCAAACAAAAAACATTGAAAGACTACGGGTTAGTTATAGAAGGAGAGGAAGAGTAATGGGTAAAAATTTAAACACCGTTATCTGTAAAGAGTGTGAAGAAAACTTATGCTACTATGGTGCTGAGATTTGTACACCCTGTTTAGACGAATTACTTTTCATGTACACAGGGATTAAGGTGAAACCATGAGTAGAATAGAAGATGAAGTATGTAAAAAGATTAAAGCACGCTCTGACGTAGGTAAACAGAAGTATGGAGTTACTATGGAAGAAGAAGAACTTTCACGTCTAGCGTGGCTCATACATGCACAAGAAGAGGCGATGGACTTAGCAGTGTACCTACAGAAGTTGATTGAGATGGAGGGAGGAAAGTGATTATCCGACTCATCATTGATTTGATTAGGGGGTATCTTGAGTGAGATTCAATCCTAACGATGAGAGAGAAAGCGTATATCCAAACGAAGAAATGAAGGAGTCTTACGAGAAGAGTTGTTACAATTGGCAGCCCACTATGGAAGATAAAATATTACGTGTAACTAAATCATCTTTAGGTACTTTTGAATTCTGCCCATTACAATATTATTATCAAAACGTTTTAGGTATACGTGGTGAACAAAAGGACTATCATATACGGGGTAGTAATATCCATGATGCTATAGAATGGTACTGGAAGGAAAGTAGAGATTATATGGATGGTGCTTTAAAATTATTAGAAAAAGGTGACAAAGAGTCTGCTAGAATGCAGTTGAGAAAAGCCATACCTGAACCACCCGAACCTTATGTTTACGGGGAGAAAGCACAGATATTGAAGTATACAGACTGGATGTTTGAAAGATTATTAAACATAGATGAGAGTGTTATAGAAGATTGGTATCCGATTGGTAATGAAGCAGAAATTCATGCCACTAGAACTGTCACAGCAAGCGATGGCACAGTTGTTCCAATACACATGAAAGGTTTCATAGATAGAATGTTTAGAGATGACGATGGTAAAGGAGTTGTACTAATGGAATTAAAGTCGGGTAAGTATACTAAATATAAACCAAAAGCCATGAGAGATGAAATGCAATTCTATAGAATGATGTTAGAACATAGTTCGTACTTAGAATACACACCTGTTGTGGCTTGGGGATGGGCTTACCCCGGAGGAGGTATTAACGGTGGAGACGGGCCTAAATTTTTCTACGAAAGCGTTCATGGTAGAGGACCAACACTAGCGCCCAAAAGAGTTGAAAAGAACTTAGTCAAATTAGTAGACGCTCATTTAAAAAATGAGTGGGATACCAAACACAATAAATCTTGTAGTGATTTTTGTAATCATGAAAAAATTTGTTTACCTTATTGTGACTTTGTAGATATGTGTCCCGCTTGGACAGGAGAGTGTTACGCTCCTGATTACACAATTTTTAAGGGGGGAGAAAATGACACCTAGTGGTTTACACACAGTTAGAGTGTTATTCAACGCTGCTATTAAATTAATCCACCCTGATTTAAGAGTGGAGATAGACACAGCATTAATTGAAAAAGACATAATGTATACTCCTTTTAGAGAGAGAACACATGGTGAATTTGATAATCTAGTGGGGGAGCGTTCTTCGGGATTACCGTTTGTACAAATTGTAATGCACCCTAGAATGTTAAAACTACAAAGGGTAGAGCAGACTCTTAAAGAAGTAGTTAAAAAATTAAATGACTATGTGGAGTGGAAATAATGGGGTTTATACAATTAGATTTTCCTAGAGAGGTTTTAGAAATAGGCTCCAATGGTCAACAAGGTGGGAGGTATTGTGTTAAAAATTGGGGTGAACTAGAAAGATATTGGAAAGGTAAAAATGGTTGTGGTAATGTATACTTTACAGCATATGGATATCGTGCCACAAAACCACCAAGAAATCATAGAGTAGACTATGATACACCTATCATTCGTCATTTTGTCATGGATTTTGATTGTAAAGATTTTAAAAGAAAGGGTATTGATGTTGATTTTGATTTTATGCACGAACAAGTTAAAAGATTACATAAGTATTTTTTAGACAAAGAAGTGAGACACTTCATATGGTTTAGTGGTGGAGGTTTTCATTTTTGGATGCCACTGAGTAAAACACATACTCCTAGTGATGGTTTTAGCATAGCACGTATTAAAGAGGGTGGGAGAAAATTATTATCTAAATTACATAAAGAATTAGATTTATCATGTAACGACCCGACTGTTGCTTTCGATACATCAGGTATGATACGTATACCCAACTCATACAATAGTAAACGTGGTTGTTGGAGTATACCCTTAACATCAAATGAAATATTAAATTTAACACACGATGGTTTTATGGAATTAGCACAAAAACCGAGGACAGGATATATTGAACACAAAGGTAAAGATATTAAAATCACAGTCCCCGATAGAAAAAATCCATTTGACCGCAAGATAGCGAAAGTAGAATCTTTACCCGACATAACATTAGACGACATCATCGTTTTACCATGTTTAGCACAAGCGGCTCTAGGTGAAGGTAACCCAACTCATAAAGCAAGATTTCATCTAGCATCTTACTTAGCGGCTAGATTTAGATGGTTCTTCCCTCCTGAAGCGGTGTCTAATGAAGATAAAGAAAAACATGTAGAACGTATAATAGATATTATTGAACAACAAGGTTGGGTAGATTACAAAGAACATGTCACTAGAACACAAGTAGAGAACATAGTCTTCGGTGGTTCTAAAAATAATGGATACACAGCGGCTACCTGCGCCACGTTAGAATACGATGGTCTTTGTATAGGAAGATGTCAGTATTTCGATAATAGTATAAAGGTTGATTAAAATGAACATAAAAAAGAATTTAACATTAAGAAAAAGGATAGCAAGAGTTTTCATTGAAAATAATTTAGAAATATTATCAACTAGAGAAATTAGAGATAAACTTATTGAACAACTCACAGTGACAGGTAAGAGATATTCATTACAACCACCTATCACACAACTTAGTAATGTTTTGAGATTTTATAATGAATTCGAAATGTTAACTGGGGGTAGAGATGGTAATAGACACGAAATTGCTACATGGAAATTAACAGATGAAGGTAGGAGTTTAGTATGAGAAAACCCGACCTTATCATAGATAGCAACGAAAGAGGCTCTTTGTATGAATCTGTAAAAAAGAAAGCATCTAAAGTGGGGTTGAACGTTAATCATCAACCTTTAGTTGTTGGTGATTATCTACTAGGTGCTGCTTGTGTCGAAGCGAAATCAGTAACAGACCTCATACAATCAGCGTACAGTGGACATCTATGGAGACAACTAGAAAACTTAGATGCGAACTATCAAAGATTTTTTGTTGTTGTGCATGGTTCAGTAGCACAACATATTAAATTAATAAAACAAAGAACAGGTAAGACATTACCTGTATCTAAAATACATAGTAACTTCTTAGGTATATTAGCAAGAATCATGTCCGACTTTGAATGTCAAGTGTTCTATACCTCACAACTTAGCGAGGCGGCAACATTCATAGTCAAACTACATGATAAATTACACAAACCAGCGTCAAGACATGGCGCTTTGGCTATTAGAAGAGTATCCACCAACGATGTAAGATTAGATGTATTATTATCAATACCGGGGATAGGGCGTGAATTAGCAGAGAGATTATTAGAAACATGTGGTAGTTTAGAAGAGATGATGTATCCTGAGTCATTAAAGAAAGTCAAAGGGTTGGGAGACAAAAGAAGACAATTAATCATAGAGGTTCTAACTAAAGAGGAATCAGTTCATATTCAAAGACAAGTAAAAAGGTAGTATATAAAGCAGCATCAATTCATATAATGGTTTGTTAAGTTTGTTAATTGTAGTGTTTTAACTATATGTTTATATATTGACCACTACTGGGGTCAAATTATGAGAGTAGCAGAAGATTATTCAGCGGTAATGAAGTATCCTTTTCTGAAAGGATATGTAGAGAGATTTGGGAAAGTGAGCATAGATAATGATATACCAGCGTTGTTATCTTTCTTTTTCATACAAGGACAAATAGCGGCACCTTATGTTAGGATACCTTGGGATGCAAGTCATCTTGACCCTAGAGTACATGTGTTTTGGATTCAACCATCTAGGACAGGTAAGTCGATAGCATGGGAATTTGTTGGAGATGTATTGAAAGATTGTGGTATGAAGTATGATATGTATACTACAGGTTCTGATGCAGGACTTGTAGGTGGTGTCACTACTGAAGTACAAGTTAATGACCAAGGAAAGAAAGAGCAGGTATCTGTTGAAACAAAAGGTATGTTGGGTGGGCATAAAGCATTGAACTTTGATGAAGGCTCAATTATTCTAAACCCCGGTAAACACAGTCAAGAAACTGTATTGTATTTACAATCAGCGTGTAACCCCATTGGTAGTAACAGTAACATCTTAGTAAAGCATCTAAGTGGTAGAAGGATAGAAACCGAGTCACTTGTGTCTTTGTGGATTACAACATATCCACCAGCAGGTGTTAAAGAATACGTATTAACAAAGGGTATTTTCCAACGTGTTTTACTATATTGGTCTGATTGGGATATGGATAGACGTATGAACGTGAGTATGAGACGTATGGAAAAAGCATTTACTAAAGATGATGGTAACAAAATTTCATACGAACAAATCACAGGATATTTCATAGATTTAGAAAAGCGTTTACGCAATCGTATTCTTGATTTAAGTGAGACATCATTTATTGAATGGGACCAAATGCCTCGTGAAAAGCAGGAAGATGTTGTTCAATCTGTCATGCATGAAATGTTCACAGTAGATGATTCATTTAGGGCAGCAGTGTATGATGTGGTAGAGGATTTCTATTCATTACTAGATGAATTAAACTTCGCTATCGCTAATGTCGTATCATCATTCTTACCAGCCATGGAGAATTATTCAGTTATATTAGCAACACACTTGGCTATGATGGATGAGACTTGGACTGTAACAGGTGAACACTTAGATATGGCTAAAGATATAATATACGATTTATTTAAGAATCTAATTTTATGGTTAGAAGGAGAAGTAGAAGTTGGTGCTAAAACTGCTGAAAAAGCAAATAACAAGAAGTTATGGATGGAATCATATAACTCAGTATCACCAGTTGAACTTGATAAAAGAGGAGAAGGTTGGTGTAAAAAATCATCTATGATTAAACATTATATGAAGGTCCAACATGTAACTCGTCCTACTGCCTTCAACAGATTTAATAAATGGGCCGCTCACCTATTTGATACAGCGAAAGATGGAACAGTAGTTTATCTGAGATTAAAGGAGGACGTATAATGAGTGATGTAACGATTTTAGACAACAATAAAATATGGACGGATACATACCCACCTCAAAGTATCAAAGAGCATATAACACAAAAGGGATTTTTTTGTAAGTTTATACCTTACATATGGAATATAACGGAGGAAGAATAAATGACAGATATAATGGCATTAGATATAGAAACAGGTAACTACTCTTGGGAGATAGGAGGTTGGGATAAACACAGCCTCTTTGAACCCACAGTAGTTGCTACATGGGATGGTACAGATGCACATGTGTTCTCTAAGGAAGACATAGATATGGATGGCGCAACAGTCCATCCTTTACATCCAAGAGATTTAGGTGAACACTTAGAGAAACACTTAGAGTCAGGTGGTGTCATACTAGGGCATAACATTCGTAGTTTTGATTTACCCGTCTTAAACGCAGCATTAGATTGTAAAGCGGCAGGAGACCTGATGAGTAAGTCTGAAAATATAATCGATACTAAGTTGCTAGTTAATAAAGCAGCATTATCTTTTGGAGACGTGGCGACAAGTTTAGAGTATTTATGTCGTACAACTTTAGATGTAGGTAAGTCGATGACTAGTAGTGATGCACCTAAAGCGTGGAGAGAAGGTAGATATAATGAAGTAGCAGATTACTGCTTGAAAGATTCAAAATTAACATATGATTTGTATATGTATGGAAAAGAAAATGGGATAGTTAAATCACGTAAAATGGATACGGGAGAAATAATAGAAATAACGGTGGAATGGTAAAATGGAAGAAAAGATACACAACGCACAAAGAATGAATATAGAAGCGATTAGGCGCATAGTCGATACTGTAAAGACAACACTAGGGCCTATGGGAATGGACAAAATGATGGTAGACGGTGGTGGTAATGTAATAGTTACCAACGATGGTGCTACTATTCTTAGAGAACTAGATAGCGCACATCCTGCGGCTAAAATGATAGTAGAAGTTTCTAAGATGCAAGAGATGAATTGTCACGATGGTACTACTAGCACAGTAGTATTAGCGGGTCAATTACTATCTAATGCTGAGAATCTATTCAGTAAAGGGTTACATCCTAATGTAATAAACAAGGGTTACACTCACGCTGCTGAATTGGCTGTTAAAATTTTAGAAGAAAAGTATGGTATAAAATGTGATGAAGAAAAGTTATCAGCAATAGCAAGAACCGCTATTACAGGTAAAACACTAGAAAGTTCAGAAGAACAAGTAGCACAACTATGTGTAGATACTATACAACAGGTGGGTAACGTAAGAGATGTTAGAGTCATAGCGGCACCCGGAGGCGCACTAAGCGACTCTTATCTGTTCAACGGTGTAGTAGTCAACAGAGATTTTGTAGAAGCAGATGATATAGAATCACTAGGTGGTAGCACTATATTGTTACTTAATGGTGGTTTAGAAGAGCAAAAAGAAAACACCAACATGCAAGTGCAAGTTGATGCTGCTTCATATAAAACTCTTAAAAATGCAGATAGAGAACATCTGTTAGACAGAGCAAAAATGATTGTAAAATCAGGTGCTAACTTGGTTATTGTGCGTGATGGAGCACACGATACCGTAGTTTCTTATTTACGTAAGAATGGTATATTGGTAATTCGTAGAGTTCAAGAGAGTATTATGAGGGCTTTGAGTAAAGAGTTGTCATCAGAAATCTATAGTGTACCCGAAGATAATATGGACTGTGTGTCCGCTTTTGTACAAAGAAAAAGATTCAACGATGTTCCTTACATATTTGTAACTTGTACTAAAGAAGAAGCAACACTAATTTTATTCGGTGCTACACAATCAACACTCGATGAAGTACAACGTGGATTTGATGACGCATTAGGTGTGGTTTCTCTTGTTCAAAATGGAGATAATATATGCTATGGAGGTGGAGTTACATATCTACTATTAGCAGGTGAGTTGAGAAATCAAGCATCATCTATAGGTGGTAGAGCACAAATGGCTATAGAAGCATTCGCTGAATCACTAGAGGCTATACCCGCCACTATAGCAGAAAACGCAGGGCATGATGCTTTGGATACAGTATTGGCTATGAGACATGCGAACAAAGAAGATAATTGTTATGGACCAAATGTCAGCGCAGGTGGTATTGTATCAATGGAAGAGTTGAATGTCTATGAACCTATGAGTTTAATCAAACATGCCATTCAAGGCGCAACAGAAGTCACATCTGCTATCCTACGTATTGATGATGTCATTGGTCGTAGGCCGGTGGAGTAATGGGTAGATTACTAGATAGATTGAAAGTAACTTGTAGACAGTGTTTACATGAACACATACCTAGAAGAATACGTGGTAGGTTTTTGGACGGTAAAAAAGAAAGAGTAAATCTATGGGTTTGTAAAGAATGTGGATATATTTGGATTGACTCTGCTTTTAAGAAAAAACCGCCAACGCAAAGGTAGGGGTAGAAGGGGTATGTTTGGGTAAAATTGCACTTTTACTTTTTCAGTTTTTCAATTACAACATACATGAATAGAAAAAAACTAGAAATCATAGATATTCCTATCAAAAATAAACCACATGTTTCTAAAACGGTAAGAGATAATCTTTCTGACATGTTTACCTCATGTACCTTTAACGATAATAGTAAAATTAGCCGTGTCTGAACCACCGCTATTAGAACCCTCATATGCTAAATTTGCACGATATAAATTTCTATTCATACTAGATGATATTGTTATAGTC
>CERH01048899.1_pt1 | contig 18074 bp, 20 predicted proteins | sample 530991 | NCBI WGS metagenome assembly CERH01 (sample SAMEA2621191, study PRJEB7988) | marine metagenome | biome: marine biome (ENVO:00000447); feature: mesopelagic zone (ENVO:00000213); material: "saline water (ENVO:00002010), including plankton (ENVO:xxxxxxxx)" | depth 800 m | reverse complement strand
TTTACCTCCTGTCATTCCACCAATAGCAGAAAGGAATGGTGTATCGTTTGGAGTTATGTTAAATAACTCTCCTACGAAATTGGGGAGGTCATACGAATCTCCCAATCCTGATACTGCACCCATTTTTAAATCTCCTTTACTATTCTTTTTGGGTTAATTTTCTTAACTTTTCTGCTTTGAGATTAGAACTTAATTGCCAATCACCATCAGCTTGCGCTTGTTCTATTTGGTCATTCATGCTTACAGGTTCTACTGGTACTGATGCTTCAATCACAGTATCTAAATTGTCTTGACTAGAAACAACTCTTTGTCGTTGCAATTCTTCTTGGGTTGGCTCTGGTGCTTCACCCCAGCCATACTGCGAAGCAAATTCTTTAATTGCATCTGCTTTCAATTCACCCTTGTACAAGTCTTTCAATGCTTTACCTGGACCAGCTTCTGGGTCAAAACCTGCATCTTTGATAGCGTTTGCCATCTGCACAGATTTATATTCCTTCTCTACTGATTCAAGTTCTTTAATGCGTTCACGCATTGACTTGATAGCATTGTTATCTTCTTGCATTTCCTCTACTGTATTTTCTACTTCGTTCTCCATTTTATCTCCTACTCCAAGTGTTGGTACTAACTGCATCATCCTTGGGATAATGATGCGATACGCGACAAATAATAATTAAACAACAATGAGAATTGCCAGCCACTTCAGACTGTTGAGATACTAGACGAATTGTAATACGCAGCTTACACGTCAGCTATAAGCTGGAAGGTGCAGCATCCATTTATACTCGGAGACAGCCGCAATCCGATACTCTAATTATATACTACATAAACAAAATAGTGGGTTTTTACACCCACTATTTTTACGCGTCAACGAAAGGAAGGTTATACTTATCTATTGCTAGAGAAGAATCCTTTGTTTAAGTATATCATAAAAAAAAACATGTAACCTTTTTTTTTCTACGTAGTCTAATTAATGTAAGCGAAAGAGAGGAACACAAGTGTACGGTGCATTTGAATCAAAAGAAGAATACGATGAATTTGTAAAAAATGGAGATTGGTATTTGGATAGTCAAGCTCCAGACTTTATGGAAAAATTACTTGCTGATATTAGGAAGGGAGAATAATGAGCAGAATGCCTGTTATTTATATGGTTGATGTGCATAAGGTAATTGTTTATGCAGATAAAGGGTTAGAAACAGTAATGGAAGTTTCTGATTTTTTTGTAGAAGATACGCAAGGTGCTTATGACTATGCAAAAAAACATAAATATGCGTTAGTCGTTAAATGCACTCATCTATATACAACGGAAGGAGAATAATGAGTAACGAAATACCAATAGAAGAACTAGGAAAAAATCAATTACTACAAAATGCACAAAGTGGTGATTGCTTTATTTTTGGAAATAGAGTAGATACCATTTGGGTTAAAGAAATTAATCACGAAGAACTATCTTCAGGAGAAGTTGGTAGTGGTTATCAAATTGATTTTGTAGATGGTACTCAACTTAAATTATCTACTCTACAGTTATTCAGCATTTTAAATGATGGAGATTTAACTGGAATGGATAGAGGTAGATGGACACTTATGGAAAGAAACAAAGATACTTGGAAAGGAACAGTAAGAGAAAAAGTAGTCTATCACGATTTGCATAATCAAAAAGTATTTGATGCTACTTGGTTAGAGGATAAGTAATGCCAGAGTACGGAGAAGTAATTTATGTTGTAACAACTTTAGCAGAAGGTTTTAGAACAAGCAGACGTGCTTATATGCACGAATGGCTTGCTAAAAGAGTACAACAAGGAAACCTAACTATATTTAGAGAACACAATCCAAAAGTTATTATTAGAAAATATAGTTGGAGAACTTTACCTAAATCTATTAGCGAAGTAACAATATAATTTAAAGCAAAGCCCTGACTGTTTCTGTGTTCATCAGTTGGGGTTTTTGCTATTGTTCTTGAAGTCCAGTAACTCTGCTGCCTCGTCTAGCGGGTCCAATTTGTGGTGTAAACATAGAAGTTTCTTCTGCTTCTAATCTTCTTATATCATCTAATACGTCTGCGTCCTGGAATACAACAGCTTGTGTAAATTGTTCTAATGATAATTCTTCTGCGTCTGGTTCTACTCTTTGTTGTATATCTCTTAATCTTGGTAAGTCTCTTTGTGCTGCGCTGTATAGTTGTCTTGCTTGTTGTTGTGTAAGACCAGCTCTTCTTAATCCTTCTGCTTCTGTTCTACTAATAGTAAACCCAGCTCTTGCAGCTTCTCCACCAATCTGTGCTGCAGTAATATCACCTTGTACCAATGCTTCTCCTATTGATGGGTCCAATGCTCCCATAAATATAGCTTCTGGTGTTAAGTCAACATTGTAGTTTGTAGAGAAAAAGTTTTGTACTCCTTGTATATTATCTACAATACCTTCGTATGCTGCACTAACTCTTTGTTGAAACTCTCTAGCAGATACTTCACCTTCAAGTAAACCTACAAATCTTTCAGCGAGTAATACTCTTGATGTTTGTTCTGGTATGCCATACTCCTGGAGTGTACCAATGTAAGATTGTTCTAATGCTTTGTATGTGTTTTCATTGTATCTAACTTGACCAGTAGCTTCGTTGTAGTTACCAGGAAACTCTGTTTTGTATTCATCTGTCTGTCTAACTTGTTGTATAGCAGTAACTGGATTACCAGACTTTGCCCATTCATTTGCAAACAAGTTAAGTAAAGTTGCAGATAAGTTTGGATATAATGCTTGTGCTTCTTCTAAGTATGTTGCCATTACTGATTAACTCCTAAGTTAGTTTCTACAGAACCTGCAGCTCCACCTAGTGCTTGCTGCAGCGCTTGTGTTGCTTCTACTGTAACTTGACTTATGTCTTGTTCTAATCCTTTAGTTCTAAGTAATTCTTGACCAGCTTCATAATCATTAGTAGCTACCATATCTTGCCACCATCCTTGTGTCTCATCTGCTTCTTGACCCCATACTTGTCTAGTTAATCCTCTCCATGGAGATACAATATCATCGTATGTTAATTCTGTATTTGTATATTTAGGAAACAAAGCCAATCTACTTGTCTTTAAACTATCTACTAATGCTTGTTCATAATCTGGATTGTTTCGTAACCTACCAGCTTTTTCTGCAGCTTCTGCATCTGTTAACTTACCAAACACTGGTCCTAACCATTGTGTATATAAACCTTTAATTCTATCTTCTTGTTCTGCACTTCTGTTTAATCCACCAAGTCCAGCAGTATTTATGTATTGTGTAAAGTCTGCATCTCTTTCACCGCTTCTAAACGGGTCAGCAAACAAAGCTAACTGTTCTGTTGTATATGCTTCGGACCAAGAACCAGTAACCCACTTGTTAGCTATCCACTGTGACAAAGCATCTGGTGCTGCTAACTCTTGATTAGTTTCTGTATCATATCCACCAGATACACCAGCAGCTCTAAGTGCAGATGCTACTTGTATCTTGTAGTCATTAGCTTTTTGTTCTGCTGTAACTGGGTCTTTATAATATTCACGCAGCCATGCACGTTCTGATTCTGTGTGTGTGTCATACCAATTAGTACTAAACCATTCTGCTTCTGTAACTTCTCTATCTTCTAATGCTGCTTCAGCTAATAATGCTATTGAATCTGGGTCTAATATCCATGGTTTGATTGTTGCTTCAGTAGCTATTGTCTCTGCAAAAGATGTAAATGGATGCGGTGCTTTACCTGTTCTTGGGTCATTACCTGGTAAGTCTGCACTGTTACCTGCAATTACCCCCATCAAATCTAAATCTTTATTGCTAAACTTTGCATTTATATAATATTCTTGACCTGGAGTTACAAATCCAGCTTCAATAGGGTCATTAAATCTAACTTCATAAAACATAAATATTGTACTACCTTCGTACAATTCTCCTGCACCAGGGACTGCATAACGTAAATACAGTTGTCCTTCTACATCTACTAAGTCTGCACCTTCTGGTATGTTGTTAAATACATTTTTGTTAGGGTTAATAACTTGTTCTTGTGGACCACCATTATCGTCATCATCGTCATCATCGTCATCATCGTCATCTTCTATTTCTTCTACTATTTCATCATCGTCATCATCTATTGTTGTGCTTGTTACAGGTATTCCAGGTCCTTCTGCTTCATCTTCAAAACCTAAAGCGTTTAGAAATGTATCTCTTTCTAACTGACCACTTTCTGACAATGTGTTTAAAACACTTTTTTTCATTACTTCATTTAGTGCATTTTGAAATATTCTTGCTTCTTGTGTGCCTGTTGCTTCAGCTGGTACTTCTAATTGACCTACTTGCTTTTCTACTTCTACTATTTCTTTAGAAACATTTTGTGCTGATTCGTATAAATCTAATTCAGTAAAACCTTTTTCTTTTGGTGATTGACTTTTATATGACTTAAACAATCTCTCTGCTATAGCTAATGCAGAATTTATTTCTCCTTGCGTAAATTTTGTTGCTCTACCCTGTGGTTGATAATATGGCAAACCTAAAGTAGCGCCAGGCACAGGTTCAGCTCCTGTAAAATCCCCTTGTAATTGTTTATTAATATCACTTTGAGAAATAGCTTCTTTGACAGAACCTGTAGTTTTACCAGATTCTAGTTTTTTTGCTATGTAATAAAGTGCTAAATCACCTACGTATTTTTCACCTGTATATGCCATTTACTTCTTTCCTTAATTTATTGTACTTCATTTACTACTTATTGTCTGAACTTATACCACGTATTCCTTTAAATACGTTTTCATAAAATGGTTTTGTTAATTTATATGTAATAGAATACTTATCGTCTATCTTGCCAAAGTTGTCAAAGAAATCTATATCTTTATCAATAGCTTTAGTAGCAGCATTAGTTACATCTGCTACAAGAACTAATGTTTCATAAAATGCTAAAGCTGCCGCAGCTGGTCCAGTAAGACTAGCAGCACCATACTTAGTTCCAATCTTTGCTAATCCTTTTTCTATAACCTCTTGACCTACATCTAACTTACTTAAATTATTAAATAGTTTTGTAGCAAATTTAGGATTTGTTTTTACTACATTGTCTGCAGCTTTAATAGCTTCTGGTGTATGATTCTTTACAAATGTCTGCCTTACTTGTTGTACTATTGGTTTCTTTAATTCTTTTTTAACTTCTGGTTCTTCTATCGTTAATTTAAAACCTTGGTTGTCTAAAGGTTTATTTGTTACAGCATCTACAAACTTTGCTAAATCTTCATCTGTAGTTCCAGGACCTTTCCATATTTCTAATTTTTTATCTGTGTTAAATAAACTAACTACTGATAGAGGAACTAATCCTCCTTTTCTTTTGCTATATACAGATAGGTTTATGTTTAAATCATTAGCTATTGAAGCTATTTTTCCAGCTGGTGTTGCGTGGTATCTACCTAATTTATTAAATGAAGCGTCTGGAGCTTTTAACAATACTGCATCATCTGCAAATTGCATACCTGGTTGTTTTAATGGAGCTTCATATCCACTATCAAAACTTTTATTAAGGTAATTACCTATAGGTAAATCCCAATTATCTGTTGTAAACAGTTCTCTCATAACTATATTGTCTGCAGTTTTAATATCTTCTGGTATAACATCACTTATTCTGCGAATGTAATCAGATGCAGCAAATATTGCACGTTCTTCTTTTTCTATAATTGTTGGATTAATTCTCCAATAAAAATCTGCATCTCTTTTTAAATAAGAGTCATATCTTGTATTTATAAAATCTTTAAGGTTATCTTGCATTAACTTTAAAGAACTTATATCTATAGTTCTATTTCTAGTAACTGGTACATTTTCTAAATCTTCAAGATTTCTAAATCTTACATCTAAATCTTTAGCTAATTTGTCTAATTGTTTAACTTCTTTGTTAGTTAAATTAGTTAGTCTTTGTAAAAGTTCACTATATACAGCAGTTTCTACAACAACACCTCTTGTTATTGTTCCTACTTTTGCCCATGTCATGTGTCCTATAAGAGTTCTACCTATATCAAATACTTCTTGTTGCGCTCCAACTATATTAGAAAATTTACCATCCTGTAATTGTTTTACAATATCTAACGGTGTTGCGCTTGGTTGATTAGATAGTTTTTTTAAATTATCTATTCCTTGGTCTATAACATGAGTTAGAGAATCATTAGCAGATTCAAACAAACTTAACCCATGTGCATCTACACCAGAAGCACTAAACTTTAGTATTGGTCCAGATACACTTTCTTCTAATTCTATTAAATCTTTTAATACTTTACCTATATTTTTTTCTGCATCTAAAGGGTTTTTTTGTACAAACGCATCTGTTAAAAAATCTTCTGTTCTTTCAGCTACATCAAAATGAGTATTACCTAAAATTCCAAGACCATTTAATAAGTCATCTATAATTTTTTTATCAAATACTTTAGGGTCCTCTCCTAAAAATTTAATTACATCATCGTATATGTTTAGTAAATTATCTAGGTCTTTTATTTGATAATTGTTTGTATAAATTATTCCTGGGTCATAATTAATTAAATAATTAATAGACCTTCTTGATACATCTAAAGGAGCTGCTACTGCTGTAGATACTGCACCAAGTTCAACAAGTTCTTCTTGTTCCATGGTTATTTTTTACCAGTAAATATCTTTTTATATCTGTTTCTTTTGCTTGCGTGATTTAAAAAAAACAATCGTTTTTGTTCTGCATTAGACATTTTCTCTATAGGTTTCATTCTATAGCATCCAATACATCTTGCATTGTTATGTCATCTTCTCTGTTGACTTTAGTTTTAACTTGTGCAACATTTTCATTACCTGCTTGTTGTGGTACTTGTGACTCAAACTCTAAATTTCTAGGAACTAATGCCGATATTAATTCTGCAGCATATTTTTCTGTTGGGTTTGTAGTAGGTGTCATACCATCATCTTGTGTTTGTATGTTAGGTTCTATTGTCTGCGTTTCTGTTTGAGATACATAACTATCTACAGTTGGATTAGATGCAGATGCTAAGTTATTATTATAGTTATCCATAACACTACTAACATACTCTGACATCGCTGGACCAAAACTCTCTATATTTTCTATATTCGCTACAGATTCCATACCTAGATTTTTTGCTGTGTTAGCTGCTCCAGGTCCTCCATACCAAGCAACTGCTACTAAATCCCAGCTACCGTATGTGTTGTAATATTCTGTAAACTTATATGCAGCTACAATATCTTGCATCTCTGGTACTCTCCAGTCCGCACCTTCATAACCTGCTTCTTCTGCCCATTTATCCCAGTTTATATCTAATATTCCATAGGCACCTAATGCCTGGACTTTAACTGGATTACCGTCATATCCCATGATTGTTGTTGGTTTATGTTTTAAAAGATAATTACCACCAGCATTTTCTTGCTGCTTTATTGATTCCATAAATGCTACTAATTCTTGACTCATGTTATGCTGGTCTCCCTGTAATGGCATTAAGAATAGCAGTCCTAGTATTACGTGCAGAATAATTTTCTCCTAACCTATTTTGTTCTTTTAATGTTATTGCATCAAACTTTTCTTTCATTCTACTTTGTGGGTCTATTTGTGTCATGCCTTGATTGTCTATTGTTTCTTGTACATTTTCTGCAGCATGATTACCATAATTACCTGCCATTAAATCTTCACCTGTGAATGCTGGTTGTGCTTGTGCTACTTGTCCTAGTTCACGAGATTGTGCGTATGCAGCTTCTGCTTCTTTGTATAATTCATTAGACAATAACTTTAATTCATAAGGTGATGGGTCTCTGTTTAACTCTCTTGCATAATAAGACTTTATAACTTGTGCATTTGTTGCTGGGTCCTCTGGTAAAAATACATCGTCATCTGGAATAGTAGGAACTGGATTAGCTACGTATTCTTCTAATACATTCCTCCATGCTGCACCAGATTGTTTTTCAAACTCTGTAACACCACCTCTGTTTGCTCTAGCTAATACTGGTGTAAATGCTCTTTGTGTAGGACCATCCCAATCTCCTGGAATAAATCCATCAGCAACACTTAGTAACTTAGCATTTATTAAATCTGCCTGTATTGCTGCTATCTGTTCTTCTTCTATTCCAGCAAACAAGTTAACTAAATCGGTTTCTGTATAAAAATCTGTAGCTGATTCTCTTGGTGGTAAGTAATTAGCTGGTACACCTATAATTGCATCTTGATTACCAAACAATCCAGTCTGTTCTGCAGCTGCAGCTAATGCAGCATCATCACCAGTTATACCGCTTATATCAGTTCCAGATATAGCAAAATCAACAATGTACTGTGGTATTCCTGCAGCAATAAGATATTTAGAAGCATCGTCTATGGTATTAGCATTTAATATATCTAGTCTTTGCTCTGTAGTTATACCTATCTTATTCTGTCCTAATGTAGCACTATCATTAACTTGTATAATTAACTGTTCTATTCGGTTAAAAAATTCATCAACTGTCATATAATCCCTTTAATAATTCTATATCCTCTTCTGCTTCTCGTAACTCTCTTTCAAAGATTTCTTTAGCTAACGGTGCAAATTCTGGCTTTGTAACCAATATAGCTTTAATCTTATCTCTTAACAAGGTTCTATATGGTGCTAATTTGTTTGCACGTCTAAATGATGTATCAGAGTATGTTGAGTCTATTCTTTTTGTTTCCGCAATAACTCTATCTCTAAGTTGCAAATATTCTTTCAATCCTTCTGCAGCTGGATTGCCAACAAGTCTTGGGTCTAATACGTATGTAACTGGATTAATCCAGGTATATAGTTCGTCAATTAAATCATCTATCTCTGGTTTAGTTGGTGAATAATCTATGCTTCTACCATATCCAGGGTATCTCATAGCTATCTCTGCTTTTTTATTTCTTTTAGCTATGACTGCTTGTTTGTCATTTCTAGTAAGTAAATTGTTTTTCTTTAAAAAGTTTTCGTACTCTATGTTGCCAAGCAATATGTTTTTAGACTGTACCCATTGTTCTGGTGTCTTTGGTACTCTATCTCCACTAATTAACTGTGCTAAATAACTCTCATACATAAATTCTGAATCTGTTTCATCTATAAGGAATGCGTATGTTAAGTCAAATTTTTCTACTAACTCTGGATTATTTCTCTCCCATACAGCACCATCTTCTGTTACTGGTCTTTTCTTTACAGTCATAGTTCTACCAGTAGCTAATGCAACTGGGTCAAAGCCAAATCTATCTGTAAATACTTTTACTGCTGTTGAACTATCTTCTACTGCATTAGATATATTCCAGTATTCTTGTGCAAGAGTTTCAAACAAATACATCTGCCCAGTTTTATCAGATATTTCATACTTAGGACTTACTGCACCAGATGGTCCAATAAGTTGTGATGCAGACCTAATAAGGAATATTTTTCTTGCATAATCACCTGCTAATTCTAATCCTGCATTGACACCTTCTGGACTACTGTCATCTATTTGTCCTGCATATAACAATGCTTTATATACGTCTATTTGTGTGTTAGCAAATTGTCTTTTAGCTTCTGCTCCACCTACTTCAAAAGCTGTTAAAGTTTTATTTAACCATGACGGAACTGGTGTTAAACCTTTAATAATTTCTGCTGCACTATCTACTCTAGGAGGTGCGAAGTCTCCAAATAATATTTGTTCTTCTATTTCTCCTGGTCTTAATAAATTAAAATGTTTATTAATAATTGCAGCTGGCACGGTTATAGTTGGACCAAAACCAGGAATAATATTGCCAGCTATGTTAAGTGATTGTGCAAACACTGGTAAATTAACTTTTACTCCGTTTTCTTCTAAATCTTTGAACATAAATTTCTTTATCAGACCTTCTCCTGGATAACCAAATAATTCTTCTCCACTGTTAGGGTCTTTGTAAAAGAAACCTTTTTGTCCTTCATCATCAAATATTGGATTAGGTTTACGTGCAGCTTGTACTACTTGGTCCACACGTCTTAGTGGTCTAAGTGTTTCTGAATTTATTAATCTTGCCCATGTAGTAAATATTTCTACGTATGCTTCACCGAATGGAAATATAGCTCTAGTTGCATTACCTAATCTAGTTTTAGTTGTTACATCGTATAAAAGTTTTTTAGTTTCTGTAAGCGCATGTGAAGATGCTACTTTATCTATAATTTTTACATCATTTACACCACCTTTTACACCTTTGTAAGATTGTAATTTTTTAAGTACTTTTTTTTCTCTACTTGTACCAGTAGCAAGCCCTGCATCTTCTGCAAGTTTGACTACTTTTTTAAGAGTTGCTGCGTTTAGATGTTGACCAAAGTCTCCTACTTTATTCCAGTAATGAAACTTAAAAGCTGGCGCACGTGATAGTTTTTTTGTTGGTACTGTCATTAAAAAATTAAACATATCATCTACAAAGTCATCAAGCATTCTTGATTCTCTTGATATTGCGTTTTTTAATTCACCACGTGCAGATTCTGGTAATACATCTAAATGTTTTTTTACAAATTCTTTTTGCATTTTTTCTTGATTTTTTCTAAGTGTTGTAGTTATAGATGTATATTCATCTGGAGATAGTTCTCCCTTCCAATATTTATCTAAGTTAACGTTTTCTAAACCTACTAGCTCTTGTGCTGACAAGTTTTCATCTGCTAATGCTTTTAATAAATCTTCATTACCGTTTTCGTCAATCCAGTTTCTAGCAAGTCTAGGAGAACCTTTAGCAGTAGAAGTAAGAACTTTACCACCTGTAGCTTGTGCAACTGCAGCATTTACATAATGTACAAACTCTTCTGCTTTAGCATTACCTGGTTTACTAGAAAAACCTGCACCTTTAAATGCGTGACCTTCTGCACCAGTAACTTTTCTGATATGTTTATTTAAGACATTACCTTGTGTTTGTGCTTCTTTTATCACTGCAGCAAGTAATTGTTTTCTTTTAGCAGCGCTAGGTTCTAATTGTATTTGTGCAAGTCTCCTGGACAGTGGGTCAAACTTATGCTGCATAAAGTTTCTAAATACAGCTTCTCCCCATGCTCTTTTATTTTCTTGTCTTGTAACAGTTGTAAACTCACCAGTATTGCCATACCCTCTTCTTACTGCACTAGGTGTACCAGCACCATTAAGTGTGACATCTATAAATTTTGCATTATCCTCAAAACTTCCTAACAAAGTATCTGCAGATTCTTTTTCTCTACCTATGATTCTTGCAATCATACCTGCTGGATGTTCAATAACATTTGTAACACCAGAGGTTAATAACCTTATTTGTTCTTCTGCTATAACACGAACTGTCCATGCTGGTCTAAGTAGCACTAATGGTTTAAATAACGAACCATAGTACCAGTCCATAAATCTTGTAACAGTCTCTGATTTATCACTTGCAAATATTTTGCTGCCTATTTTGCCAAAATTTTTATCTAGTGTTTTAGCAGCTCTTACTACTTGCCTAGCATTCGGTAAAAATATTTCATCTGCTAGCTGCACTGCAGTAACTGGGTCCATAAGTTCTGCTACTCCATCTAATTTACCACCTTGTAATTGTCTAAGCACTTGTGTTACTGGTAGGTTTTCTCCAGTAGAATCTATTGCATAACTTCTAACTAAACCTTTTTGTCTTTGTGCAGTGCCAATAAATCTAGCTTGTACTTCTAATCCTTTATCTACTAATTCTGTTTGGAATTTAGTTAGTTTATCTCTACCACCTAATGCTTTTATAACCTGTGGTCTAAATTGACGTTGTATAAAGTTACCTACTAACTTAGCTGTTTCTGTAGGTGCATCTGCAGCATTAAGTGCTTTTATTGCATCTGACATAAATTTATCTCTAACTTTTACTTTTTTAGTTTCTTCTAATCCAGAAGTAGCTAATCTAATAAATCTATTTAATTTAATAAAAGCATCGTCTTTGTTTTCTGTAACTAATCTTGTACCGTATGTTCTCTCTAACATACCAGTCAATCTGTTACCTTTTCTTTTAACTGTAGGCAAATTGTTTTGTGTAGCTTCTATAAGTAAATTTTTCTTAACAAGGTTTTCTGTAAAATCTGCATCTATTTCTTCAAATGACTTACCCTTATTTTTTGCTTTAAATTTATCTAACTCATCGTAAAATTTAAAATCATCTATGTTATTTTTAGATGCAGCAATAATATCTGTTGTTGAGTTTTCCCATAAAAATTTTTTGAATGCTATACCAGCTTTACCAGCCATAAACTCCTGGACAGTTGGACCAAACACAGTTTTTCTAGCACCTTGTAATAAACCAGTATTTTCAAAAATCTTAGCCATTCCACTTAGATTTTCTAATTCACTAAATGTAGATGCTCCTTTACGTATTTTACTTACACCTAATGTTGCTGCTGCGGTAGGGTCACCAAATATTTGTGCAACTATATCTATAGCACCAGTCATGTATTTATATGCTTTTGTGCCTGGTTCTATAATGTCATCTACTGGTTTGAATAAATATCTACCAATAGTAACTGTAGGGTCTAAACCTGCAGCTCTAAATTTTTCTGCACGTTCACCAACAAATTGTATTTGATTTGCTTTTCTCTTTTGTTCTTCATATATCTGTACACCTAATATATTATCTCTAACCCATTCTCTTGCTTCTAGTGGGTCAACACCAGATGCTAATAAATTTTTATATTCAGATGTTTGTGTTGGGTCAGTGCTGCCTAAAAACCATCCTTGACCTAAATCTATATCTTTACCTGCAGCTTTAGCTGTGTCTATCTCACCAAGCAACGTAGCTTTACTCTTTTGACTTGCTTCTTCGTGAGACATACCTTGTTGTCTGCCTTCTAAATATCTTACACCCCTGGGTAATGCCATCTCCCATAAGTTTTGAAAACCTATAAATGTTCCACGCACTGACCTTCGTATTGCGCTTTTTAGTTTACCTTCTCCTTCTTCTTCTTTTAATATAGATTCTTTCATAACTATTTGCTGCAATCTTGGGTCATCTGCTGCAATACCTAGTTTGACTGCACCAACTAAAGAACCTTTACTTATTGTTGGAAAACGTTTTATTATTGCTGATGCTCTTTGTGCCTGCTCTTGGTTGACAGAAGAAGGTGCCACAGCTTTGCTTATAGCTCTTTTAGTCTCTGAATCATCTTGAAAGGATGCCGCATCAAATACACTGTACGACATGTTATCTTATTAATCTAGCTAAAAGCGGGTCACCAGTTAGGTCATAAAATTGTTGTATTAAAGATTCTGTAGTATCTATTGGTTCTTGCGCACCTACTCCAGGACCAAAAGGTAAACCATCTTCTACTGGTCTCATAGGTTGATTTGTTGGTGCAAACACATTTTGTGTTGGTTGCGGTGCTGCAGCTGGCATAGGTGTCTCCTGTGGTAGGTTTAAATTCTGTACTTCACTGTTTAAATTTTTAAGAGGTTCTTTTTCACCGTATGTCATTCTTGTTTGGTCTATGTAATTATTAGATGCTGGTTTTACAGCATTGTTTCTTTTAGTTATTCGTGTTGCCATCTATATCATCCTCATCTAAATGTATTATTTCTGTTACAAAAAATCTTGATATTATTCTAGGAAACTTATTGAACTGTTGTTTTTTTATAAAATCTTCCATAATAATATCATCACCATTTTCGTCTAGTTCCCATAAACTATTGTTTACTATTTCTTCAAATGTTTCGTTCATTATCCTAATATTCCTAACGCTTGTTGTATAGAAGGTGCGGGTCCAGGTGGTGTAGGACCCATACCTTCAATCATCGCTGCTTCTTGTTCGGGTATTTCGGGCTGTTCTGCTGTAAAAAATTTATCTAATATTGCTTGCTTATTAGATGGGTTTTTTCTTATTTGTACAACAGCCATGATTGCTTTTTGGTCTCCACCTGCTGCTTGTTGTAATAAAGTATCTTCTAATATTTTATCCATTTTTTCTTTAGTTATTCTTTCATTAACCCTACTTAAATCGTCTAAACCATCTAAGTTTTCTTGTAATGTTTGTATATCTATAACTCCAGAACTAAGTAGTTGCAGCCCTGTTACAATTTTTTGTGGTTCGTCATATCCAGCCATAGCACCATAAACACGTCTTGTTTTATAAGAACCTTGTATGTCTCTAACTGGTTCGTATGTTTCGCTAAAAAATTTATTATCTCTATAACCAGACAATTCTTTTGTTTGTCCACCGTACATGTTTTCATCCCATTCAAGTCTTTTAGAGTCTATCTGTTCTATAGCATCTGCCATTACTGTATGATATTCTCTAATCATAAGTGACATAGATGCACCTAGTTCTTCTAATCCTCTACCAGTAGCAAAGCTAAGTGGTGACTGTGAATCGTCTGTTGCAGGATAAGAAGCACCTACACGTAGTTGTCTCTCTATTCTGTCTATCTGTTGAAATATTTGATAAGGTATGTTAGATGCTGGTTTAGAAACTTGGCTACCTGGAGAAAAATAATTGACTGCAAATCTACCTTTTTTGTACTGTCCAGATTCTAATTCACCAGTTATGTTTGTTTCTGTAAAGACTGCATCTTCCATCGCAATAATTGACATAACATTAATCTTTGCCATAGAAGCCATAAGTCCTATGATTTGGTCATACTGTCCTTGCATTTGGTCAAAACTAAATTTCTTAGCTACAACAAATGCTGGTCCAGATTTAATTGGATTTGCAATAAAATCTAATACAGTTCCAGAAGTTAGATGATAAACGTAAGTTCCTTCTTCGTTATAATATTCAGATATTAAATCACCTTCGTTATTAGAGTTAGCCCATGAACCGTTATATGCGTCCTGGTATGCAGAAGCATATCCGCTTGCTACATTAATTACATTTTTTTCTTTTTTTATTTTTTCTGCATATTGTGGGTATGTTCTAGCTAATGCAGCTTTTGGTACTCTTCGTACAACTGACATTTCTTTTGGTACTTGGTCAGCACCAAAGTAACCTGGAAAACAATTATATGGGTCTCTAAGTTCTGCTATAGGATAAGGTGTGCCGTTAGCATCCTTCTTTTCTTTTATAATCCATGCAGCAAATCCGTAACCAGGTAACCACCTACCAACTTGCGGCATTTGTAAATCTAATCTTTGTACATCATCGTATGCAGTAATTATTCTTGCTATTTTATCTGCACGTTTTCTTGCACGTTCCGAATCCTTATTGTTAGGTACATCTACTTTAAGGTTTGGAATACGTCCTATCTTTTGTGCAAGGTGTTCTAATCCAGACATCATAAGGTTAGGCATTGGTACTTGATAGTCCTGGAACCCTTTTACTTGGTCACCTAATAAAGCTAAAATACCACTGGCACCACCGTTCATAATGGAACGAATACGACCACGCATCGCATGGTTTTCTTGATTATCGTAATGTAATTGCGTTATCTTGTCTTGTAATTCAGCTGTATTCATATTCCTACCATGGTGCAGAGTTCATGTTACTTACATCAAATTTGCCATAACTTGGTTGGTAATCATATCCCATCTCTGCGATAAACTCCTTTTGTAATCTCCTTACAATCTTTATAGGAAACCAACTTGCCATAACTATATCTGACTTGTAACCTCTGCTACTTGCCTTGTTAGCAGCATTTGAAAAATACAAAAGCTGCCTACGATATATATTACTCTTATTTTGTGAATCTGCACTACCATAAGGAAGATTTACAAGTCCTTTGTCAAACAACTCACTCATAGACCCAACACCAAAGTATGGGTCAAATTTATTTTTTTGTGTTTGATGTCCTTCCAAATGTATGCCTTTTGAAGCTGCCCACGATTTTAACTCTCTATCTTGTCTAATAGCACGTTGAAAACCATTTTCTTCTATTATCCAATGAGAACATTGATACTTTGAATACCATTCTTTTATAGTTTTAAATGCTTGTGGTATGCCACCACCTTTTGTATTTTCTATATCTACCATGTACAACTTGCCAGATTCTACATGATATGCCCATAAGAATGCTGCCTGGTAACCAGTTGCAGCTGGGTCAAGTCCAGCAATAAGTCTTGTACCTGCTGGTACATGACCGATATTCCTGGAGTTATCTCTTGCAGCATCTAAGGAATCTACCTTAAACATTTGCAGCCCTTCTGAAAATGGTCTATTAAGATATACCATCTCAAATATTGCAAGACCACCAGTTGTTTGTGCGTTTCTCCTTTGTGCCATGAGCCACTTGTAACTTCTTTTACTAGACCATAACATGTGTTTTTTATGGTCTTTAGGTTCTCCAGAATCTATAGGAATATCTAAACTATGTGCAGATTCTATTATCTTATGCCATTCGTCATTGTCTATTAAAGAATTATATAAATCGTCTGGATGCTGCCTAGAACCAATAACTACTATTGCTGTATGTTCCTCTTTACGTGATGATAGTGTTGTGGTCCACCATCTCTTTGTTTGTTCACGTGAACTTGGTTGTATAGTTGTACCATGGTCCTCAATGTCATCAGCAATAATCAAGTCACAGTCACGTGATAGAATCTTACCACCTTTACCAACCGCAACCATAGTAGGTGATTTTATACCAGTTACTGTTCTAGTCTTGACTGTAAACTGACCAGAACTCCAGGTCTTACCAGTCCTACTCTTTGGTTTAAATGTTTCTCCTGGACCACAAAAATCTTCTATTAATTTTTCGTTGTTTTCTAAGTGGTCTAACACAGCACCTACTGCATTCTTTGCAATATCTTCATTACCACCTACCCACATAATTCTGATGTTAGGGTTTTTACATACTTGCCATACTGCAAAATGTGTAAGTAAATCTGTTTTACCATGTCTAGGTGGTGACAGTATCATAAGCTGCGTACCGTTTTTTATAGATTTTAAAATATTTTTTATCCAGTTTTTGTGGAACTTAGCAGTCTCATACGGTTTACCCATCTCTGTTAAGAAGTATCTGTCTCTAAATTTTTCAAACGATGTTAATGCTTCTTTAGCTTCTTCTGGTATATCCCAACCTTCTCTTGCTTCAGCTACAGCTTTATCTTCTTTGTATGCAAGTAACATTCTTGCTACAACGCTTTGGTCAACACCAATATCTTCTGATACAAATTTTTGTGTAAATTGACCTTCAAGTAATTCTTCTGCATAGTTTTCTACAAAATATAAATAATGTTCACCACGACTAGCACGTGAGTTAGAATCTGTTACAAATTTTTTTTCTTGTTTTTTAGCTGCAGTTCTTTGTCTTGCATTGGCAGCTTTCGTGCATTGTATTTTACAATATTTTTGACGACCATGTTGTTGTTTAAATTTATCACCACAATGTGGACAACTGACAGTTTTTAGATTTGCCATGTCTCTAAACCATTATTTTCTTTTTTTCTTTTTATCAGAAACTCTTGATTTTTGTACTTTTTTAATATTTACTTTTTTGCCTGCTTTGTATTTTTTTGCTGTTCTTTTTATTTCGGCTGCTCTTTTTCTTGCAGCAGCATCAGATAATCCTGCTAAATATTTTGCTGGTACACCAAAGCGATAAGGTTGTGTTCTTTTAGACACTATTTGCTTTTCTTTTTTTTGCCACGTAGGTCATCATCTTGTGAGTGACCTTTTTTTATAAAAGAGTTTACTCTACCCATAGCCCAGGCACCCATGCTTGTACCTGGTCTTGAACCAGAACTCATATAAGCTGCTTGTCCTCTACGATATACTTTTGCTAATGTGCCATAAGAGATACCACTAGATTTTGCTTTTTTCTGTAATGCTGTTTTTGCACTTGCTGGAATAGCCATTATTTCTTTATCTTCTTTATCTTGCCGTTTTTAGTTCTTGCAAACTTATGCGTTTTAGTTTCTCTAATAAGAGTACCATAATGTCTTTTGCCACCCCACATCCAACTTACTTGTGCCATTAGTCATCACCTGGAAAATTAGGATTACCTGCGTATTCTATATCTTTATCCATTATTTCCAACTCTTTCTAGCTTTATCTTTTGCAGATTTTGACAACTTACCATAATGCACCACTACTTTAGATGATTTAGAATGTTTAGCTCCAGTATGAATTTGACCATTCATCTTATGAACTTTGCCTTTATATTCTTTACCACTTTTAAAATAGTGTTTTGTACCTGCTCCCATTATTTTTTCTTTTTCTTTCTTAATGCTGCAAAATCAGCAGCAGTAA
>CERH01055489.1_pt1 | contig 18159 bp, 19 predicted proteins | sample 530991 | NCBI WGS metagenome assembly CERH01 (sample SAMEA2621191, study PRJEB7988) | marine metagenome | biome: marine biome (ENVO:00000447); feature: mesopelagic zone (ENVO:00000213); material: "saline water (ENVO:00002010), including plankton (ENVO:xxxxxxxx)" | depth 800 m | reverse complement strand
GAGGAGACAATGTTGTTGTCACTCCGAGTATCTACGAGTCATTGGGCAACTAGGAGATTACTCATAGGTATCGTCTTCGTTCTCTAGTATGTGCTAACTTCATAGGCTGATTGCTGTTCAGCTGCGTACCTTGCTGGCAATCAGCTTGTGTATAATCCAAATTACAGGAGTGTACTATGAGTAATCAAGTATTCAAAGGTTCTATCATTGATACCTATAAATTCAATGACAATAAGTTTTCTATTCTGGATATCCCAATGACTATCAAATTGGTATCTAGATTTGACAATGGAGTACCAGAGTTCCAATCAAAAGATTTAGAACAACCGGTAGCACCCAGTGTTAAATTTGCACATGATATGTTGGATATCATGTACAAATATATAAAAGGAGAACACAAGTATGTTCAGCCTTGTAAAGCCAAGAAGAAAGATGAAAGTCTCTATGACTCTCATCAATTCACAGATGTAGGTTGGTCTCACGTTCAGGCTATGCTTGCACAAGGCTATTCACAAGTCTTGGATGTTGATGAGTCTACTATAGCAAATAGATTCATGTCTCTTAATAAAACCAGAGAAATCTGGGATAACCAACTCTGCCGTAAAGTAATTGGTAGACTCAGTTATCTAGAGCAAAAGTTTGCAAGTATCCCAGATAAAACTCCGTACATAAACGAGTTTGCATATAGACTTGTGAATGTTCTAAATCTAACATTCGACAGAGTGAAAACTGGGAATACTCCAACACCAGAGCAACTCAAAGCTAACAGTAAACAATTTGATTTGTTTATGCAAAGCTAACTCTCTAACTCTTAGCACCTGGTAGTCCTATCAGGTGCTTACTTTTCTTTTTTTTCCACAATGTAAACTAAATATTATAACAAGGAAGGTGTTACCATGAGTAATTCAGATAAGACTACGGATACTAATAGTTCTGATACTACAGAAGAAAGTACTGAACAGCCAGAAACATTTGATGACTGGATGGAAGACAGACTTAAAGAACTAGAAGTGCCAGACAACCTGGCAGATGTATCCAAGACACTACAATATATTAAGACAGGAAGAAAGGACAGGCAAAGCTTACGCATTGCTAACCTTATTGCTGCCATGTTAAAGGAGGTTAAACATGATAAGTAAACAGATTGCACTAGATGCACTCAAGCTACAACAACAAGTTGGGCTTGAAGATTCTAAGGTTCCTGTGCTAGTTGGTAAGACTAGCTCAGGCAAAACCTACTGGATTCAGAATGAACTCAGTAAAGCACTAGACTTACCTGTAGTAAAGATACTGCTACAAAACGAGACACAAGACGAGGTCTTGGGTTTCCCTAAGTATCTAGATAGTACCAACAGCTTGACGTACCTGAAGCCAGCATGGTGGTCGGATACACCTAGCATCTTCTTCTTTGATGAGCTAGATAAATCAAGGGATGACTTGCATGCTAGTATCCTGACTCTGATGCGTGAAGGTACTGTGCGTGGTAGACCATTGCCTAAAGGCAGTGTAATTATTGCTGCTATGAATGAGACAGACAACTTGTCAGAGCCATTGAAAGCTAGGTCTTTGTTCTTACCTTTTGTGTATGAAGAAAGAAGTAGTAGTCTAAATGATGTGGTTGGTTACTTGCAAGACAAGTGGACCTTGTCCCCCACACTGCCTGAACCTAGCCAATGTATGGAGAATGTACATTATCTAGAAAGATATCAGACAGTAAGACCTACACTAAGTCAGGAGCCAGGCTTGCTATCACAAATCTGTCAAGGCTTGTTCCCGGCTGACACTGTACCAAGTATCATTGATATGATAGTAGGTGTACAGGAACTAGACTATGCCAAGCTTCTAGACAAAGAAGAAACCTTTAACAACTTTGTACATACTCAACGTAGTGTAGACAGTGCAGCCAAACACATTGTTGAGTTTATTAAAGTAGGTAAGTATGTTAGTCATGCTAGCATGGTTGTTAAGTTGTATGAAAAGTTTGCATCAACAAATGCTGATGACCTTGTCAGACTTTACAGTCAAGTTCATGATATATTCTTTGACAACTATCCTAACTTATCAAGACATGAGTTCAGTACAGAGTTTGTACAAGCTCTAGGTAAAAAGCTGGGTGCTGTACTTGGTGGATATACAAGTGCAATAGATGACCTAGCATACAGTTGGGAGGTTGAAGATGCTAACTCGCAGAGCGAATCCACACTACAAGATTCTGAATTATAGTCAACCTCCAGGTAACAGAGATGCAAAGTATCTAGGTCATACACTAAATAGTTACAAAAGATACAACCAACCTATGACTAAGCCACTGTCTGTTATACAAAGAGATAGACTAAACACTCATCATTCAGGAGCTTATGAAGACGTAGAAGATTTCCATGAGGGTGCAGTTAGTGGTGGCAACATGGAATCAACAGATGATGTACACTACGGTGATGAAATAGAAAGACGGAAGAAAGAAAGACTGCATAACCGTAAAGAAACTCTTTTCAAGCGTATCAAGTCAGGTGTATACAGTATAGAAGAAGATGTCCCACGCTGGACACCTACCAGGGAAGCTGTTCTCTGGTACGAGAGTAAGTATGGTGACAGGTATTACCGTTGGAGAGTCTATTTCAAACCAGAAACAATACAATCTGATGATGTACAATGTGTTGTTGGTATGAAGCTAATGGATAATACACGCACAGGTAATCGTCCGTATCATAATTACCTACATGTGCCTCACAATATCTCTGGTGTTGAAGGGTATACAGACATGCAAATGTCAGTCGTGTATATATCTAGACAAGATGGTAAGCTTTGTAATGATACCTATCTTATGTACTGTGAAGAAACTAAGTTATTGTTTCCAGAACAACTAAAACATACTAGCTTAAAGAATGATGTTGCCTGGTCAGAACAAAACATAATGAATGTTTTGAAATCAAGATATGACCATGACTTATGTTTGTTTGATGCGTTCAGACGTAAGAAAGAGTTTGTTTGGTTTATACCCAATACAGATTGGGACAATGAACAGTCAATGCATGTCTTTACACCACCACAAAAATCTACATACAAGAGACCCAAAAGTATATCTACGTGGCGTAAACGTAGGTCCATGTCTCTAAGGAGGACAAGATAATGTTGATTAACATACATGAATTTGTATCATTTGATAATGATAAATGGCTAATGTATCAAGTGCCTGATATTAATTTTCATACTGATACAAAGACTACAAACTCAGCGTACTGTTATGCAGAACATGGTAGATTGAATATCTTTATTTCATCAGACTGGTTACACAAGCCTAATGATTTCAAGATAGAACTAATCAAACATGAACTAGCTCATGGTATGTTTGGGCATATTGGCTTTATGAAAGGCAAGACAGTAGCCCAACGTAAGCTCTTTAATATTGTAGCAGATTGCAGTATACATGTCAACACTGCTAATCCACAAATACTTGAGGAGCATGCAGGTAAACCATGTACCTATGAGTCTTGTAATCTAAGAGTACTACCCCCTGAGTTCTTATACCACAAGCTGTGGGAGGCAGCTCAAGAGAAGATGGATAAGTTCAATAAGTGGGTAGAAGAAAACCTAAATGATAGTTTCTGGAAAATAAAACCTAATAAAGACGCAGACTTAGATAGTCAAATCATCAAAGATTCTATCTCTTCTAACATAAAAAAAGCACAGGCTGAAGGTATACATATACCAGGTAACACATTACAATCTGCTGGTACCAATGCAAGTGTGACTGATGTAGACTATGATTATCTATTCAAGAAACCTATAGCTAAACCTAAATGGTTACAAAAGTTTCTACAAGTTATATACAACTACAATAATTCTGAAAGGGTAAGTTCATACAGACGTGAGCCACACAATCCAATACATCCTAGTATCATACAAAAAGGTAGAGCCTATTCTAATTCAAAGAGTAGGTTCTTGTTTGCTATAGATTGTTCTGGTAGTATGGATAGAAAAGAGATTGACATAATTGTCAGAGTTATTAGTCAACATCTAACAAAAGGTAGACATAAAGTACTTCTGTTTGACACAACAATATCCATGGTATTTGATGTAAATCAAACTAAAGAAATAGAAGAAGCAATACGTAGATTCTATGGAGGCACAACAATCAAACCTGTATTTGATTATGCTAGTCCAGAAGACCACGTTGTTGTGTATACAGATGGTGGTTTATATGACGTTAATAGTCTAGAAATAACTAAGAAATTTCACAACAAGCCTGTGTTTCTCTTGACAACGGATTGGAATAAACGTATCATAGAAAAACATGCACATGTTATAACTATTTATTGACTTTTATAAGTCAATAATAGTATACTAGAATATACACGGGAGGATACAAGTGGAGAATACCTACCTAAATCTATTTACATTTCTGTTAAACAAAAGTAAGAGAGACCAAATGGTTCCTATGTTACAATCTGTTTATCTTGAATATCCATATGATATGTTATGGGAAGAGTTAAAGAAAGAAAAAGAATCTTTAACTAAGACAGACTTCTTAAGCATAGTCAAGGATGTACTTAGTGCTGATGAATACATGTTCTTTAAAGACATGGAAGAGACAGTCAGTAATGTAACTGGATACAGAGCTATCAATACTCTGTTAACAAACAATAAGATTCATAAGATATCTAACATTATACAATCTGATGAACCATTAGATGATAAGTTATCTAAGATATCTAGTGTATCTACTAACACAATACAATATGGTGCAAGTAAATCTAAATTGTTTTCTGATATGGAGATGACAGAAACTAATGACTTGTTCTATTTGTTTCATTACGGACTAACCAAAGAAGAACTTGCTGTGATATGTGCATTTACTGGACGTGGTAAGACTAGCATCATGCTATCATTTGTACGTGAAGCTTGTATAAATAAACTCAAAACATTATACATATCTATCAAAGACTTCAGTGAAACTATGCTACGTAAAAGATTACTTGCAGTGCAAGAGTTTCCCGACTTCTATGCATGTTGTTATTCTGAGTTTACTACCACACAATTAGAAATGGAGATTGATACAATCAAACCAGACATAGTGTTCTTAGATTATCTAGGTGTTATGTCATCTTTGAAGAAAGCTGATGCAAGAAGGCATGAGCTAGAGAATATTACGTCAGAACTAAAACGTATATCTCAAGATAAGAATGTTATTATTATAACAGCTCATCAACTAAACAAGGATGACCCATTTCCTAGTGCAGATAATCTACTAGAAGCTAAGGCTGGTATCATATCACATGCTGACCTAGTATTAGGTGTAGGTGGAGACATCAACACAGGATACAGGAACATAACTACCATCAAAGCTAGGAGACATCCAGCATTGCAAGAGTTTTTAATTAACTTTGATTTTAATCAGTTAACGTATGACTACGAAGAATATAAGGAGGAAGATGATGAGTGATACATTTAAATTTAAAATATATACTAAAGGTAAGATACTCATAGAAGAAGTGGAAATACCACAAAGCTGTGTAGTCGCCCTTGACGGGCGAACTACCAGCGAAGGGGTATTGACACTGAAGCTAGATAAACTAGGACAAGCTATTAAAGAAACATGCGAGCAAAAAGCACAAGAAAAAGTGCAAGAGTATGATGAGTCTATTGCAGAATACGAGTATCAAACTAGTGGTAAAACATACTTTCAAAGACAAAAGGAGCATAAATCATGAAGACATTTATTATTAGAGGCAGTGAGGTAGTAGAATATGAAATGCAAGTTGAAGCTAAAAACTTACAAGATGCAAAGCAAAAGTTTTCCATAGAAGTTTCTAATGCTATAATAGATACAGGTGAGGTTAAGAGTGACTTTACTGGTTTTCAATTTGACATATGCGAGGAGGTTAACAATGAGCAATGAGTACAATGATATTCTATTAGATGCCTTAGTAGAATGTTATATGGAGGCAGGTCTAACTTTTGAAGAAGCTTGTGAGAAAGCTAAAGAAAAGTTTGATAAACATGAGCCATTTCCTGATGAAGAACATAGGGATGACTCTATGTTTGCAGGACCTGAGATAGTAGAAGATGAATAAAAAATTTTTTATAGGAGCTGCCATGTACATCATAGGTCTTGCACTTATAGTACAAGGCTTGTATATACTCTATGGGTAAAGTAATTACAATGACTAAGTGTCCCTTTCATGGAGATACAGACCCATCTCTAGCTATATATGAGAATGGGTATTATTGTTTTGGTTGTAAGAAGAGTGGCAAACTAGAACAATGGATGATAGACTTAGCACATCAAACACCTGTAAGTAAATCATCTGTTAATACAGTTTCAGTTACTAAAAATGTAGAACAATACAGTTACATGTATAATGGTACTGCATTAAAGTTTTTTCATGATAGAAAGATTAAAGCATCAACAGCTAAAGAGTTTGGATGCAAGTATTATGATAACAAATTATTAGTTGAAACATATGAAATGGATACTACTCAGTCAGGAAGACAGATACGTTATCTAAATAGAAAACCTAAATACAAACTAGTCCCAGTTGTCAGACATAAAGTAAAAGTTTATCCTACATATAGTAGGTGTTTACCAGAAGTAAAAATAAAAGACTATTGCTTTATTGTAGAATCAGTGTATGATGCTATGAGGATGTGGCAAGGGACAAGCTTACCAAGTATTGCAATACTTGGTACTAATATAAAAACATCATTGCTTATGCAATTGAGTATGCTATCTAAGATGGCAAAGACTACGTTTATTATATACTTTGACCCTGATGCTAAGGTCATAACCAAACTTATATCTGATAAGATGAGAGCGTATGGTCTACGTACAGTAGAAATCTACCCAGAACTCAAGCCTTATGAATACACAGATGATGAGTTGGAAACACAAATTAATGAGGTATTATAATGGGATATTATAAAAATTTATCTATAACACAAGAAGAAGACAGGAGAGAGTCAATGACATTTTACATAGAAAAAACAGCTAGAGAAATTGTCACTGGTCTTGAGTTAGATAAACCTGGGACGCAGGAAGCAAACAAAGTTACTGCTTATCTTCTTATACAAAGGATATTACAAAGAAACATAGATGAATTGTTTCGTGTAATAATGGAGGAGAAAGATGCTAACGAGAACTTACACAGAAAGACGGAAGAAGTACAAACCCCTAAACCTTGATGACAATTGTCTAAGGTGTGGATTATTTGAACATGCTTCTTCCCCTAAGTTGTTACGTGTTAAGCTGCAAGATGGACAGCGTGGTAGGATACTTATAATTTTAGGTACACCGTCTCAAGCAGAAGACATGCGTAAGCAGCTTGGGGGAGACTCAAGTGGCAGCACAGTCAAGAAATACATGACGCAATACTTAATAGACTGTGAAGTATGGATTACATGTCCAGTTAAATGTTATCCAAAAGATTATGAAGTTAAGACACATGAAGTACGTTGGTGTAGTAGTTTACTACAGCAAGAGATAGATGAAATTAAACCTAACAAAGTTGTAGCTATGGGAGAGCTAGCAAGAATGGCATGTAAAGAGATAGACCAAGAGTATGAATCAAGCATACATCCAAAACAACTTAAAGATAAAGCACTGGATAGAACTATCATTGAAGCTTACAGTAGAGCTGGAGCTGAATGCCGTAATGAACTAGAAGAGATACCCCTACACCCATCCTTTGAAGAGGTACTAGCAGAAGCCTTAGAAGAAGGATATATTGGACTAGACTTTGAATGGAATATAGAAACAGATATTACTCATACTGTAGGAATAAGTAGTAGTTCCAAGTGTGCAGCTGTACAAATGTCTGTAGAAGTACGTAAGTTATTACGTGAACAAGTATGTAAAAATAAAGACCTTACAGTAGTAGGTCATAACATAGTTGCTGATGTAATAAGATTACTCAAAATAGTAGGACCTGACCAAATAGAATGTAAGTTCATGGATACACTTATACTTAAGAGACAGCTAGCTTCGCATCTACCTGTAGGTGGTCTAAAGTTCTTTGCACATAACTACCTCCACTTAGTAGACTATGCAAAGCATATCACCATAGAAGACTTTGCACAGACAACAAAGAAGTTACAAGACTACTGTGCAGGGGATGCGTATGCTGGTTTAAGATTGTATTACATGTTTAAAGAAGACTACTCACAGTTCTGGGATATTATGCAACCAGCTAGAGATATAGATATGTCAATGGTATTACCTGTATCTCAAATGATACATCAAGGTATTAAAGTAGATATGCCTAAACTAAAAGAATATACTAAACATAATAATAAACATTTAGATGAAATACTAACAAGAATAAATAAAGATTATGATATTAATCCTAGTAGTCCTGCACAAGTAAAAGATAAATTACTAGAGTTAGGCTATGAAGTAGATGGTACAGGAGAAACAATACTCAAAGGTATTAATCATGAGTTTGCTCAAGATATATTACAATATAGAAAGTATAATAAATTAAATACTACTTATACTACTAAGATTCCTGAGCTTGTAAGTAAATCAGGAAGACTACATTGCAACTTACAACTAGCATCCACAACCACGGGTAGAATGACAAGTACCAATCCTAACATGCAAAACATTCCTCCTGGTGTTCGACCATGTTTCAAATCTATATTTGAAGAGGAAGGAACTCTTCTAACCGTGGATGCTAGCCAATCAGAACTTAGATGTCTGGCTTACTTGAGTGGTAGTAAATATCTTATAGAGGCTTACACTAAGGGTAGTGATATGCATAGCCTGACTTCAGAACTGGCTAACATTACCCGTAAGAATGCTAAGATATTGAACTTTGCATATGTATACGGGGCTACAGAGCATAGACTCTCAAGTGAGCTAGTCAAAGCTGGACTATCTAGAAGTAAAGCAAAGACAACTGTTGCAACTTATTTAGATGTTATGTCTAAGATAGGTATTGCAGATTATCAAAAAAAGTTGTTGACATTAACAAAGAAAACAGGTTATAATACTAGTGTATATGGGAGGATTGGAGATAGAATGAACCCTACACAAGTAGTTAATTTCCCAATTCAGTCATTTAGTGCAGACCTAAACAAGTTACGTATACTTGAAATGTATGACTTGTTAAAGAAGCACAAGTGTATATCAAGACTATGGCTAGAGTTTCATGATGCCATGGAAATAGATGTATATAAACCAGAATTAGAGTTAGTGTATGAACTAATAGGTCAGATAAATACACAAATACCTGATGTAAATAAGTCAGGTGTTATGTTAGACTTACCTTTAGACATTAAAGAACACGGACCTAACTGGAATTAGAGGAGGACGATATGGCGTATCAGCGTTATAACAATACTAAGCCAAGTTTATCTAGAGGTAGACAGGCTAGTTCTGCTGCATCCAATAGTAATGCAAAACAAGAATGGGTTACTGTAGGTGTAGGTTGGAATAGACCTAATGGTAGTAAACTAGCAATGAATACTATATTAAATATTGGTGGACGAGGGCTCAAGATAAGAGCTTTCTGGAATGATAAATCTAAATCACAGAGTAAGAACCCAGCTGATTTAATATTTACTATTCCTAAAGAAGAGGTACCTGAAGATTTACTGGACCTGTTACAAGCAGAGCCAGAGGGTGCAGAACAGACGGAGTAATCTGTCTTCCCCCACCTGGGTATAGTGGATAAACTACCCGTTATATTATGAGTGTAAAAGACTTAATATATGACCCTGAACACTTCCTTGAAACATTGGAACAGGCTTGTTCTGATGAAATTTCTAATTACATGGACGCTAGAACTGAAGAATGGAAAGCTAGAGGTAAAGACAAAGCTATACGCTCCAGCTCCCTTGGAACTTGCATAAGGCAGAGTTATTATGGATACTTCAGTGAGAGAACAAGCGACCCTATAGAAGATATCTTTGCAAGAAAAAGAATGTATATGGGTTTTGTTAATGAAGAAACTCAGGCTAAGATACTAGGAAGAATGGATGGACATCTCCATGGTGTAGAATCCATAGAACAAAATCAATTCCCTGTACACATAAGAGTTGAAGAAGACGTTGTGTGTACTGCTACTACAGACTTTGTCCATGAGTATGACTATAGAGATAAAAAATTCTATGTACCTATGGAACTAAAGTCTACTGAATTATGGAAATGGAATGAGTTTAAATACCATCCATACCATCTTAAACAAATCCTACTCTGGATGTATTACGGTAAAGAAAAGTTAAAGTTAAATATACCTTACGGTATATTAATGTACACTAAACGTAGTACTATGGAAAACAAGTATGTAGTAATATCATGTGATACTAGGTTTGAAAAAATGAGTAGAGAAGTACAAAAGTATGATTACTGGAAACCTTGGTTAGACAATCATGTAAACACAATCAAAGAAGGTATAGCTACTAATACTTTACCACCACGTCCTACTGATGTACCTCAATACATATGTAAAGGTTGTACTTATTTAGACTTGTGTAATAAGGACGGCAATGTCAAAGCTAAGTAGAACTCCTAGATTTAAAAAAATGTACAGACGTGGGTACATGTTTGAAAAGAAAACTCGTAGTGTTATATCTATTATACTAGATGCATTACCCAAACTTAAGTATTATATTGTAGAGTCTAGAGGTAGTAGAGGTAAAGCAGATATTATTGTAGGTCTTTATAATTCTAGAAATGGTCAAAGAAACTGGATAGGTATACAGTGTAAAAAAGGTTATATATCTATGGCAGAACAAAAACGTCAGATTAATTCAGCAATGAAAGATAATGGTATGATTATGTTTTTTGCATTGAGTAATGAAGAAAGGTCTGAACCTGTTAGATTTTTTCCTAGTATAAAGGAGTACATACTTAGTTGGATAAATACGTAAAGAGTTTAAAAAAACTTAGTCTTATAGCTACACTTGCATCTACAACTACAGAAAGTTCTATACTATCTGGTAGTATTTTTACTGACACAAGAGTTAGTTTATATTCTAGAATGTTAGAAATAATAAAGAAAAAACAATTTTCTTTAGAGTTAGATAGATTTATACCTACTCAAGAAAGACCTGAGTTTTGGGTATGGGTAGACAATCAGATAGAAGAGTACATGTATAAAGATATGTATTTAACTCCAAGTTATGTTAACAAATCTAATCCTATTTTAGGATTACATTGGTATCAACTTGAGCCTCATTGGAACCCACATCAATACTTGTATTATAATTTATCTCCTGATAAAATAAATTTTATATTACAAAGAATACCTTTTAATGTAAGATATGTACCTGGTAAATTTTACATGTATTGGGAAGCAGAACCTAACATAATAGTAGATTTAATTACACGAGCACACAAAAGGGAGATAAAAAATGAGCAACAAAAAAAGACTGGTATTAGCTGAGTTAAAACATATATATAATATAGAAGATTATTATTCTTTGAATCCTGATGAACGAGAGCTAACATCTTTACAGTTTATGTTGTCTTTTAACAACACAGACTTTGTAGAAAAAGCTGTACCATCACTAGCAGCTTTGATATCTTTGGGTAAAACACGTCTAATAGTTATAGATGGGTGGGAAGAACCTGTATTTTTTAAATGTAGAATGGCACTAGCTGCTTTAATTAACATGATATTACCTCATGAAGTAACTAATAAATTGTTAAAATCTCAGTTATTATATATAAAAGAACCTGATGAAATAGAAAAAACAAATAGGTTCATAGCGGAAATAGACACACATAAATCAGAAGGATATGAAATTATTAATTTAAGTAATACTACTTGGGCAAGTTATGCTCAATCTGAGTTTCCTGATTTATTTGCAAAAACAACTGGAGAAGAACCTACAACTTTGAATTAGTGCAGCCCACTCCCTTGTTATTCTTTCTCCATGGGTTGTACCTTGGGGGCAGAGTTCTTCTGCCTCCTTGTATTTCTTGATAATCTAAACACGGTACGTTCTAACATGTCTACTTTGGTAGTAAGCTTAGCTAGAGTATTATCTTTGTCAGACATCTTGTCAGATAAAGTATCAATAGATACTTTTAGTTTATCTAAGCTACCATTTAAACGTAGTAGTACAAAGAATGCTACTACTATAGGGAATCCTACTTCTTTAATTATAGGTATAAGTTCTTCCATTTATCCTCCTGGTGTTCTGGTTATTTACCTATTAACTTTTTTGCTTCATCTACAAATTCTTTCCATTCTTCTTGTGTTACTTTGTCATCTTCCCACATCTTAGTGAAGACATCTACAGTTTTCTTTAGTTGCTGATACTTGTTTTTAAACAAATATCCTGCTACTGTCAGAACACCAGATAATAACCAAGGAATGTACTCTGTTATTACTTCCATCATCTGAGCCTCCTTTCTTTAGGATTAAATAGTGGTCCCATAATTTTATCCACTTCATCTTCTTTGTCAAAGTATGGATAAGTTTTATGAGTATAGTCTGGTTGATTCTTTTTCTTATACTCTTTTAATACTTTATCAAATTCAACGTCTGATTCTCTTGCAAAAGCTCTAGCTCTGTTTGTATCTCCTTCATCTAGATAATCAAATATAGTATTGTATATCCATCTTCTATCTCTACCTCTAGATTTAGAAGCATCTAACATAGCAAACTTAAGAGTTTGATATCTTGCTTCATCCATAGATTGAAAGCCTGCAAGTTTATATATTATATTAAGAGCAGAATTACCACTCATCTCATCTACATTAAATGTTAGTCCACCATTATAAGTATTTCTTAGTTGTCCTGTAGTAGCCATATCATAACCTTGTTTTAAATTTTGTACAAATCTAGGTAATGCAAAGTTTAATGCAGCATCTGTTCTACCATCTCTAAATGCCATGGCTGCCTTGGCTAATCTTGCAGGATATATACCAAACAAGTTATCTGTATCTATTACAGTAACTAAGTTACCAGGTCCTGTTCTTCCTTCCATGCTGACATTACCTAAAGTAAAGAACCCACCTGCTAATACATCATGTAATGGAGAATCTTGTTCGTACATCCATGCTTTAGGAGACACACCAAATGCCCATCTAGTAGCCATGTCTAGTTCTTGAGCACCAGGTAAAGAGAATATACCTCCAAGTGTTGTGAAAGCAGCTACTATTTTAGCTGCATTTCCATACCTCTCTGCCATAGGCACACCAGAATAACTAGGTACTTGACTAAATGCATCTATAAAGAATGTAATCTCTTTTTGTACCCATGTTTTAAATTGTAAAAATGGTTTAGTAACAGGATTACTAAAAGCTAATGGGTTATTAAATGAGTTATATGTATGGTTTGTTTGCTCCATAAAATCTACAGCATAATCATCTATTAATTTTTTTATTTCTGGTGATGTTACTTTTGATTTTAAATTTGTTTTATTAGCTTGACTTCTTAACCACATGAGTTGTTCATCTTGAGTTAAATATTTTTTATAATTAAGATTAGTTATAACTTCTTTACGGTTAACAAGTTTTCTTTTAAGACCCTTTAGAATATTTTTACCATTCTCTACACCTACTACAAGAGTAAACATTCTAGACCTTGTATCAGAATCTTGGAATAACCACATAGCCCAATCATTTAATTTTCTAAAAGCTTGACGTGTAGGTCCAGCTTTTCTAATACCACCAGCATTAAGAATATCTTGAACTGCACCATCTTGTTTAAATATTTCTAGGTTAGCTCTTTCATAAGCTTTGTTGTATGGGCTAGTTTTGTTCATAATACCACCAGCATGTTTCCAAGCTTTCATTAATATTTTACCACTGTTACTATCTAAAGCTAATCTTGGTAATACGTTAAGTCCTACAATGGTATATTGCAGTAAAGCTGTAGCTACGTTAGCACCTAAAGCTACAAAAGAAGATGTTCTTTGTATTAAATTACTTAAAGTTCTAAGGTTACCACTACCTTGGTATATACCTAATGATTCTAATCTGTTTTTAACAACAGGAATTTTATAAGCATAATCCATTAAGTTGTTAACTACATTATCTATGTTTTGTTCTACAGGTCCTTTCTTACCTATTAACATATTGTGATAGTCAGTCATGTAATTGTACAAATCTCTTTGTACATCTTTATTTAACTTTCCTTGTACTGTTTTTATTTTGGCTGTTAAAGGTAAAGTTAAAGAGGCTTTACTATTATTGTACCAATAACTAGACAGTAACTCTTCTAATGATTTATAAGGAGTTACTTGCATTGGTCCATCTCCTCTATGTTTAGCTGCTCTTGCTAGAAAATCAACTATGTTATCTCCTGCTGTAAGTTTTTCTTTACCAAACAAATATCTTTTTACATCTCCTAATTGATATTTGTAACTTTTATCTACAGCATTTGCCATAGCTGTATCAGATATTTCACTTAAGTTTCTACCTGTTGGTATTATGTGTATAAAATAATCATCAGGTTTTTCTAAAAGTTTTGCATTGTGTTCATTATTTAAAAATCTTATAAGTTCTTTTTGCACTGCTTCTTTATTTGAAGTATTAGAAGTTCCTATATCAAAATACTTGTTACCTTTTTGTAACTTAATTTTAAAACTACCATCAGCTATTCTAGGGAAATAACCTACTAAATCTCCTATTCTTTTAGGCATATTTTCTTCTGCTATACCAGCGTTTTTTAATGCAAGTTCTAAATCAGGGGTAAGCAAGTCATTGTATCTAGTATCTCTAATTTGTCTTGTGCCTTCATAGAAAGCCTCTGCTACTTCTCTACTTTCAGGTCTAGTTAATTTAGAGGATAATAAAGTATTTAATGTTTGTTGTTCTTTATGTTTTATAATTTGTATCTGAGCATCTAAACCTCTAGTTATTTCTTCTTCAGTTAACCCTCTTTTTCTCATAGATTCTTCTTGGCTTCTAAGTCTATATCTACTACCATCTTTACCTACTCTCAATTGTTCTAATTCATAATCTATGTCTCTTAAAGTATTTATTATCTTTACTTCTTCCTCAGCCCAGTTTCTATCAGGATATTTTTTCTGCCAAGCTGTTATACTTTTATTTAATCTAGATTGAGACATCCAATCAAAAAATTCTTTAGGAACTACAGCCATTCTGTTTACATAATTTCTAGCTGTATCTATAATATCTATAAACCCAATGTCACCTATAACTTGATAAGCTTTTTTAAATATACGTGCTGGGTCTGTATAAAAATGTTTACCAATGTAAGGAATTTTTATAGGTTCAGCAGGTGTATCTACAGTGCTATAGTAGCCTCCTCCTGATGGGGGAGGAGGAGTTCCTACATCATCTATAGGACTATTTATGCCTTCATCTACTGCACCTGCATTTACAAAATCATTACCATCTTTGTAATGACTTCTTGGATTATTATATATAAAATTTAAATGATTTATTTTCATGTTATTTATAATAGGTTCATTATCAATAGTGTCTAGTATATAGTGTTTAGCTTTATCATCTCCTGATGCATACCTATTTAACCAATAAAGTTTGTCTATAGCTTTACCTCTTAACATGTGTCTGTCTACAAAAGATTCCCATATGTGAGGATTATCTGACATAAGTTGCATCCAGTCTCTAAATATAGCTCCTGTAGTTGTACGTTCATCCATACCTGTAGCATAGTTTCCTAATCTCATTTGTTTGTATCTTTCTTGAAATTTAAGTCCAGCTTGTCCAGGAGCTTGTTGTCCTACTAAAGGTAATTGTGATACTTCTTTTGTACCAGTTCTTACTCCTTCTGCATTCTTTACAATCTGTGTACCAGGACGAAACCCCATACCTACATCCCAGTTTTCTAGTAACTCAGGATTCTCTGTTATAAAATCTAACATTTTAATTTTAATAAACTCTCTTTGAGCTGGGTTTTGTCTAATAGTTTTTGTCAAAGATTCAAAATCAGTACCAAAATCATTCTTTAATTCTTTTGAAGCTTGAAAATATTCAGTTACTGTGTCTGCCCAATCTGCGGCATCTTGAGTTCTCATTTGCATTTGCAGTTTACTACCACCTTTGTGTGTATCAGAAACAAAATAATTCTTTAAGTCTCCATATTCTTTTGTTATAAACATTTGAGCAGACCTAATATACTCATCTCTAAAAGAATCCTCTATTTGTTTTACAAACAATTCTACATTAGCATCTCCTACAAAATTAGCTTGTGTTTTTAAGAAGTCTGCTATAGTTGCAAGCTCATCTAGTTTCATTAAACCACTATTTACATACCCATTATCTTTTAATTGTTTTATAATCTCACTAGCTTCGTCTACTAATGCAGACATTTCAGCTGCATTTCTACCAGTTATATCATCCATGTTATCAGCATAGTCTTTCATTAGTTTTTTCATTTTAATTATATCAATAGGATTAGCAGCAGAGACTCCCATTTTATTTGCTTCCCCTGCTTTTTCTATATTTGCAGTCAACTCATCTAGTTTACGTCTAGCTATATTAGGATAGTCTACATCTTTAGGTAAGTTTTTAGGATTTATACCTCGTTTTTCTAAAGCTACTTCTATTATTTCCATTAAATCTCTTGTCTGTAAATTACCTACTTTGTGCATTTCTATAGCATTCTGCATAGTAGTAGCTAATTGGTCTACAAAATTGTAAGTAAGAGGTACATTGTTTAATTTAAAGTTCTGGTCTGCTTTCATCCATGTATCTGCATCTACTGTTTCATCTAATAGTTTACCTACTCTACTATCAATATAAGTTAAATTATCTATTTCTTTACCACCAGTAGACCTTTTAAGTTGTTTACCACTAGATATGTTTTCTATATTAGTTCCAGGAACTTCTGTTTTTTCTGCATCTATTTGTCTTTGTTTTGGATTTGCTTTCTTAATTTTAAGTACATTCTTTTTATTAACATAAGCTAGATAATCAGATACGTTAGTATTTGAATCTAACAATACATACTTAACAGTTCCTGGATTATCTAACAGTTCTCTGTCAGTTAATTCTTTTATAACTAATAATTTATTTTTACCATATGCAATACCATCTTTGGTTATGTTTGCTTTAGGTACTAGTTCTTTTACTTTAGGCAACAAGTATTCATTAGCTTCTTTTAGATTAACAAAAGGTATACCATTATATTCTACATTTAACATATACTCTAATTGGTCTGCAGCTGCATGTGCAGGATTAGATAACTTCATAGGAGTTATTCTACCAGCTAAAGGTATACCAGCTGCTTTAGCAGGTGGTAAAAGTTTATTTACTTTTGTTATTTTACTAGGACGTGTTGATACTATTACACTTAATTTATCATCTAGTTGAAATTGTGGGTCTTTTATACCTGATATTAATTCATCATAAAAACCTACAATTCTAGGTAATCCATCTGGCTCAGTATCAAGCACTTCTTTAGATAATGTAGGGTCAACTACTTCTCCTGTATCAATACCTTCATCTGCTTGACGTGCAAACAATGCGTCTGTTTCTTCTTTGATTATGTCAGAACCAACTTCAGGAGTTGTATCATAGTAAGCATCTGGTGAATAATTCTTTTCATACATTTTAATATATCTATCTGAATCTGTAAGTGCTTTATATTCTGCTGTATATATCTGTTCTTTTAATTCAGCTGCTGCTATTGTAATATCTTTATCTGACATTTTAGGATTATTCTTTTTAACATAATCCACAATTTTTTTATCTGTAAATGTAGATTTAAATTTAGTTATTTTCTGTTGTTGTATTTTTAAATGTTCTGCAAACTCAGCGTTTGCATCTAGTTCTACATTTTTAGAAGGAACTGTTTTTATCTTTCCTCCACCCATTAAATATTCTACTCTTAATTGTTGTGCTGTTTTTGTTGGTTTAGGTTTAGGTAATTCTAATGAGTTAATTAATTTAGTTAATAAGTTGTTATAATTTCTAACAGGTATAATTTCTTTTAAACCTAATACACGTCTAGCTACTACAGGATTCATTCTAGATAATATAGTTTCATTAGCTAATGATACAGCAGTTTCTAAACTTCTTATTATAGTAACAGGTATTTCTTCCATACTTCTTTCTATTACTGGTTTTACATTTGTACCTTTTTTAGTAAATCTACTTACAAACTGATTTAGATTGTTTATGTCATCTTTAGCTCCCAGACCAGTTGAAGGTCTAAATAACCCTTTACCTGAATAGTTAACTTCAACATTAAGTTTATAATTGTTTGCAGCTTTAAT
>CERH01053476.1_pt1 | contig 18351 bp, 16 predicted proteins | sample 530991 | NCBI WGS metagenome assembly CERH01 (sample SAMEA2621191, study PRJEB7988) | marine metagenome | biome: marine biome (ENVO:00000447); feature: mesopelagic zone (ENVO:00000213); material: "saline water (ENVO:00002010), including plankton (ENVO:xxxxxxxx)" | depth 800 m | reverse complement strand
AGCACCATAACTGTTGTTGGCATTGACAACATTCCCGCTGTCACGGATTGCCATTTTATCGGTGCCGCAAAGAAAAAAATTGAAACTAGAATCTGTTGTAGTCCGAACGCAAGTAAGCTTTAGAACCTGTCCTTGAAAAGACGAAAGCGAACTGTGTATGATTGCTGCCTGATTGTTACTCGTAGGCTCGTCAACATGGAGGGCTTGTGTCGGAGAAGCTTCACCGATGCCGACATGACCATCATGGTCAATAGTCATTGCAGTACGAGTTTCGCCGTCGTCTTTGAAGCTGAAAACAAAAGATGGCTCAACGGTATCAATGTCTTCACTGGATGCCATTGTGTTTCTAAAGGTAGTAACGCGAGTGCCATACAGAATGTCCACAAATCGGCTTACGTCGCTATCTTGCAGCCGTAAATTTGGGGAGCCATCGTTCAGAGTAACATCACCATTTACTGTTAAACCAGTAAGAGTTCCAACAGATGTAATGTTTGTTTGTGCAGCAGTGGACAAGGTTGCTGCTAAAGTCCCAGTAACTGTTGCACCACTAGATGTAGTTTCTAATTTTTTACTGTCGTTGTGATAAAGCTCAACAGCACCACCATCGACAAATTTTGCCATTTCGTGACCATCAGCACCATCAATGTTCAATGTGCCTAGAGCAGTTATGTGGCCGTCTGTACCGTCCCAATACACTGAAATATCTGTGCCTGCACCAAAGGTCAAACGATCATCCGACGCGCTGCCGCTGTCGCCAAACACAATATTTTTTGTGTTAACATCAAGATTCCCACCCAACTGCGGTGTGGTGTCTTCAACCACTTCCACAGCAGCGTCTGAGGTTTGGGAGGTGACGGTAAAATCTCCGTTGCTGTCAAACGACAAATATTTATTGGCACGAGCCGTTGAGCTTGGGATGGTTGTTGACGCCGTGTCTGTTTCCGGCAAAACAACAGCACGGTCAAACACCTCTTGTTGCTGTTGCGCAATCATGGTCAAACGATCAAGCGCATCCTCGTGACTATCGGCAGGAAATGGATCGTTGGCTACATAATCCGTAGATTGTGTAAGGGTTAAGCTTCTTTTGATAACAACAGTTTCGCCTGATGTTGGAATGTTGCCGCTGGTAAATACTACGTTGCCACCAGACGCGCTGCCAACACCTGTTACCGTATAATGCGTTGTTTTTGTCTTAGTGGTTTCAGCACCAGTAGAGTTGGTGCGGATGATAACAACCAAGTCATCGTCTGCAAAGATTTTGAAGGCATAGGCAAAGGTGTCAAGAGAACCATTCCCCGAATGCGAACTTTTTGTAGTGGTGCTGCTAACCGTCATGTCTTTGCTCCAGTTTGGCTAAATGTACCAGAAAACACTGATTTACGAAAGGCGTCAGGAGCCAACGGCAAATCTGCTTGGCGCATAATAAAACTCTTGATCATTTTCTTTACGCATACGCCTTTCCATCCGACGCAAGAAACCTGGGTTTGTTTTCTCCATCAGGCCGTAGATAAACAGGTAATCGACTGCCGCTTTTGTGTAAAACAAGTTAAGACCTGGAGTGTGGCTGGTTATGAAGCGTGTGGCGTTCTTTGTTATAGCGTCCGTATCTCCGGCCAAAACATTAGAATATATCCGCGCAATATCGTCGATAGAGCCAAACGTAGGGCCAAGCGCAGTCTGTGTCAGGCTTTGACCATACTTGTTGTACTCGCCAAACAGGAAATCTCCATAAATGCCAGCGCCGCCACCTTGCACAAACGCCTTACTCAGCAGCTTAGGATTGAGGTAGTAGTCCTCACTGAATACCTCCATAGGCTCTTTGCCCCTAAGAATATCCTTAAGTGATACCGACAAGTAGCCCATCATCGTGGTGCCGACCATCATCTGCGCAATACCAAAGACACCGCTCCTGCTGCTGCCGCCGCGTTGCTTGCCCACATAGTAAGCGCCGGTAAGACCTTTGGAGATATAGGTAATTGGGAAACCTTTTAACTGCATAATGGCACGTAGCGCCTCACCCAGAATGGTGCCACGCTCTGTACCCAAGTTCATAATCGCACGTTCTTTAGCGCCTGGTGTCGGGATTGCGCTGTCTGCGGCGTCGGTCAGGTAGGTAGAAAGTCGCGTTGACAAGTCGTCACGGTACTTCTCCTTCATGGCCTCTGTGGCTTTTTTGAGCTTACGTTTGCGCGTTGCGTTTGCGCGGGTCAGTGCAGCTTGCTCAATAAACTCATCAGGGATGGTTTCGACTGCTTTAGGGGTCAGGTAGTTTACGCCATCAACAGACTTTTGCTCCATGTGGCGCATCAAAGCCCAATCGGTTGCGTCAAAGCCATACCGCTCAAGGTTAAGGCGAGTACGCTCCGGCACCTCTTCAAAGGCTCTGGACGAATAGTTAGCAAGATCCGCAGAGATCATGCGTGCAAGGCCGACCTTCTGCGCATTGTTCCACCACACCATGCCGTTCAATCGAAAGTAGGTCTGGTGCGCCTTGGCAATCATACCTGGGCCACTGTCATTAGCGCCAAACCTAGCGTGTACGTCGCCCAGCATGTTTTCAACGCCAACACTCAGCAGATACGCTAACTGACGTTGCTCATCCTTACCGTAACGTCCAAAAATGTCGCGGAAGGCGATGGCGTAGGAGCCAAAGATGCCGCGATCTGTGCGCGTATTGATGAAGTGCGCCTTGGTGGCGATATCACCAAACGACGAAATGGTTGCCATACCCAGCTTGGACATGTTCTGGATCATGCGCCAGCCAGCAGCGATGCCGGCAAAGTCTGCACCAAACATCACAGGCCGTCCTGCGCCTCTAGCGCGGGTAGTGCCATCAAGTTCTGCGAACTGCCGCTGTAGCGCCTTCTCACGACGGTTGATCTTGTCCAGCTTTGTAGGGTCGCCTTTGGCTGCTTTTTTCATGTCGTCAACGACACGCTTAAACATGGACTCTGGGTTGGTGCCAAACCGCTCCATAAGCCCGATAGCCTGTGCATCATGCGATATGCCGTTGATCACAGCCTCTGCAAAGCTCTGACGGCTATATTTCTTGGCATACTCAAACGCTGCCTTGCCTGTCTCAAAGTGCAGAACCCTGCCTTGGCTGAGTTTCTTGGCAAGGTTTGCTGGCCCTGTAAAAGATGTCAGCGGGTCAATAGCGCCATCGTCGCCTCTGACTGCATCAACCTTCTGATGCTGCCCAGACACAAGATTGTCGTAGATATCACCAAGGAACATCTCCTCGGTGTACTGCACCTTTTGCATCTTGCCGTCGATCAAACGCTCTGTAGTCGCTGGCTTGTTCTCAAACGTGCGGCGGGACAGACGACCTGGCTCCATCATAAACTGCACCCAATCGTTCTTGGCTGCTGCGATCTCTGCCTCTGTTTTAGCACCGGCACGCATCAAAATCGGGTCATGCGCCTGACGCACAACGTAGTTCTTCAACTCGCCGATCATGGCACCCATGCGGTTTTTGCGCTTGAGTAGGCGTTTCTGCACCTTCTGCACCATTTCTGCGATTGCCAGCGCCTCTTCCGCACCAGCCTCATTGTTGCCTATTCTGTTTTGACGGAAACTGTCGGTGTCGAACATGGCCTCATAAATCATTGGCTCAAGTTCTTTGCTCTGAAACAATTTATCCAACTTTTGCTCACGCAAAGCAGCAGCAAGCTCACCAGCATATTGCAGCATAATCCCTTGCTGGCGTGCGTCTACGCTATCTAAGCCAGCCTGTGCGTAACGGTAGTCACCAACCATGATGGCAGACAGTGCGGTAGTTGGATCATCAGGCGCAGAGTTTATGAACCGCATCAGATCTGCATACGCCTTGGCGTTAAGGATGCGATTGCGCTTTTGCATTACAGCGTTGATACGCGCTTGCTTTGCGATCTGTGCCGCCAGATTGAAAATATCTAGTTCTTCGCCAGCCTCTGCGTTCTCTACACGCTTGAACAGGCGTTCATTTAAAACCTCAATAATCTCTTCTGCTTCTTCATCCAGCAGGTTGATGCCAGCCCTTTTGGCTGCTTCCATTACTGCATCTACACAACTCATCTGCCTGGGTCTCCTATCAGACAGTTAGCGCCAGCCCTGCTGACTTCCTCGTAACCATCTGCCTTGATTTGCAGTTCATCAACCTCTGCCAGAGATCTTTTGATATCCGCTGGAAGGATTGCTTGCACATCATCAGATGCCAAGTCTTCCATGAGTATTTCGTTCTCTGCTTCAATCTCAGCGGGGTCAGGCTCATCAAGCTCTGTCGTTTCCTGCTTGATCTCTTGCACAGCCTCACGATGCTCACCCAGACGCCCAAGACCGTCACCTTGCATGGTGGCTGCATCAGCCTCATTTTGAGCTTGTTGTGTAGTCACGCGGCCATCCTGCACATCGACCATATCGCCGGCTTCTTGTGTAGCAGACTCTAGTTCGTTGATGCGTGCAGTGATCTCACCAAGTCTTGTTGCCTCTGCCGCTTTGACGCGAGGTTTGGCAAGACCTTCTTTCTCTGCGCGTTCCAACACCTTCTTCTGTATGTCAGCGGCTTCTTTGCGCAACGCAGTTATCTCACTTGCGTCTGCACCGCTGATGTCTGGCTCCGCAGGTTTTTCTACAGTTTCACCAGCCCTGCGGCGCTTTTCAATCTTGAGAGCGGCCAAGTTGCTTTGGTGCGCTTCCAGAGAACCCAGCCTCGCGGTGTCCACATCCCCCGCTTCGATGTCGGCTATAGATCGCTCTGTAGACTCCAAAATTTTGTCAAGAGTTTTGTCATCAAGAATAGAAATCTCAAACTCTTCACGGCCACTAAACGCATCGACATACTTGTAGTCTTCGTCAAACGGCGACTTGCTGCGCAGATCACTGGCGTCGATAGTCTTTTCCTGACCATCTGCCGTGCGCACAGTGATATCACCATTATCATCTACATCCAGCACCTCCACTTCTACAGGGGTGCCGTCTGTTTGATACACAATCTTCTTTTCGCTGATTGCCGCATCAGCCGCCTCAGTGCGAGACTGCACACTCTCTTCTATAGGGGACAGGTTGACCTCTTGATCGTCCATAACCTGCTTGATAGAGATGCGATGCGCTTGATCTGCTTCTACAGCCTTCAAGCGTGCCAAACGCCTCTGCCGTGTGTAACGACCAAATGAGGATATGCCGCCTGTCAAAGCATTGATGCTGCCACCAAGGCCAGCACCCACAGCCACATTTATGAAGCTGTCCATCAGATTGTAGTCACGGTCTTGTTCTGCAACAGCAGCACTAATGACAACAGGCTCAATGACTGCGGCACCGATAGCGCCGTCCACAACGCCAGTAGCAATCTTGGAGCGGCCAGCGCCATAGCGTGCAGAAAGGCTGGCAAATTTTGCGGCACCTACAGATGGGATGAACACAGATGCAATGTTGAGCGGGTCAACAAAACTGCCGGCAATGCCTACGCCAAACTGTGCGGCACCTAAACCAATGCCGCCTCTAGAGCGGCTAAGTGTGGATTGGAAGTCTGCGCGTTCATCATATCGGTCAGCCAACAACGTAGCCAAACCTGTGGTGATGCCCTCATCTCCGACCTCAATTCCCGGTCTGTAGAAATCACTGCGCCGCCACTCATCTTGGCTGATAGTACGCCCCTCACGCCCAGATCCTAGCTTCTGTTCAGCCAGACGATCCAAGGCATTGAGAGGATTGTAGTACAGTGTTTCGTCAAGCGTGGCACCGAGAACATCCAGCGTGCCAGCCTTTGCAAAGTCGTGATACTGATTGCGCAGGTTGGGGTCGTCTTGTTGCTCTTGATAGTAAATATCGACCATTAGAACAGCGGCCCTTCAGCAAACGTCAGTTCCTGCCAAGCGCGGTTAGCACTGGAATCAACCAAAGATGGTGTCTTGTTTGAGTCAAACCCCATCGCTACCAATCTGCGTTTTTTCGCGTCCATTTTGAGAGCTTTGAACTCTTGAAACTTAGTGGCAACGTCTGACAAAGTGTCCATCGTAGTAAATACGAACCCACCAAAAGCGCCTTCCGCTCCCTCTTGATCTTTCAACTGCACGAGGTTGCCAAGCTGATCCACCATGAAGACGCCTTGATTGTCCACCGTAGTGCGCCAAGTACCCCTTTGGGCAAGGTCGCTAAAATATTCGTCTACACGGTTTTCGTATTCAAAGTCAGGCTCACCATCCAACTGCGGCGGTGCAGCGATGACAGACCGCAGATACTCTGGGCTTTGACTGATTGAGTATGACAGCATCTCAGTCATGTCAGAATAAATCACATCATAAGACGCATCAAACCGCACCTGACTGTCGTTCACGGTGTCAAAGCGGTATTGATTACCGATCACCGCTTCATACGCGACAGCAACTGCATCCTCTGCGCTAATGTTTTTGTCAGACATACGCAGGAAAGATGCGGTGTTGAACACCAACTCAGACATCTCAATGCCATGCGACGCGCGTTTGTCAGTAACACCACCACCAATAACGCCATCAACCGTCACGGCACCCATCACACTGCCAAGATATGACTCCATAACAGTATTGACTTCTTCACGCAGGTTTTTGCGAACATCAGGCCCAAGGCCACCGTTCTCAACAGATTGCTTTGCTTTGTTGATGAACTCTTCCTGACTGCCAAGATAAATGGCTCTGGAGTAGATGTTGTCGCCGCCTAGTTTTGCGATGACATTCTCTGCCAGTGTGATCTGCTTAGTGTTAACCATGTGCCGCAACACACGATTTGAGTTTTCCCCAAATCTTGCAAAGAAACCATCAAGCTCTTTCGCTTTCTGATCGTATGTCTCAGCTTGATCATAAGCGTTACGAAACGCAGTGATGGTGTTGTTATCAGTGATGCGGATGTCAGCCTCTGGCACGCCCATCTTACGTTGCAGCGCAATCATTTCTGCGGGGCTTACCTCTGACACATCAGTGATCTTGTTGCGGCGCATGTAGTAGCCAACAAAATCTGCGTCGCGTTCCTTGCGAGACTCTGCCAAACGCTTGGTAAGTATTTCGTAAGCCTTGGCACCCTTCGCGTCTGTAGCGTCAGCAAGCGCATCAGCCAAGGCCTTTGCCTGATCTTCTGGCGATGCAAACTCAATCTCTTTGAAGATGGTAGACGCTTCGACGGTCGCACCAAAAGCCATGCGGTATGCAGCACGTTCAGTAAGAGCATCTGCACTTGTATATAAGACGTCAATTTCCGCTTGTCTTTCTAAATCTTTAGGCTCCATAACGCCATCTTGAGAGCGTATTTTAGCAAACAGATCAGACTCTAAGACTTGCGCCTCGTTCAACACACGCGGCTTACGCTCACGGATCTCTGTGTCAATGACTGACTCCAGCGCCTCTCTGCCGGCAAACGTATCAATGCTGGAAAACAGAGTAAATTGACCGTTTTTCTGCTTAATCATGTCCTGCTTCATGTTTTGCAGTTTTGCGAGGGACTTGTCCTGCACCATGCTTTTGGCTGTAGTAAGGACAGTATCAAGAAGTTCACGCTCCTCATTCTCAACAAACGCATCAAACTTATCGGCGAGAGCGGACACAAAGTTAGCGTCGGCACCAGCAAACGGAATAGTGATTGTCTCGTTGTCACGCTCAACAATGATTGACTGCACATCGCGGGTGCGCAGTTGCGTAGCGATATCTGTGATCTCTTCTGCTGTCGGGTTCAGAACACGCAACTCATCAAGCACAGCGTCTTCAACATTTTGTGTGATTTCTCTGCGCCGACCCAAGATGCTGTTCTCTAGCGTAGCGCGGGTGCCAGCGTTCAAGCCTACATCTGAAGCTAGAGCCTTCTCTTGCGCATCTAGTGCAGCAAAGCTGTCGGCGTTGGTGATGCCGCTAGTGTAAAACCTGCGCCGCATCTCCTGACGGAATGAACCTTTGTTGCCGGTGATAGGCTGACCGAGGCGTCTGGCCTCATCATATTTGGCCTCACCCTCCGCGATATACGCGTTCAGTTCCTCAATCGTGGCAACCTGACCGGCGATATTGAAGAAACCATCAATCATGCCATCTTTAGCAAGACCGCCGTTTACCTGTTCCCTGTTAAAGGCAAGCTTTTTGATGTTGGCAATTTGTGGAGCCATGTTTTTTTTAACAACAGAAATTAACTTGTTTTTTTGCGCATTATCAATGTCTGTGCGTTTTTTAAGTTCAGTAACGATTGGTTCTTGTACGCTGTCAATTAGCCCGTTTGCGGCCACTTCCATATCGCTTTCAGTAGAATTTAGCGAGTAGGTGGTAGATTCATTCATAATCTTCGTGGCGTATTCGTCAGCCAGACGATTGGTTGTTTCCTTCTTGCGCTGGACTTGGAAATCAAACTCCATCTTTTGCCGCGCGTTTTCAAACTGCATCGCGTTTTTGGCATAGTCAGTGCCAGCCCTGCCCACAGTCTCCGCAGCACGCACCAACGCTTGCCCAGGCGCTTCAAAAGCCCCAGATGGCGCTTGCGGCCCCAGACGACCTGTTGCCAAATCAACGGTGGTGCCTCGACCTTCTGCGTACAATGGGATTTTGGGCATCGCTAACTCGTTTCTAAGTTGTCTGCGTCAAAGTCTTTTCTCTATATTGCTGCTGCAACTCAAAGAAATCTTGCTGTTGTTGAATGCCGGCATAAGAGCTTGCACCGTTCAACAAACTCACATAAGACGCCGTTCTAAACCCTGACGCACGCGCTGCGCCAGTGGCACGACTCATAGCTGCCTCTGCCATAGCGTTAGCTTGCTCAATATCAGATGCGTACTGAATACGCAGCGCATCACGCTCCATAGCAAAATAGCTATCGGCCAAAGCAAGATAAGGGCTGCCAGACATTTCAATACCAGACTTAGCCGTCGCCACCGTCTGAGACGCAGTTAGGCGGTCGTTTGCACGCCGCAGATTGGCCTCTTGATCGATTTTTGCACGCTGCAACAGAACAGCCTCATTCTCACGCAGCTTTGCGTTGTACTCAGCCGTTAACTCCGCTGCACGCGCAGATGCTTGATTGCCCTTGAACCCAAGGAATGCGCTGGCTGCTGAAGCTCCTGCTGCAATCGTCATTGGATTCATTACGTCACCTTTGCATAACGATAGTAATCTGAGCCATCAGGCCCATATTTCTTCATTATACCCTCATTTTGAAAACCAAGCCATTCTGCGAATCTCTTAGCCTTTGCATCCTTCACTGCAATGCTGGCTTGGATGCGCTGGTACCTGTACTCTTCCTGCATGTGATCGAACATATTGACTGTGTGCCGCGCTACAGTTCTGGGCCGCGCAAACGCTTCCTTGCCTAAAAGCAACCACGCTTCACCCACGCCCTGCCATATGTTGTGTACGCCACCAATTCCAAGCACAACATCTTCCTCAAAAAGTGTGTAGCCCCTTATATCTTTATGCTCGACTAATGCCTTTCGGCCATCCTCAGAAAGATCAAACATTAACTTAATGTGTTGCACATGCTCTTGAGCAAACGGCAAAAATCTAAGCATCAAACGTGTTAGACCTTCTCATAATTGCAAGGATAGTCATGGGCAATGGTTGGGACTGCTGCACCACCACCCGTGCATCATTGTCGTAACCTGATGGAAACGAGATTTCTTTATCTCCTGTAAACATAGGCACGGCTGTATCCATTGCCATACTGCTGTCACGGAACGGTATGCGGTCAAGATTATTTGTGTCGGGGCCAAGTTGAACGCCCACACTATTAAGCAACCTTACCGTAACACCATGTATTCTTTTGATTTTACCTTGGGAAACACCATCTTCTGCGCCAGCTTCCAAGCGCAAGGTTTCAACAAATGAATTGTAATTGTAACCTACATGCACTTTGCCAGCACTACGCTCAAGAGTGATTGCGCCGCCAGAAACAGTTTTATCTGGATGTGAAGATCCATCTGCCAATATCTGCACAGTTTCACCTTCTAAATGGTTTAGGCCGGTGATGCTTGTTGTGTCAGAGCCAGTATAAGTAAGTCCACTATCAACAAAAAACGCATCCTCTATATCAGAACCAAAGTCGATAGGTTTTAAATAACAGATGTGGCGCACAACAGAACTGTTGATCGTTCTCTTTACAGAAATATACACCTGATCTTCTGCACCGCTTGGGATCGACGTGATGCTTTCAACAATACCACTACTGCCTAATGGATGCTGATGCCAGCCTACAGCGCCATTAGCGCGGTCATAGGTGAGCCCTACAAGGGTGCCATCGCTATGCACAAACCACAAAATTAACTCTGGCTCTTGCTGCCAAACCATGTCTGTTAGGCCACCACTAGCCACATGCTCTGCCAGAATAGTTAAATCCACGCCCAGCAAGCCGTCAGTATCTAGATCAAACGTGATTTCTTTGACCCGTTCAGAACCTTTTTGCAACAAGATTGTGCTATTGCCAGCACGCACTGGCCGAATGTTAGATGTGCCAAACGTAGTCTCACGCAAGACGTTGACGTTAGTAGGCGTTACAGGTTCTGCACCAGTGCCACCAGACAGCGTAAACTCAGAACTTGTAGTCAGGATTTGAAGAAACCGCGCTGGCAGTAAGTGCTTGATTACATTGACGCGATCTGAGGCAATAGTAATGTTAATAGCATCGTCATCATTAGTGCCTGGCGTGTGGTTTTCAAAGTCAGCACTTACCGAACCAAAGATGGTTTGTGGTTGACCTGTGGTGCCAGCAAAGTACAAACGCTCTTCATAAAATGCTACAGCACGCGGGAACTTTTGATCTCCCCCAAAGGCACCTAATGACCAACGGGTTGTCGGTGTGCCGCTGCCAACAACACTTGCTGGCAAAACACCATTAGTATTTTTAAAAGTAGCTGTTACAACTGTTGCGCTGGTAAACCCTGTGATTTGCAAAAAGCCAGAACCACTATGCTGATATTCCCAAGTTATCGCGCCATATGTTTCAGAGCCAGAAAGGTGTACAGGCGGTGAAGACCCAGAGGTATCTGAGCCACTATCTGTTTTTTTATAAACATTATCGCCAAATCGAACTAAATCATTTTGCGCATAACTGGTGCTTGCCGTCCATGCGTCGTGTTGGACTTCAATAACTTCACGCAGCCTTATCAAACGCCCGACATCAGTAGATGCAAATACACTGGCAGATGCTGTGAGGGTGATACCACTGCCAGTATTAGCTGACGCATAAATAGTGGTGGTCGTTATGTTTTCGTCTAAATATGGGCCATCAATAAAGTCAATATCGTTCAGCGTGAAGCTAGTCGCAGTCGTGCGGGTTAACTTGGCTGGCTCATGGTCTTTGTGAGCAATAAACAACACATCCGCAGACTGCACATGGTTTAACTCAAAAATCTCTGTAACCGAGTAAGTGGTTGTTACTTCTACAATTTTACCAGATGTTCCTGCGCTACTGTATGCTGTAAAACTACTGCCATTAATTCCTGATAACTCAAAAGTGTTAGTGGTTTTGTTAGCTACCGTAAATTCACGATTATTTAGTTCAGTCATTCCAACAACATCTTTGATAAAAACACGATCGCCGTTGTCATACCCGTGAGAATTTGCTGTTACTACAACAGGGTTTGCTGCCGTTGCCGCTGTAATAGTTTTAGTGGCTTCTGTTAAAATACCGCCGTCTTTAAAAAACCGAATGTAATTAGCACCAAACTCAAGCACATATGCCTGTTCGTCACTGAACTCAAAGTTTACCAGCCTGACTTTGCCACCATCTTTTGATGCGCCTGCAAAGTAAGACCCAGGGCGGCGTGTGATCCCACCCTGCGGAAAACTCACCATGTTGCTTAGTTCTTTTGCCGCCTCATTGTATTTCTGTAGATCTATACGACCTTCTAGGCGAGGCGAAAACTCTCCGGCGCGGAAGTTGGTTATAATAGTAGAAACACGCGCCATGTTATAGCCTTACATCTATAAACTCGTCAGCTTCAATTCTTTCTGGGTAGCCCTCTACTGCATCCATGCCACGCGCTTCATTAAGACGCTGCTGATATAACTGGAATGTTGCTTGCGCAACGCTATTGCTGCCAGTAATGGCATACGCAGTTTCACTAGCCAGTCTATGCGCTATAACACTCGAACAAAGACTGTCCAGAGTTTCTGTATCAGTTACTCTAGAGATGTAAATAATGCTGCATGAGCTTTCATTAGAAAGCACTTTGCGGCCTTCAATCTTAAACATTTTATTGCTGTTATACGCCGCCACTTCATTGTTTACCTCAGCATTCCAAAAGGAAACAACACGCAAACAAAAAGGATTGGTCGGCAAAGTATATTGAAAAGTAAACCCGAAAGATGGCGCAGTTGCATCTTGCGCAAGTGTAGCCCTTGAAATAGCACAATTCCAATTGTGTGAACGTAAAACAGTATCTCGTACTGTATCAAACCGCCTGTTGCATAAACGTGCTTCTTTTGAATTTTCAGTGAGTGACGTTATGGTATCTGCACCAAGCAAATCCATAGCTTCGTTACAGATATCAACGACAGACGGCATCACGCACCTCTCAATGGAAAGAAGGGGCGGCGAACCGCCCCCTCAATGTTAGTTCACAACGTAGTGGATGATAAACGACATATCGCCACCAGTGCCACCAGTTGCATTGAAGGTTGCTGCTACATAGTAGTAGCCGCCGGGGTCAGACGATGCCCCTGCGTTTTCCCAAAGCTGTGCGCCGATAGTATTGATATCAGCTGCTTCAGTCCGCAAATCCGCAACCGCCGTAGTGCCATCAGCAACAGAAGTGGCGTAGAAATCTTCATCTACGACAGTTCCGTCAGTCTGATAAAGACCGACGTTGAAGGTACAGCTACCACCAAGCGCATCCGCTGCAACTTGAAGTGCAGTGATAGACGCATTGGAAGGCAATGGGGTCAACATCACGATATCATCGTCAGTGCTGTCGCCAGCCGCCAAGGCTATTGTACCCTGTGCAACGCGCAGTACACCGTGAAGCTCATGTGCGTCACTGAATACCTGCGGGGATGCTTCAAAGTTAGCAACCAGAGTCGAGTTTTTCGTCGTCATAGCTTATCTCTCCTCTTAGTCAGGGGTTTCGTCACAGAAGATCTGAACAACTTTGTCTTCTTCCATGCGCACCGATCCGATGCTCATGCAATAGTAGACCTGAGTTGCATATCCCTTGTCGGCGCGTTCATCAATGCGTGCGCTGATGTCCTTGCCAATACCAAGAGTCAGACCATCTTCTGCCCATGCGAAGCATGTACGAATGTCGTTTGAATCGACGGACAGACGGTTGGACATGATGAATTGGAAGCCCATAAAGGTGTCCAAATCACCTTGCACGAGAGCCTTTACAGTGTTGAAGTCGCTGCTGGTGACAGTGGTGTCTCCCAGTAGATCTTCAATCTGTTTTGGGCCTACTGCAATGTAGCGCGGAATTGACGGATCAACGTCGTTTAGATCCATCTTACGCTTGGCTTCACGCAACTTGGCAAGAGTCAGACCGTCGTTAGACGAGGACGAACCTACCGAATTTGCTGTTGCATCAAGCGTTGCACTACCAGAACCAGTTTCGCCAGTGCTGGCTGTGCCGGTTGCAGCGGTGATGATGACATCATCCATTGCACGACCCATTGCTGCGGCAGCAGCGCGTGCATAGGAAGAAGTCGGGTCGATGAGCATACGCACCTTGTCCTGATCGTCAACGAGATCTGCGTACTCATAGTCCGCAAGGCTTAGACGACGCCTGTCATGGGGTGTGTCCATCTGGGGAGTATCGGCATGGCGGCTGGTGCGCAAGGCAGCAGTAGCCGATCCGATCTGGTCGATGAAGGCATTTTTACCAACAACATTCTCAACGCGAACCGCATCACGCAGACGAGAACCCATCTGCTGTGAAAGCATCTGCACGTTTGCAGAATACTGTTGCACAAATGCCGTAGTGATTTGTGTAGACATGAGTCTACCTCCTTACTACAGTTACATTTTGGCGATTTGCAGTGTGCTACCCTTGCGGACACTCCTAGCCTTTTTGGCTGGCGTCAAGCCGCCGTCTTTCCGGCTGTCATCAGGACGGCCTTCACCGCTACCCTGTGTCACCCAATCATAGTACATTTGTGCTAGTTGGGATGGATTCATAATATCACGTTGAGTGCCAAACTCAATGGCTATCCTAAGGCACTCTAAACGCAGTTCAATTTTCTCCTCATCTGTCATGGATCATGCTCATTAATTCTTGCATGTGGTTGATAGCATTTTGTCGTGCCGTCACATTCTTGCTGTCCCAATATGCGTGGCTCTTATCATTCATAATAGCGTCAATCTCAGCTTGCGCTTGCTTAGGCGTCATGCCGTAGTTTGCAGACGCGCCGTCGATGCTATCTTCGCTAGTCACAGTAGACTTGAAGTCTGCCATAGCTGCAAAAGCCTTGATGAACGCTGGGTGATTGCCAACTAGCGTGCCGTCTGACAATTGCATATCAAGGATACCATCGCCAGCAAACTCACGCGCAGCACCAGATGCAGCGTTTAATTTGGCGTCGTAGTTGTTGCCCCACTCACGGCGCAATTCAGCCTCAGTGCTAGATGCCTGATCTGCCACCATCTGCTGCATTTGTTCCGCAGAGTTTGAGACAGCGGAGCGATAATATTCCAGCACACCCTGTGCCTGTTGTGGCGTAAGACGCAGTTTATGAGCGATATCGGCATATTGTGAGGCAACATCCTCAGTAATGACGTTACCGTCTGCCTTGATCTCGTACCCATCTGGTGCCTCTGGACGACCTAGACGGCCATAGATATTATCAAGATCTTCGTCTGTTGGGTTGATGGGCAGCGGAATCTTCTCCGAGCCGATCAATCTCTGTGCATTGACGTATGAACGCGCTAGGTTTTCCACATCCTTGATAGGCCCAAAGCTAGGGTGTTCGCGGATGTCCTCCGGTATCATGGTCAAGAAGTCGTTACCAGACCCGCCTTGCGCTACCTCTGCCGGTGTTTCAATCGGCGCAGCATCAGGCTGGGCTACCTGTTCAGCCACTTGTTCTGACATTTAGTCCTCACTCATCATGTTGTAGATATGAAGGATTACTGCACGTTTTCCTTCCTCAAACGCTGTGGCATTTGCATCTCCCGCCACATAGCTTGAAGCACGCCAGTTACAGCGTGCCTCAAGATCTCGTAGTACCTGTTCTCCGGCGTGATCACTAAACACGCCCTTATACATCTCTCGCAGCTTCCTAACTTCCACCGCCATCGCTTACCATCCTCACTGCTTGTGCCGCTTGTGCGGCCGTATAAACGTCCTCTGTGTTCTGTTGACGCTCTAGTTCCGCTTGCTGTGCGGCAGCACGTTGTTGGCGCTGTTGATCGACCTGAGCTTGCGGCAACAGCACATCTTTTGGCACACCCAAAGAGTCCACGATATGATTGACCAGCCCATCTGGGTTGAGGTGGTCGCCAACTGGTAGCGACTGTGCAAGAGGCAGAAGTATCTCCAGAGCCTTCATCGTGCCATTTAGACTGCTGGATTTCTGTGCGCGTGCTAGTGGCGATACATATTCAATGTCTACATCTTTGCCTTGCAGTATCTCTGGCGGCACCGCAAGCATGTCGTTGCGCAGCATCAACGCAAATACACGATCAATCATGGGACGCAACATCTCATTCATCAAACGCCCCAGAACCGGCCCTATAACGCGCATACGTTCTTCCTGACGCTGCACTACCTCAGTAGCTGTCATGTTAGGCGTCTGTGCAGATAAAAGCTGGTCTACATAGAACGCAGAGCGAATAGCGCCACGACGTTGGTCTTCCATTGTTAGACCAATAGGAATGTTTGCTCCAGTATTCAAAGGGGTAATAGTGTCCCTTGTGCCACTTCTAAAAAAGTTGAGGCCACCTGGTTGCGTACGGATGGGGAGAAGGAATCCGTCATCAGGAACAAGTAGAGGAGGATCTATTTGTTTCTGCGCAGCTTGAATGATGGTTTTTGACATAAGATTCAACATCTTAACGTCAGGCAACGCCACCATTGCAGGTGACCGTCCCATTACTTCGCCAGTTGCCTTGAGGAAGCGCGGGACAATGTACGGAAACTCTTCAAAGCCGCTGATCGCTACCGGCATCTTGGTTTCCATACAAATATAAACTGACGCAAACGGCATGTTTTTGTTATCGCGCTTCGTGGGATCACGATCATCGCGCGGCAAAACAGCGTGCAGCAGCGTTACCTCTTCATCAGGCTTTTTCTCAAATGTGCGTTGGATAAACTTGCCTACGTTCTCTAGGCCAAAACGTTGCACAGCTTGCCGTGCAGGAATCTTGTACTTACGGAACACAGTATCAACCAAGCCAAACTGGTCTTCCGCAACGTAAAACTCTGAGATATGGCGCGTGCTAAACCGTAAACTTTTGCCATCCATTTCGACAAACATACAACCAGTGCCAAAGACAACGAGATCCACATACAATTCGTGTACTTCAGTCTCAAAGTTTGAGTGGTTAAAGGCTCTTATCATGCGCTTGCTGCTATCTTCCAGCCAGCGTTGAACCAGATCATCGCGTCCAGTTTCGGGATCTTTCATTGCAAGGTGAAACCACGGTGTAGCGCCGCTGGTCAACATGCCATGCAGTGAAGCAGAAAGAAGATCTACAGCCTGTAATGCCGTGCCATCAAAGATATTTTCTGTTCGTTTTTCGCCACGACTGCGCTTGCGCACAATGTCAGCTTTGCGTGGCAACATAAAGTCTGACAGTTCTTGATAATGCGTATCCCAGTTGTCACGACGGCTTTCTAGGTCATCAAAACGGTTTACAAGTTCTTTGATGGGGTCCATTTTAGCTACCTAACCAAGTAATGTTGGAGTTTGTCCTGTCGCCATTTCTTCCTCCAAAGCACCAGCAATCATGGTAGCGCCGCGTCCCCTACGCCTGCCTGTGGCTTGACGCAGGGCATCAGCAGCCAAGGCATCTGCACGGGCGAAGTCAGTTTGTACCGGCGGTTCTGGTGGCGGTGGCGGTGGTGGCGGCATAATTACCCTTGGAGTGAACATGGACATTAACGCCTCCTTAAACTCTAGTTGTGCTTCCTAGCAGGCTTTCATAGTTAGCAGCGCCGCCAACTCTTGTGCTTTTTGTTCTGCGCCGAAATCTATCTCGACTGCCAATTTGAATAGTACCGTCAGGCACAACCTCTGATGTTACCTCTGGTGTTACCTCTGGTGTTACCAAAGGCGTAACATCAGCACGCTGTTGCGTGTCAAAAATAGGTTGAATGTTGGGCTGAGATCCCGGCGCAACACCGCCCTTTGGGATAACCCCCTGAGTGATAAATGTGCCAGTAGGGCTAAGACCAAACTGCGGTGTGCCGCCAGCCCTCAAATCAGCAAGTTGACGCTCAATATTCATACGATAAACGGCACCAAGAAAACCAGGCAAAGTTTTTTCTTTGCGTTTTTCAAGTTGCTGGATTGCCATCTGACGCTTTTCAGCCTCTGGATCGCCTTGTCCACCAGTGCGTCGTGAAATCAAAGTATCAAGTTCTTGTTGCCTTGATTCCTCTGCTCGTTGCACGCCAATTGTCGTAAGCACACCTCCACCAGAGAGATCGCGCACGATATCACCGCCGCCCATTACATAAGACTGGTCGCCGCTCACAAGGGACTCACGCCGCAGTCGCTCTTCTTCGCGCCTCCTAGAACCCATATCAATTTTCCTTCAAGCTATGAAAGCCGATTTTGCCTGTTTCAGTACGCAACCAATAGCAGTCACTATATCCCATTTCAACAAATGTGTCTTTCAAATATCTACAACCAGCTTTTACACTTTGAAAACCACCAAAAGCAATAAAGTCAACAACCCAAGGACTGTCGCCACAACCGCGAAAGCCAGATGGCGGGAACTTGTTGGTGCGAACATAGGTGTCGATGTGGTGCATCTCAGGGAAAGCCCATGTTGCAAACACATACGGAAATCCTGTTTCGTCTTGTATAATAATGTAGTTGCCTAAAGCCAACGGCGGCTCAATAAACTCCTTAATATCCTGATCACTATAGTCCTGGTGATAATGACTGACTGTCATCATCGCCGTAGCTGTTTTGTAGTGGTGCAGGTCAACCTTCATAGCGTAAATGGATTGTAATCGTTCATTGCAATTTTTTGCGGAGGTTTTGTAAGAATTTGTTTATTCTCCAGCCCAACAGCCAAATACCTAAACGCATCCGCAGCATGAGACGTGAAATCATGGCGCGGGTGATCTCTGAAAACTTTTTTGCGTTCATCCCATTCCTGCCTGTACTGCCTAAGCATCTCTACGCCATCATTACACTTATCTCTGTCAAATAAGCATTTAGGCATCATCATGCGTGCGGCATTAATGCCGTCAGCAACTTTCATTTTTGGAAC
>CERH01028993.1_pt1 | contig 18481 bp, 25 predicted proteins | sample 530991 | NCBI WGS metagenome assembly CERH01 (sample SAMEA2621191, study PRJEB7988) | marine metagenome | biome: marine biome (ENVO:00000447); feature: mesopelagic zone (ENVO:00000213); material: "saline water (ENVO:00002010), including plankton (ENVO:xxxxxxxx)" | depth 800 m | reverse complement strand
TCTGCTGCGATTACAGAAACAGAATTAGAAATACTTGATGGTGCTTCAGTAACGACTGCAGAATTAAATATCATAGATGGAGACACTTCAGCCACTTCTACTACAGTTGCAGATGCTGATAGAGTTGTATTTAATGATAATGGCACTATGGTACAGGTTGCGGTAACAGATCTTGCAGCATATTTTGATGATGAGATTACAGCCATGCCTAATCTTGTTAGCACTGGAGCACTTAACTCTGGTTCTATTACATCTGGGTTTGGCACAATCAATACTGGATCATCTGCTATTACCACTACAGGTTTAATATCTGGTGGCTCTCTTGATATTGACGATGTTGTTATAGATGGCACAACAATTGGTCATACAGATGACACAGATTTAATAACTGTTGCTGACGGAATTGTTACAGTTGCAGGAGAAATATCTGTAACCACTTTAGACATTGGTGGAACTAATGTGACATCAACTGCTGCTGAATTAAATATTGTAGATGGAGGGACATCTGCCACCTCAACCACTGTGGCAGATGCAGACCGTGTAGTCTTAAACGATAACGGTACAATGGTGCAAGTTGCCGTTACTGACTTAGCCGCATATTTTGACGATGAAATAACTGCAATGCCTAATCTTGTATCCACAGGTGCATTGGATACAGGATCAATTACGAGTGGATTTGGAGCTATTGATAACGGTACTTCTGGAATACGAACAAATACTTTTACCGCAGAAACATCTTTTATTCCTAGTGCTGCTGACGGTGCAACTTTGGGAAGTTCTTCTGCTGAATTTAGTGATTTGTTTTTAGCTGATGGTGGGCAAATTTTATTTGGTAACGATCAAGAAATAACTCTTACTCATGTGGCAGATTCAGGGTTGACATTGAAACACGCTGCAACGGCTGATGATAAGTTTCCAACTCTGACTCTTGCAGCAGGGGATACAGACATAGCGGCTGATGACAAACTTGGAGTTATTAATTTTCAAGCTCCAGATGAAGGCACAGGCACAGACGCAATCTTGGTGGCAGCAGGAATCGAAGCCGTTGCTGAAGGTGATTTTGCTGCTGATAGTAATGCAACCAGTTTGGTATTTAAAGTGGGAGCAAGCGAAGCAGCAACGGAAGCTATGCGAATCAAATCAAATGGGCGAGTTGGAATAGGAGTTACGCCTTCTAATGATCTTCACATCAAATCATCAAATCCAGTTATTAGATTTGAAGATGCTGATGGAAGTTCAAGTATTTTTGCCCAAATCTTTAGTGATGCTTCTGGAAAACTTACATTTAGAGCAGACCCCGGTAACGCTGGTGGTTCTACAGGAATGTTCTTTGAAATCGATGGAGCAGAACGAGGAAGATTAATGCCCACTGGAGACTTCACAATTACAGGGGCTATATCAAAAGGAAGCGGAAGTTTTAAAATACCTCATCCGTTGTCTTCAAAATCAAGCACTCACAATCTTGTACATAGTTTTTTAGAAGGTCCAAAAGCTGATCTAATCTACAGAGGTAGAGTAACTTTATCTGCAGGTTCAGCCACAGTAAATATTGATAATGCTGCCGGAATGACGGAGGGAACTTTTGTTCTACTTAATGATGACGTGCAATGTTTTACATCAAATGAGTCAGGTTTTACAATGGTCAAAGGCAATGTTTCAGGTAACGTGTTGACAATCACAGCAGCAGACAATTCATGCACAGATACAATTAGTTGGATGGTGGTGGGCGAACGAAAAGATGCTCATATGCTTGCGACAAGTTGGACAGATGAAAACGGTAAAGTCATCGTTGAACCAGAAATAGAAGAAGACTAATTTATTGAAATTACTTACAAAATCTCTATTTATTAAATAGTCAATGACTGTTAGCTAATAGGAGAAAAGCATGACTGAAGAAAACAATGTAATTAATATTAATGGTACAGATTACGATGAATCTGATCTAAGTGATAAACAAAAATATGCTATTGCACAAATTAAAGATTTGCAAAAAAAGTCTCATAATTTACGTTTTCAATTAGATCAAGTTCAAGCAAGTCTTACTAGTTTTATGAACTCTCTTATTGAAGAGTTGGAAGAAGAAGTAGAGGAAGAATAATGAAAGACCCCTCACAAGTAAAAAATGCAATGGATACTGTTTTTGCTACTAGCGTTGTTTCTACTCCTTTGTGGTTACAGTGGTTAGAAAGCAGTTTACAACTTTTCATGCTTGTGGGGGGTTCTATTTTATTAGCAGTGCGCCTGTGGGCTATGTTTAGAAGCAGGAAAAAACCTGATGAAGAATGAAGTATTAGATATAAAAGATGAACTAATTGATATTCTTGTTAAACAAAGAAATGATGCTCACAATAACATTGCAGAGCTAGAGGCAAAAATACAAATGTTAAATAAAAAAATAGAAAAGCTTGAAGTGAATACTCTTATGGATGATCTCTTCAAGACTAGGGAGAGTGCATAATGGATAGAGGACTGTCACAAAGTTTATTCGCTAAAGTGCCATCAAAAGATGTGTTTAATATTGCAAAAACTGAAGATGGTGCAAAACAATTAGCAGATACTTACTTTGGTGGAGATAAAAACCAATTATTAAATGCTATAGGAGGAAGAGGCTCAGATGATTTTAATGCCTCTGAAGCTTTTACAAAGATAAGTGGATATAATTTTGCAGATACAAAAACTCCAAGTGCTTCCACTGCTCCTGCAGATTCCATTACTCCTGCTACTCCCACCACTCCTGCTGAAGAACCTGCTCCTGTAGAGCCTATAGGACCTCGTAATCCTATAGATTCCTCTGCAAATGTTAGACCTACATTTACTCCTACTGGTGAGGAACTTAAAGCAACACAGTATCAAGATTTCTTGTATCCTAGTTTAGCTGAAGAATCTACTTATACACCTTCAGAGTTTGAAATTGATGCAGGTGATTTTTTTGATGATGTCTCTGTTGCAGAAACAATAGTTCCTGATGTAGCGATTGCTGAAACAGAGGGTTTGCAAGTAACAACTCCTACTCTTACAGAGGCTCCAAAGTATCAGTCTTATGTTGCAGAGGGTACTCCTGAATACGAAGCGGCAAGAGGTATACCTTCAGCAGAATCCTTAATAGGAGATATACAAGGCACAGTATCAGAAGCTTCAGTAGCACAAGCTGCACAAGGAGAACTTGACGAAAGGGCTACTGTTAAATATCAAATGGATCAGTTGTTTAGTTCATTTGAAGAAGGTAAACCTCCTCCTGCATGGGCTGCTCCTGCAGTTCGTAAAGTAGGAGCCATGATGTCTGCTCGTGGTCTTGGTAAAAGTTCTATGGCTGCTGCAGCTATTACTCAAGCTATGATGGAGGCAGGTATACCCATAGCTGCTGCAGATGCAAAATTCTATGCTACAATTCAACTACAAAACTTAAACAATCGTCAAGCTTCAGCTTTGCAAAATGCAATGACATTTGCTGCTATGGATAAACAAAATCTTAACAATCGTATGCAAGCTGCAGTAAATAATTCTCAGATATTTTTAAATACAGATTTGACTAATTTAAAAAATCAACAACAATTAAAGACTATAGATTTACAATTACAGTTTCAAAAGTTGTTTAATGATCAAGCACAAGAAAATGCTTCAAGACAATTTAATGCAAAGTCTCAATCACAAATAGATCAGTTTTTTGCAGAATTAGATGTGCAAGTTCAAAATGCTAATGCTAGTCGTATGGCAGCTATGAATCAATTTAATGCTGATCAAGCAAACGCTACTGATAGATACTTTGCAAAAATAAATGATGCTAGAGAAAGATTTAATATTCAAAATGAAGCTATTATTAATCAATCAAATGTAAGTTGGCGTAGAAATATAAATACTGCAAATACTACTCAACAGAATGAAGCTAATAGATTAAATGCTTTAAACACCTTACAATTACAAAATAATGCATTGAATAGACTTTGGCAACGATATAGAGATGAAGCATCTTGGGCTATTCAAGCAAATGAAAATGATGCACAAAGAGCACACTCTATAGCAATTCTTGCACAACAACAAAATTTTAATGCAGAGCAATACAAAGAAGATAGAGAAAATAAATTATTTAGTTCAATAGGCACAGTAGCTGTAGGTGGAATATTTAATTTATTAGGTAATAATAGAAAAAAGGCAGCAGGAGGGTAATAATTTTACTATGGATTTTTTAAAAGATATTGGCACAGGTTTTTCTGATTTAATTAGTGGTTTTACTTCATTTTTTGGAGAAGATCAAAAAGATTATGTTTCAGTCGATGGTGTTCAAGCTGTAGGTAAAGCAGCTACTAGCCAACAAGCTTATGATGAGGCTGCTGATGCATTTGACGAAGTCGGTGGTGAAAGAGAATCCTCCTTTTTTGATTTTATAGACGAAATTGCAGATAGTAAACTTGGTAAATTTGCACAAGGAGCAGCAGGAGCTTTACTTAAACAACCAGACTCTTCTTCTAGGTCTGTATCGTCCAAAAGATCAATGCCTGTAGCACCACAAACAAGAACAACAGGTCCCAACCCCGGTTTTAATTATGGTAGATTTGTTGCAGAAATTGTTGATCCCGGTTCTGGTGGGAGAGCTAATTCTGCTATGCAGAGTTTAATTCAAGGTGCTTTAGCTAAAGAACAGTTAGCAAGTCGAGTTGCCACACAAATTGTTGATGCCAAAGAAGCAGGTACTAGACTAGAACCAATGAAATTAGATAAAGGTAAGATTGTATTAACAAGAAGATTAGCATAGGAAAATATTATGGTTATGGACCCAAGATTAAATTCAGATGATGGCAAAATAGAAGAAATGCTTTTGGTTGATCCAAATGAATCTGAAGAATTTGAAAAGTTTAATGCACCTCCTCCCGGTCATTCTCTTACAGATGAGCCGGGTAAATGGCCTTGGGAGAACCCTCCTCAATTTACTGATCCAAAAGAAGCTTATGACTTTATTATAAGTAAAGCAGAAGAACCTATTAATGAAGAAAATTTTGTAAGGTTGCTTCTTAGTGGAGCCACTGTAGAGGCTATAACAAATACTATAACCTTTGGGGGTTTTACTGGTGGGTTCTTTTCAGTTGATGTTGCTGAATTACTTAAAACACCTATTGCATTACATTTCATGGGATTAGCCGCAGAAAACAATATTCCTGCACAGGTTTTTAACACTAATCCAGAACAAGAAAAAGAGGACAGGTTGATTCCTGATGAAGAAGTTCTTGATAATATGAAAAGAAATAGACCTGATATGTTTGAAGCATTAGAAAATGCTGCAGAAAATTTACTAGAAACTGAGCCTCAAGATTCACCTGAAGAAAAATTAATGATGAATGAAGAGTCAATGATGAACATGGAAGATGAAGAAGAAAAGGTTGCTGATGGTTTTATGTCTATGGAAGAAGAGGGGATTGAACAATGAGTAGATTATTAGCCTTTGCTCAAGGTGCTCTTGATGAAGTTATTAGAAGAGATAAAGAGGATAGAGCTTTACAGGCAACGCTAGAGGCAGAAGATAGAAAAGTACAAAATGAGATAAAAATAAAAAAAGCTATTTCAGACGCTAAAGGAGTTAATGATAGAGAAACAGTTCCGGGAACTGGTTTATCCTTTCAAAGGGCTACTAAAGGTACTTCCAAAGATCAAATAAGAAAAAATGCTGAGAGTTTTCGTACTTTGTTAGCTAACAATCCAGATGCATTTGTTCAAATGACAAAAGATGATGCAAAAAAAGCAGACTTTGGAAGATGGTATATTAATTTTGCCTCTTCTGTTGCAGATGGACAAGTGTATGATCAAACATCTTTTGATGCTAGTGGAAAGCAACAAACTACTATTAACGAAGATTATACTTCAATAATAAAAAACATTCTTCCCTCTGAAACAATGCCTTTTTTTATGAGCCTTCAAAATAAAGTGTTTAATATGAAAGCTACAGAAAAAGCTAACAAAGACACTATTGCAAAAGGAACAAATCTATATACTGGAGCTACGGAAAGGATAGATTTACCCCCTCAAGTTAGGGCTGCTGCTCGATTATTTTATAATCAACAGTATCATGGGCCAAATGTAAAATTTAATTTAGCTTCTTCTGCAGCAAACATGACAAGACTTATAAACCCATATGATAAAGATAAAAAGCCTCTTGAAGGTGACAATGTTTTCTATACATTAGGTTCTGATTCTAGAGTTAGAAGTTTTTTTACAAAAGAACCTACTACTAAAAGAACAGCAGACTTTTTTAAACTTGTAAGAAATCCAGACCATAATCTTGTTGATGTAGACGAAGACACCGGCCTTGTTAGTTTTAATGAAAACTTTGAAACTTTTCTGTTTCTTTTTGCGCCTAAAAATGAAGGTATTCGTTCATCTAGACAAAGAGGACAAGCTAGACCTTCTACAGTAAATGTTGATCAAGATAGTGAAATAAAAGCAGCTATTCAAGGTGCAGGTTTAATAAGTGCAGCAAGCTCTAATTTGAAAGATTACATTAAGCTTGTTAAAAATAATAAAGAGGTAGCTTCTGGTTTTGTAAGAGACTTTACTGCTTCAATATTTGGTATTAAACCAACTCTAACAAATTTAGCAACCGTTGTGGGTGCTGCATTTACAGGGAATACCTTTAAATCTAAAGACGAAGAATTTACTGTAGTTGATATTAAACCTGATGGGATGCATTTAAAACTACAAAAAGAATTGAAAGAAAAGATTAATAATATTTCAAATGGGATAGAAGTTGCAGCATCTAGGGCAGCAGTTTATGAAATTGGTTTAACTTATCAATTAGCTGCTGTTCTTCAAGGAGGACTTGGTGGTAGAACTATATCTGACCAAGACGTTGCAAATATGGTTAATTTATTAGGAGGCAGAGGAGTTCTTAGTCCAAAAGCTAAACTTTCAAAGTTAAAAACAGTTTCAGTATTAGTAAATAGAATAGATGCTAAAAATAGAATTTTGCGTCTTGCAAGCAAAAGTAACAATAAAAAATATGTTAATTTTATTAAAAAAGTAGCTAATCATCAAAGTCTTAGCGCAGATTTAACAGCAGTAGAAAGGTCAGTTGAAAAACAAGCTAATCAACCCATTGTTTCTCAAAATTTTAATAACGTGACAGTAAGCCTATCAAAAGAAGGAACAATTAATTCTTTAATGAAAAAATTACAAGCAGGTAATATTTCAGATGGAGATAATAAAACGTTTAATTTTAAAGATATACCTCTAACACCATTAAGAGATTTTTTAATAAAAGCAAAAAAGGACTCAGAAAAAGAGAAATCTGACTTTAACTTTAGTTTTGTTTTTAATGAAAAAGGAGTACCTTATCTGTATTCAATGATGGCTAAAGGAAGTTTAAAACTTAGAGGTTTTAATTTAAATACAGGAAAACAAGTTAGTTTTAAAAAAGATGGAAATGTTTACACGGCTAGTGATGAAGAACAAGAGTCTGTTGAACAAGGGCAACAAAAGAAAAACTTTGAAGATGCTAAGAGAACTATTTTTAGACCGGGCAAAAGTAGAGCAAACAGAAATACTGGGGGGAGTAGTTAATAATGCCCATTAAAATGAATATACTTGAAGAAAAAGATGTGTCTACTGAACAAATTTTAGCTAGACCAAATGTCCCATTTAGACCTAGCCCTAAAGCTAAAGAGGTTATGATACCCCCTCCTGATATTACTGAACAAGAAATATTATTAAGGCAGTTCAGAAGGGCTAAACAAGAAAGAGAAAAAGATGTTTCTGCTGCTACTGGCAAAATTCCTTTTGACCCTACCCCTGCAGGTCCTGCAGAAGCTCAAAAGATTAGGGAAACTATAGAAGCTAGAGATAAAATAGGAGGTGCTGTAGGGGCAGGAGTTATTAGAACTGCAGGAGATATATATTCAGGTTTGATAAACACTATAATAGGTGTTGCTAATGTACCTTTTACTATAGCAACTTTACCATTTGGTGCTCCCGGTAAAACTACATCATTTGTTGGTAGATCAGATTCACCAGAAACTGCAATTACTAAGCCTGTTCAAACCTTTGAAAACAAAAGATACTTAGATTTTTATAATAAAAGAAGAGAAGAAGGTGATGGATTCTTTTCATCTATTGCAAAAACTACTGCAAAATTATTTAAAGAGTCTCCTGAACCTGCAAAAGATGGCACTGAAATAGTTACTAGTTTAATTAACGCAGATAAACAAATTGTAACTCAAAGAGATGTAAGCACTACTACTGCTTTCTTTAGACCAGAGGCTAGTCCTGTTGAAAGAATTACAAGACTTTTACCAGAATTATTTGTAAATTTCAAAATAAATAAAGCCATATTTGCAAGAGGTGGTAAAAGACAAATTAGAAGAGCTATAGATTTAGCTAAACAAAGATATAAAAATAACCCTGCAAAATTAAAAGAAATAGATCAAAAAGGGATTCTTGCCTTAACAAACGATGAAATGCTTGGAGATTTGGTTACTGATATAAATAGAACATTTAAAAAAGATTACGGAAAAGGGCTTTCGGGGTTTTTAAACATGGCTAAAAATATCAGAAATGATAGACCCATAGCAAGATTTCTTATTAGAGGTTCAATACCTAAAGTTGGACCTACACTAGCAGCTAGAGGAAGAGCAAAACTCGCTGAAAGAGCAGCATTTAATATCGGAGAAAAAAGAAAAGAATTACAAAAAATTATAGATAAACAATCTGGTATTACACCTAATACAACTTTATTAGAAAGAATACAAGGAATACCTAAAATTAAAAAGAACATTGCTGCTACAGAAGCAGGAGCAGCTTTGGGTCTTTTAACAGCAAGCTCTATTTTTAGCGATAATGGTGATCCCGGTACTCTTATTGGAGTAGGGGCTTCAGTTGTTGGAGGAGGCATTGCAGGTGTTGGCTATGAAGTCGCTAGAAATATAATTAAGCATGGGTATTCTGCAACAGGGGCTGCACTATTTGATATTGCTGATGCATTACAAATAGAAGGTTTTGAATCATTTGCAAAAAAGGTTGATTTATCTCCTGAAAAAACCACTGCTGCAAAGTATTTTGTTTTGCACATGAAATCTTTACCTGATGAACAAAGAAAAGCTGCAATAGAAAATATTGTATACTTTGGTGAATTAAAGAAAACTTTGATTAAACAAGGTGTAGATGAAAAGTTTTTACATTCTACTATTGGAAAGGTAACTGGTTTAACTGGTGTTCTTCAACTACAAGAAAGTTTATCAAATTACATGGCTCAATCTAGAAAAGCACTAGGTTCAAAGTCTCTTTCTAGTACGTTGCAGGAACTTGAACAAATGATTGGTCAACAAACATTTGCTGTAAAATCAGTATCTGAATTAAGAAAAGTTTTAGATGAATTGTCTGAAAAAACTCTTGGTTTACAAGAAACAGATACAAAATATAAAACATTCATAGATGCTTTAAAAAAAGATGCAATTAGAACACAAGTATTTATAAATCAAAACTCTAACTCTTTTAATAGAAGTTTAGATAAATTAGAGGAAGTAATTGGAAACCCCTCATTATCTTCTAATAAAAAACTTGATCAAGTAAATGAGTTAAGGCAAGCTCTTTTAAAATCAGAAGCTATTAGACCTAGATCAAGAATTGATCAAGACATTGATGATCCTTCTCTTGGACAACAAGTTGTTGGCACTGCTGTTAGAGAAGCAACAAGAGAGGTTAAAAAGGAAATAGGTAAAACAGATCAATTTGCTAAAAGAGAAAGTCAACTACTTTCAGGATTTAAACAGTTTTTTGGTTCTGAAAACCAACAAGTAACCACAGAAAATGCAGTAAGTGATTTTGTTGAAAAGGCTAGAATTACTCTTTTAGAAAGAAAAAAAGAAGCTTCTGATTTATTTGAAAGTATTAAGGGTACTGATGTTGATATAACAGATTGGTTTGCAGGTTTATATGGGCAGAATATTAAACTAGCTAAAAATAAATCAGAAGCTTTATTACAAAGATTATCAGGAAGTACAACTGTAGATGATAATGTTCTAAAATCTCTGGAAAGTGTTTTTGTAAGAGAGAGTATGGCTAAGTTTATTAAAAATAATCCAGAAATGTTAAATCACGTAAAAACAGCAGTTGGTGAAAAAGATGAGTTAGAAACAGTTAATGATGTATTTACAGCATTAGTGAAGTTTTCTAAAAAAGATGATTTAACAGACATAGACCTTCTTTTTGGATTAAGGCAAATAGCAGAAGACAATAATGTTAATCCCTCTGGATTAAGAATTATGATAGATACAGAAAATGTTATGAGCATTACCAGTGCGTTAAATTCAAAAGCTGCAGTATCTGCTAATCAAGAGCTTTCAAATAAATACAGAAATATATCTAACTCTATGTTTGAACAAATGAGTGTAGGTGATAGAGAGGATTTAGAATCCGCTAGAAAAAATTATATTAATAATGTCATAATGCCATATGCAGATAAATCATATAATTCTATAGGCTTTAACTTAACACAGAAGTTTCCTAATGGTGAATATCGCACTCTTTCTGACGATTGGGTAAACTTTAACAGGTCATTGAATGGAACTAAAGAGGACGCTGACAAATTAATAAAAGAACTTCAAGTTACATTTGGAACTTATGAAGATGGTAAATACGTTCTTGAAGGAGAAAATAAACAAGTAGTGCGAAATCTTTTAAATAATTTGTTAAATAAATCCATTGCCGATAGTACAGGTATTACAGATATAAGAAAAGGTTTAAAAATTAAACCAAAAGTTTTAGGAGCACAGGAGAGAAGAAAAATAATTGCAGGTATAGATTATATTAGAAGTGATTTTTTAGAAACGTTGAGAAAACAGGGTTTGGTAGATACAGAACAAGTTGTTCTTTTTAACAGAAAAGTAAGTGAAGTTAAAGGAAAAAGCCTACTATTTCAACAGCAAGAAAAAGCTATACAAAAAAGAACTAAAAATGCTTTAGGGAATGCTCGTGAAGCTAATAAAATAAGAAAACAAGCTTTAGATAGTATAGTAAAAAATCTACCAGAAGCAGAAATCCAAGACTTTAAAACCATTGATGAAAGTATATTTAGAGTTTTTGTTAGCAATCCCGGTGCTAGTGGAAATGTTAATTCCATTATAAATAGAATTGTTAAGAATACTGATCTTTCTGAAACAGAAGTTAGAGAAAGAATATCTAGTTCAATCATATCACATATTGATACTGTTACAAAAGGCACTCAAAGAGAGGTAGCTGACAGTGTTAATGAACTAACTTATGATTTTAAATATAAAGAGTTGGCTTCGATACTAGATCAAAATGAAGAGGCATTGGAAGCGGTATTAGGAGAAAAATACACTGTTTTAAAATCTATTTCTGATTTTCTTAGAATACAAAATAGAAAAACTAGTGATTATTTAGAAGAAGGCGGTATTAGTTTAACCACTCCCGGTGGTTTATCTCTTGAGTCTCTTGTGTCTAGGGTTTACTCAATATCAAGAGGTGTTGTAAGTCCACGTTATGTTGCTACAGAAATAGCACTACTCAAACTAAGACAAAAAAATGTTACTATAATAAAAGAACTTCTTGAAGACCCTAAATTAGTAGATGACATAATAGAAATGATAGAGACAGATAACTTTGAATTAATAGAAAAAGTAAGTCCAAGACTATTACCTATTATAATAAGTGCGCTTGCCACTGCTGAAACTATAGAAAAAGAAGGTAGAGTGCGTAAACAGATAACAGAACTTGAAGTTAAACAGGAGAAAGAATAATGGAACTAATAGTATTAGTCGTGTGTGTGTTTGCAGTAATAGGAGGGTTTTCAGTGGTTGCTGCTATTACCCCAAATGAATCAGACAATAAACAGTTACAGAAGTTATTAGACACAATAAATGTATTAGGAGCAAATGTTTACAATGCTGCTAATCAAGTAAAGGAAAAAATTGAAAACACACTTAATACCAAATGAACCTGTGATGATACGCATTACATATCATATGCCAGACTACCCACATATTTTACAAGAATTTGTGTGGCAGTTTTTTGATCTTGCACCTTCTTACCCAAAAATGAATAACTTTGTTAGCTTTTGGAGAAACAATATCGAAGGTCCTATACATACGATAGAGTTTGATTGTGGAACAAAAGAAACTACAACAAGACAGTAAATACAACCCACTAGATTTAGATAATGATGGGTGTGTGTCTGACAGAGAACTAGAAATAGCTAACGCTGTAGAACAGCATGAAAAAATGGATGCACAAAGAAGAATGGCATGGACTGCTATGGTTTCTATGATAGTATTCACTATATTAGTATTTATGCCTATCTTTCCTGATGCTAGAATAAAAGCTCTTGGCGATCTTTTTTCTTTATTCTACATTGGGATGGCAGGTTGTGTGTCTGCATACTTTGGTGCGACTGCCTTTATGAGTAAAAAGAAATGATACAGCTTTACGCAGGATTAGTCATAGTTTCTTTAGTAGGTGGAGTTTGTTATGGTGGCTATCAGTATTACGTAAATACACAAAACCAAATTAAAACTCTTACTGAAAACGCAGTAAAACTTGAAATGGCTAAGAAACAACAGGACAACACTATTAAAGTCCTTCAAGAAGATCAAGAGAGATTTGAAAGACTAAACAAGAATCTTACTGCAAAATTAATTGAAGCTACTAAATACAAAGATACTTTAATTACTAAGCTACGTAAACATGATCTTACTGCTCTTAGTATGAAAAAGCCTATGCTTATAGAAAAGAGAATAAACAATGCTATCAAAAAACTACTTAAAAACTTTGAAGATTTTAACAGGACTGAGCCTAGCAAGTCTGCTAATAGGGTGCAGCAGTCTACAGGAGATAATACCAGTAGAAGTAAAGACAGTAGAAGTAAAAAGAAAGATACCTCTACAAGGTAAACCAAAACCTATGCAGATGAATAATCTGCACTTTTATGTGGTTACACCAGATAATATTGATAAGTTTAAAAAAGTGTTTGAAAAAGAAAATGGTAATTCAGTATTTTATGCGATTAGCGTAAGGGACTATGAAAACCTGTCTTTAAATATGTCAGAACTGGATCGTTACTTAAAACAACAAAATGAAATAATAATTTATTATGAGAAAGCTATTACAAAATGACACTTATGTTTGCTTTATATTGGACTATAGCAGGGGTAACTACAGAACGCCCTGCTTTGTTTGAAGATTTAAACAGGTGCCTATACTTTGCAAAAAAAATAGACGAAACTGAAGGGGTTAGCAGAGGGCAAAAGATTTTTATTAAGGCTCACTGTGAACCAAAATGGATAAATACTAAATAAACTTTTCTACATCTTTAATAAAATTATTTTGATAGTCTCTTAGATATTCCACTAATGAGACTATTTTTTTTGTCTCCTCAAAACTACAATTCCAATCATTAAAAGCTTTCTCTACTAATTTTGAATCAGGGGGTTTAGATGATTCAAGAACTATCTCCCCTTCTGTATTTAAAAGAACTTCTAGTTTAAATAAAGTTGCTTGTGGATTACTCATTTAGCCCTGCCTTGACCACGATAAACTTTAAAACTTCTTTTCTTATGTTTATTTTTAGGTCTTGTGTTTATTGACGAACCTATACTAGTTCTCACATGACTTTGCATTGTTGTTCTATTTAAGTTTTGTATTTTTTTAGCCATCACTAATATCCTTAATTCTAAGTGTGTATGTATTTAATTTAAATATAAAATTACCTGACTCAGCCATAGAACCTGAACGATTAAATTTAGCTTTTGCTAAAAACTTTTCTTTTGATATTTTTCCAAGATACCAACCTTTTGACATATTAGATAACACTCTTACAAAGGCAAAATAATTGCAGTTCTGTTTTACACTATGTTGATTTAAATTACACTCGTAGTAATCTCTAGGCACAGAATTTACTGCTTGTGTTTTTACATCTACAGTAGAACCATCATCTAACACTAAATCATAGTCATATGTATTTTTTTGATTTGCTCTTAAAATGTCTCTTACTGCTATTTCCCCTACAAAGCCCGACACATTGCCTTTACCTCGTAGTAGTGATCCTCTTAAGGCTCCCATCTTAGATGCCATCTCACAGGCTTCTGAGAGCATTTCAGAGCTAATATTAAATGCTTGCATATTACTTTTTACCTTCAAGTAGTTTAAAATCTAGCTCTGAAACTATTGTACTAGCTGTATTAGTAAACAACCCCGGTATTATTGCGTGTATAATAAAAAATATCGTGGCAAAAAATAGATAGGGCAAGCAACTAAGAACAAATCTAAAGTGCTGCCAGTATGTCATGTTGACATCTTTTAAATGTTCTTTACTATTATCAAACATTATTTTCCCAACCTTCCTTAGAAGAATAAAACATAGCAAAGCTATCACATTTTGAACAACTAAAATTTGTTGAGACTACATACGTTTCATAGTCTTCTTCTTCAGCATCATGATTACCACCACAAATCATCTCAGTATTACAGTGTAAACATTTCATTTAATTCGCCCAAACATCAGACCAATCTCCTTGCAATGCACCTTTAGCATAGTCCGTAGCTCTGTTCTCAAAGAAGTTTGTATGAGTAGGAGCGTTGATCATAGTCTCAACCCAAGGTATAGGGTTGGTCTTTGATTTGTATATGCCTTTCATGCCCATAGATATTAGCCTACGATCAGCTATATACCTAATGTAATTTTTAATCTCATCAGAAGTGAGTCCTTCAATAGTACCCATCTTGAACGCCAGATCAACAAATTTGTCCTCAAGATCAACCATCTTACTAGCAATCTTGTATATATCTGATTTTGTTTTATCATTCCAAATCTCTCTATTTTCTTCAACATAAGTTCTGAATAATTTAATCATACCCTCTGCGTGTTGTGTTTCATCCACGATAGACCATGTAACTATTTGTCCCATGCCTTTCATCTTACCATGTCTAGGAAAGTTTAACAACATAATAAAAGACGAGAATAGTGCTAACCCCTCTGTAAAAGCAGAGATAGCTGCAATCTGTAATGGTATAGGCATATCTTTCTTCGATACATATTCTTTGAAAAAATCATGTTTATCTCTCATGGCTTCATATTCATTGAACTCATTGTATGTGCTCTCTGGCATACCAAGCGATTCAATCAAGTGTGAGTATGCTGCTACATGAAGTGCTTCTCTAGCACAGAAGCCAGTTAGCATCATTCTTACTTCTGGCTGCGGAAAGTATGGTAAATAATTTTCCACGTATCCACCAGATACATCTATGTCTGATTGCGTAAAGAAACGAAATATATTAGTGAGAAAATATTTTTCTTCTACTGATAAGCTTTCTTTCCAATCTTTTACATCTTCTATCATTGGTACTTCAGTGTGAAGCCAATGAGATTGTTCATGTTTTAGCCATGCATCGTAAGCCCAAGGATAATGAAAAGGTTTAAAGTAATCTCTTTCATCTTGTAATTTTAATGCACTCATGTGTGTATCTCTTTTTTAGATTTTGGCATACAAAGAATTTCTGCTACTTGAGAGCCTTTTGTATCTTTATATGACCTTTTTGCAAACGATATTAGTTCGTCTATATTTTTTGTAACATAAGAAAAGCATTGAGATTGAGATTCAAACTCAACAATTTTACCTTGGTAATGAGTTACATTTAAAACATTTCCACGTTCATAGTCTGCCATATTTGGAAAGAACATTATTATTGTTATAACATATTTAATTAACATTATTGACTTCTCCTTTTTGAATATTGCTTTCTCCATAAAAAAGAAGAAAAATTTGAAATTGCACTGGATAGTTTATTTATAAAATAACTATTCCAAAACCAATGTTTTTTCATTTTATTTATTCCTCCATGTTTTGTAAATTTTTTATTCGCCATTTTAAAATTGAAATTGTAGTATATATAGAACCTTGACCTCCAATTTTGGGATCAATCAAGCTTTCCAACTCTTCTATTTCTCTTTTTAAATAGTCTATATGATTAAGTCTAGCTGTATTCATTTTATTATCCTTCACAAGCCAGACACTCTTCACCAGAAACAATTGCTTCCATATCTAGCTCTTCTATAATCTGTCTTTCAATCTTACGACTAACTTTATCAGCCTTACCAATCTTTTCTGAACGACAGTAATACATTGTCTTTAGTCCTTTTTTCCACGCCATATAGTGTATAGCGTGTAGGTATTTAATATCTACGTCTGGTCTAAAGAATACGTTAAGAGATTGAGCTTGATCTATGTATTGCTGTCTATCTGATGCGTGTTCTATAACCCATCTTTGATCTATTTCCATAGCAGTTTTAAATACTTCTTTTTCTTCTGCATCAAGACATCTTAAATGCTGAACAGAACCATCATTTGCAATAATACTAGACCATATTCTTTCGTAGTTTAGTTTAGTATCTTTGTTACATTTGTCTTGTATAATCTTATCAAGAAACTTGTTTTTATTTAAGAAAGACCCACTAAGGGTATCTTGTCTATATGCGTTAGCTCTCCAAGGTTCTATTGATGGAGATGTGTTACCCATAATAATAGAGCTAGACGCATTGGGTGCAATAGCCATAACGTGACTACATCTTAGTCCTGTGCCTGTAGCATCAGGTGCTTCCCCTCTAAGTAAAGCTAACGCTCTGTTTGAAGAATCTAAACCCTCTCTAATATGTTTGAACATTCTAATATTATGAGACTTTGCTAAAGCGCAATCAAATGGTATACGCTTGCTCTGAAGGTATGCGTGAAATCCAAGTGCTCCCACCCCGACACTACGCTCGTGCTTCGCACTATAACGAGCACGATGAATAGTATCAGGAGCGTTGTCAATAAAATTCTGTAAAACATTGTCTAACATCTCTAATGTATCTGGAAGAAATTGTTTATCTTTAGACCACTCATCAAAATACTCTAAGTTTACAGAAGACAAACAACACACTGCAGTTCTATCTTTGTTAGTTGGTAATATTATTTCTGAACAAAGATTAGATTGATTTACTGATAGTCCTTTTTGTTTTAGCCAAGGCGGTAGAGCATCATTTGATTTGTCTATGTAATGTATGTATGGTTCACCTGTTTGCATACGCATTTCTAATATGCGCTGCCACAAATCTTTTGCTGAAACAGTATCACACACTCTATTATTATGTGGATCAATTAAATCCCAACTATCATCCTCTTGAGGATTAGTCATGCATCTTTCAATTAAATTCATAAATTTGTCTGATATATTTATACCGTGATGCATATTTAAACAGCGAAAGTTTTGATCTCCTGTTGGTTTACGCATTTCAAGAAATAATAAAATATCAGGGTGAGATATATTTAAATATGCGGCATACGATCCTCTGCGAGTTCTACCCTGTCTGTATGCCAAACTGGATGCGTCATACATTTTGAGGTGAGGCATAACTCCTGTAGATTTATCACCAGATGAACGTATGCCAAAACCAACACCAACACCGCCACCCAACATAGAAAGCCAATTTGTTTCACTTAAATTCTCCACAAGTCCTTCTGCTGTATCATTAATGTAATTAAGGTAACAAGAAATAGGAAGACCCCTACGTGAACGCCCATAGGAAAGTATCGGTGTAGAATACGATAACCAATGTCTTGAAGAATAGTCATATAATCTTTGAGCATGGTTTTCATCGGTTGCAAAAGCTTTTGAAACATAAGAAAATCTCTCTTGTGGTGATATTTCACCGTCCATCATGTAAGACTCTTTTAATCTTATTTTACCTAAATCATCAAATAAATCATCTCTTTTAGGATCAATAGATACTGCATTATTTATTATCATAACACAACTCCAAAATAAGTTGAGCATAATGAATAATTTTTTCTACGTCTTTTTTGCCTTCACCTTTTTTAGCGTGTCTGGTTGCGTACTTAATTATATTACCTTCAAGAAAACCTATTTTATTTTTTGCTATAAACTCCACAGGTTGTATCACACAATCTTTGTAATGATTTCCACCAACCTGTTTATCCAAAGCAGACTCTTCTTTTAACTTTCTAAGAATATATTTATCTCTACTTTCTCGATCTTCTACATTCTTGTGAATTACTAAATCTATTTCTTTACTCAATGTTTTCTCCCAAAATTTACATTTATAATATTACTACCTAAATCTTGTTTTGTAATTACAACTTCTTCATTTTCTTTCTTTGCTTCACTCATAAAGTTTAGTATAACATCATGCCCTACTGACGTAACATAATTGTGTTCATTGTTTAGTATCTCTAGCATACCATGACACATAACGTGTGCAGGGCTAATATCATCAGTAGATGTTGTATCATAACATCTTACGTCAACACTGTCATCATTTGTGCTATCTAGCACTATATACAGTCTACCTTCTTGTAATCCAAAAGATTCCTCTTCTATTCTTTTTTTAATATTATCAGGTATTCCATCATCTTCAGGTTTAAATGTAAAACCTTCTAAAACATCATTTTCATTACTCATTTAATCCACTCCTTTGGGGGAACTTGTTCTG
>CERH01026933.1_pt1 | contig 18640 bp, 18 predicted proteins | sample 530991 | NCBI WGS metagenome assembly CERH01 (sample SAMEA2621191, study PRJEB7988) | marine metagenome | biome: marine biome (ENVO:00000447); feature: mesopelagic zone (ENVO:00000213); material: "saline water (ENVO:00002010), including plankton (ENVO:xxxxxxxx)" | depth 800 m | reverse complement strand
CCTGTCCACCACCGCCCTTTCTTTCAGCATCTATCTGCATCCCCAAAAATCCATGGAAACCGTTGGATTTCTGCGGTATAGTGCCTCTATTCCGTCCCCACAGAGCCATCGTGGTCCACCCGCATCCGAGGCCTAGTGTGGGGAAGGTGTGGGGAAAGAGGGACGCTTCCCCACACTTGTATTTTCCGGAACGGCCTGCGGAAATGTGGGGAAGGAAATGGGCAAGCTCACGGCGGTAGCGGTAAAGGCTGCTTTAGCGAATCCGGGCACGTATCAGGATGGGGAAGGTCTTTTCCTCAAAGTTGGGAAAACCGGCTCGGCTTCATGGCTGCTCCGACTCCAGCAAGATGGAAAGCGTCGGGACATCGGGGTTGGGAGCGCAAAGCTGGTCACGCTGGCGGAGGCTCGCGAGAAAGCGAACGAACTGCGCAAGGCCGTGAAAGTCGAAAAGCGCGATGTTCTTACGGAGCGCAAGGACGAGGCCGCCGCCAAGGTGACCTTCCGCGAAGCCGCTACACAGTATCATTCCGAAAACGAGGCGGGCTGGAAGAGCGCTGTATACGCGCGCCAGTGGCTGGCCAGCCTGGAGAACTACGCCTTCCCCAAGCTTGGCGACATGCCGACCGGCAGTATCGCCGCAGCTGACATCATCGATGTACTCACGCCGATCTGGCAGGAAATCCCAGAAACCGCGCGCCAGGTACGCAACCGGATTTGCGCGGCACTGGATTACGCACACGCCAAGGGCTGGCGTTCGACCGAAGCGCCATCTGGGAACAGTAGCCTGAAAGCGGGGAGGGGCCTGCCACGGCAGATCAAGAAAACCCAGAATCGAAAAGCGATGCCTTACGTCGCTATCCCATCATTCCTGACCGCACTCAGGCGCAAGCCATCCTTCGGACGCTTCGCGCTCGATCTCCTCATCCTGACCGGCACGCGCTCGCAAGAGGTCCGACTCGCCACGTGGGAGGAATTCGATCTGGAAGAACGCCTTTGGACTATCCCCGCCGAACACATGAAGCGAAGCAAGGCACATGTGGTCCCGCTCTCCAAAGCCGCACTGGGAGTACTCGCGAAGGCGGATGCGTTCCGTGTCGAGGGGGCTGAAGTAGTATTTTCTGGGGCAACGGGCAAAGCGATGTCCGACATGACGCTGCTCAAGGTGCTGCGCGACATGCAGGAACCCTTTCACGTCCACGGTTTCCGCTCGGCATTGACGGACTGGGCGGCAAACGAGGGTTTTCCCAATGCAGTTGTCGAGGCAGCGCTCGCGCATAAAACGCCAGACGCGGTTCAGGCGGCGTATCGCCGCACCACTTACCTCGGCACTAAGGAGAATCCTGGTATGCGTGTGAAGCTCATGGAGGCTTGGGGAGCCTACTGCGCGGGCAACGTAGCGTCATAAGAGGGCAAATTTGAGGGAGCGACTGCTTTCATGTCTCAATGCTTCAAGCTGGATGCGATGGGCGGCAGGCAGTTGAAGCATGCGCTTTAACGGTTCCCTGAAAGTCTTCTGATATCGGAATTGCGTCATGATGCTGGAACCCACGAAAGCAGAGATAGCTCGCAGAAAGAAAGTGGCAGCTCGTTCTGCATTAGCCGATGCCGTCAGCAGGAGTTCGAGCGAGAAAAAGGTTGAGCCTACACGGGCAGATTTTGGACTGCCGCCAGACTTTGATTTTGAAGAATTTGACGCGTTCCTGAAAAAACGGGAGCGGCGTTCGCTTGCCGTAAAGTTGATCATATTCGCAATCCTAGCCGCTGCGTTCGTGTTCGCGTTGCACGATGACAGCGAGGAGCGCAGTTTCCTGACGAGCTATCTGGGGCCAGTTGCTTTTAGCTATGTCCTGATCTTCGTACTGCCTTTCGCAGATTATATGCTAAAATCGGTCTATGGCGATGAGGCCTATATCAACGACGCCTGTGATTTCCGCGTCGCATTCCAGAACTGGAAGCATTTCCAGACGGTCTCGGGTGAAGGTTATTGGAGGTCCTTACGCGGCAGAGATCTGGAATGGGCAGCCGCCGGAGTTTTTCGAGAGCGGGGCTGGAAAGTTTCGACAACTCCTACGACAGGGGACGGAGGGGTCGATCTGGTCCTCAAATACGCCAACACGACGTTCTTCTGTCAGTGCAAAGGGCACGTAAAACCAGTATCAGTTGGCGCGGTGCGAGAAATTGCCGGTGTCTGTGCGGCTTCAAGCGCCATTCCAATGTTAATTGTTGTGAATGGGGTCACCGGACCGGCCTTTAAAACAGCTAAAGAGTTGTCGGTGGTCGTATGGGACAGGGCGCAATTGGCGGCATTCGCACGCGGTGATCTTGCACTCAGCTAATTGTCATCGTCGCCGACTGGGCGGCGAATTAGGCCTTTGCGAATGCGGTGGTCGAAGTAGCGTTCGCCCGCAAGACGCCTGACGGAGTGCAGGCTGCCTATCGCCTCACGAGCAATCTCGGGACTAAGGATAAGCCAGGCGCGCGATTAGCCTATGGACTCACCGGGTGACTACCGCTCGGCACAACAACATGGAAACCACCGCGCGACGCAGACGACTAGCGCTCTGTGCCCCACAGACAGACCACCTGCACCACCGGCGCGCATGGCTTCGCCATGCCGCCTGCCTTCCGGCGAGGATGGGAGGGGGAGGGAAAACCGTAAACCGATGCCCTGGCGCGGGCCAGCGGGCGTCAGCCCGCCACCCGGGGGCGTCTGTTTGCGGTTTCGGGAACGAGAGGGCGACGCCCTTGGCGTTCCCGCGCAAGGATCGCAGCCGCGATCCGCACAAGAAACGGCACCCTTGCGGCGGCGCGAAGCCACCGGACGTCCTGCGCGCGCGACCGGTGCGTCAGCGGGCGTCCGGCAATGAGAGAGGCAAGAGTGCCTGCGTATTAGCTCAAGAACGCCGCGCACTCAGGAGCGCGAAGCGCGGGACAGAGCGCGTCCTCCAGAAACTCCCGCTCAACCTAGAACTGCTCCTGATCGTTACCCAAATGGGCCGGGACTTCAGGCCCGGTCCGCGAAGCGGATAGAGCAGGTCGCCCGCAGGGCAGCCTGAAAACACAACCGGGATCTGATGATCGCAACACACCGAACAGCCGACAAAGGTCTACGGAAAGGATCACAGACTTACTCAGTGGTAAGGGGCCTAAGGTCTAAACCTGGTGGCGGCGCCAATGGCATGCGGGGCGGGGCAGTACGCCACATCAGCGCGATTTCCTCGTCCGTCAGCCCGTATGCGCGTTCGACCATGGCAGCGAGTCTGCGCTCATATGCAAGCAATTCGATCCGCGCTTGCCTTGCGGGCTCAGCGGTTTCGCTGAAGGCCTCGCGCAATTGACGAAGCTGCGTGGGAGTCAGTCCTTGCCGTTTGGGCAGTGCAGATCGAACAGCAGCGACAAAGCCATCGCTGTCGAGTTTGCTTGGTTCGCGGAGTACGGGAGGGAGGCGCTTAGGTTGGAATGTCTGATCAATCCAATCCGCCATAGCCTTGTCGGCTTTCCGAATAACACCGAGCGCAGTTTGAAGCGCCGCCGAAACTTCCGGCGCCTCCTGCGCATCATTTGGCAAGCAAGGTGGTATGGGAAAGGGTCTAATGAACGAATCCATGAAGCGGAGAGCTTCGTCCTTACCGTGCTGTGCCTTTCGCCAAGAGTACCACCAAGTCAGTGGGGAATTGAGAACCGTTGGTATCCAGGAATCTTCAGAGGAAAGTGCATAGGCGGTATTGTTGATGTAGTGATTGTTATTATCGACAGCAAAACTGTTTGACCAAGTGATCTCTGTGTAGACCAACTTTGGTTGTTCCAGCTTTTCATAATAGGCACAGGGCCGAAGCTCCCACCAGAAACGCCCCTGATCCTCGCGATGCCGCAGGCCTTTGAGTTTGCCTTCTTTGCGGAAGCTCTCGAGTGCCTTGAATCGTCGATGGATCGACGGATAGCGCTGCGCAAAAAGTGCTTCAGCTTCGCTTTCCGATGCGGCGTTTGCCCAGGGCCAAGCATGGTCGCCACTCGACTTCATAACGATCATCCATAGGTCAGCCCATTCCGGTTGCCATCGTTCAATGTCCTGCCCGCGCAGGTAAGGCTTTATGATTTCGGCAGCTTTCGGATCTTCGCTTACCAGTTGGTCGCGGATGGCGGTGTCGATCAGAAACGCCTCGTTAAATCCGGTCTTGATGCCATAAAGCGGGCTAACCCCGGCATATTCCTCCAACGGAACTCCGCGCTCGCGAATTTTCCGGAGAAGAGCGGCGACTTCTGGTGGCTCCAGCACCCATGCCTCTCCAGACAGATCGGAGCGTTCGGCGCGATAAGTTGCCGCTTGGACAGCCGCTGACAAACCTTCCCGGGGAACATCGTCACGCGGAATGACTGCAAGATCGTACTGCTCGGGCGCTGCGTCAGTATCGGGCTTCCGGACCGATATGACGCATGGAAAAACGTCGGCGTCCGGGAACAGATGTCGCGCGTGGCCGAAATCGGCGAGGAACTCGATCCAGACCTCTTCCGCAAACATCCGGCGGAGTTTTTCGGCATAGCCGGCCCTCAGCCACTTGTTGGTCACGACATAGCCCATACGCCCGCCGGGCTTGAGCAAATTGATCCCCTGCTCGTAGAAGTAGACGTAAAGATCGGCACTACCCGCATAAGTATCAAAGGCTTTTGCAAGCGCAGGCTTAATCGCGCTGATCTCTTCCTGACGGACATAAGGCGGATTGCCGATAGCAGCGTCAAATCCACCCGATCGCTCCGGCGAGGAAAAGTCGCTCCACACGCCAGGGAAGGCGACCTCCCAATGGAAAAACCTTTGTTCTGCTGCGATTGCGCGTGCTTCGCGCACGAGACTGTCCGCCAGCGCGCGCCTCCGGTCATCCGGCCGGTGGCTCGGCATAAGGCTGCCCTGGACCGGCTCTGGTCCGCCGAGACCAAGTACGGTGCGCGTATCCGCCGCAAGCACCTCGATCTCTCCGCTCGCGATCCGGCTGGGGTCACCGAAAGATCCTTCGTGTACCAGCTTCATCGCTTCGGCCCGGTCGAACTTGCGCTCGGCATCGAGCGCTCTGGCAACCGCACGCTTAATCTTTGCCGCCTCCTTCTCCTTGCTCGGCCCTTCCTCCATTTGCGCCAGCCGCTTCTCGCCGTCTGCCTGTATGGCATTTGCCGTCTCGCGAGGACGTCGCACGGTTGTTTCCAGCACACCCATGAGGTCGTCTGCCTTGGCGAGACTCAAAATTGCTTCAAGCGGTGCGCTGGTTTCGGATATCTTTGCAAAAAGCGTTTTTGACTGGTCGACCTGCGTAATGTCGGTGTCGGTCAGCCCTTCGATCTCTCCCATGTCCCGTACGACAGCTGCTAGGGATAAAAGGTGCTGATTGGAGATCAGGGCACCGCGTTCCCGCATCCAGTCAAATGTAGGTTGCACCCATGCGCCGAGCACACTGTTGCCGCAGCGCAAATGGTGGTCGAGAAAGGACAACGGTGCCCCGACCGTGAAGCTGTGCAGCCAGAGCGCGACCTTGGCGAGTTCAACTGCCATCGGGTTGAGGTCGACCCCGTGCACGCAGCGCTTGAGTACCATGCGGCGCACGATGTGGCGGTCGTCCAGGCTGTTCTTCGACGATAGGCCAGTTATGCGCGCGCGCGTTGGCGATGATTCCCTCTCGCAGCTCGGCGATATGCTTGACCAGCGGAGAAGTATATTCGCCCCCGGCCATGCTTTCAGCATCGCCAACCGCAGTGAGAACCTTGTCTGAAAACCAGTCTACCAGACTGACAAGGAAATGCCCGCTCCCCATGGCCGGGTCGACGATGCGGAGCGAAAGCAGAGACATCGCGGGATCGTGGTCGCGAAGCGTGTCCCCCGTCGCGCCGCTTTCGAGAGCGGCTGCGAACGCTTCTCGCTTCTCGTCGACGAGTGGCCCAACGGTCTTTTCGATGATCAGCGAGACAAGCGGCTCAGGGGTGTAATAAGAGCCCGACCGGTGCCGCGCCTCATTGTCCGAGCGCGGCCGCACCGTTCCGCCTTCTTCGGTTTCGACACCGTATTCGAGGATCGATTCATAGATCGACCCGAGCTGCTGAACCGAAAGGTCGCGGTAGTTGATGTAGCGGAGACGTCCATCCTCCTCTCTGTGTGAAAGCGGCAAGATCACCTTGGCGAGCGTATCGTCTGAAAGCTTGATGCGGCTGAGCAACGAGTCACCTTCCGTCGCGAACAAGCCCCCGTTGTAAGGAGGGATGCCCAAATCATCATCGCCTTCGGAAATGGCCCCGAATATCGTTTCGAGGCGAGACCAGTATGCAGTGCTGCGAGCAAGTTGCGCCTGTCCTTGGACATGCCGCTCCTTGATCTCCTCCCGTAACCGGGTGAGGCAATAATCGGCATAAGGGCCGCGCTCGTCAGGCAGCAGGTTCCGGTCTTCTGCGAAAAGGACAAACAGCAGGCGATAAAGCAGGTACATTGCCGCCTGGCGGACATCCTCTGCGTACTCATCATCCACCACTTCAGGGCGATCCGGGTCTGCTAACGGGATCGCCATTATCAATTCGGGGAATACAGTGTCGAACACGGTATCCGCCAGATCCTTGCGAACCTTTTCTTCCCACCGCCGGGCATCTTCGATCGCGATCAGATGGAAGCTGCGACCTTGTTCGCTTGGGCGAAAGGCATCCCGCCCGAAGATCAGCAAGAAGAGCCGGAATGCGTGATCGGGATCGATTTGCTCATCGAGAAGATCGGGGTCGCATCCAGGCAACCCGAATACCTTGCCAAGGTCTATCTCGAAGAAGTCTTCGGCGACTGAAAGTGCATTCTGATAATAGAGCCGCCATTGCCGCCCATTGGTCAGAATGCCCCACGGCATCTTTCCATCGGCAATGACGGCAGCACGGCGCAGGTAATGCATTATCTGAGTGGATGGGACGCCCTGCTCCCCCTGTCCCTCGCGATCGAGCGGTCGATCCCAGCGCTTCGCTTCCACAAGCGCCGCGCCGTGGCGAAAGCGTTGCCACGGGCGAGCGTCTTTGCCCGTTCTGCGGCTTCTTCATCCGCGAATAGCAGGGCATCGGGGACATCCTTGCGTCCCTTGGTCGTCATGTTCTGCTGGACAGATTTGTATTGCCAACCCAGCATTTCGAGCAAGGGATAGATGAGTTGGTCTTCGGTTTCGGCCTCGGTCGGCTTCTTCCGTCCCGCGTGGTCCAGCAGAAGTGTCCGCGCCTCGTTCCATAGCAGTCCAACTGCATCACTTGCGAGGCTTTGCCATTCAGGGGTTTCGGCAATCCCTTCCTTCAGCCAATCACGAGTAAATAATGCGCCCTGAAACACAGCCACCCTCCCTGCTGCCAGCGAAGTAGCGGATCTACCGTTCAATTACACCCGGCCTGTGCCGCTCGTGCACAGCGAACTGCGGGGCAGCCAGACTCGCCAAGCCATTGCATGCTCAAAGGCTTACCAGTCCACAGCTTGCTTTGGACTTCGATCTCGTGGGGAGGGCAGTGCGCTCGACGACAAGGCAACACCAACTCAAGTACGCTGGGACACTGTGCGAGATTTCGGATTGGGGCCAATTACGGACCGTCTGCCAGTGGGCGAAGTCCCCAACCCAAGAGACATTGAACCGCGTCAAGCTGCGGCACGCGAAAAACCGGGTGAAGCAGCGTAGCTTGCTTCACCCGGTAATCGCCTCCTTTGCAAACACTGACGCACCCCAGTCAGCAGTCCGGCAGGTCATCCAGATTGTTTTTGTTGGTCTCGTCCCGGTCCGTCCGTAGGTATTTGCCGTTGGGACCTTGAACGACTCGGATCCGAGTTTCCGGATAGTGCGTCCAATTGACCCAGTACTCGTGAGTACCGTTTTCAATATCACGGATCGCATCGACCTTCGCCCGCGGAGACCACGGTTGGCCGGAATTGCAAAGGCGAGTGATGTCACCATCCTTGTCCTTGCCAGTCTGGCGCACATAACGCTTTGCCATAATAGTTCTTCCTTAGCATTTTCTGGTTGCTGAAGCGGAGCGAGGCATCGCTCCGCTTCAGCGATTACTTCCGATTGGGACGCTGCGTGAGCGCCGACGCTGCTGCCGACTTCGCGGCCTTGCTTGACTTAGGGTCGCGCAAAACCTTTGACGCCGCAGAAGCCGCCTTCTTGCTCGTCACTTCTGAACTGCTCTTCCTTCCCGCCATTCCAAATCACCTCCTTTCGATTGACATTCTGCTGATTCGTCGTAAAAACATCTACGAAATCGTAGGGTAATATGGCAAAAACAAGCGCCCGGAGCGGGCGCGCTTCTATCTACCATTACGTAGGTATAACTAGTTTTGTCCCGTAGGTCAAGGAGCGTGATGAACGAGGATCAATTCGGAGAGCGGTTGACGAAGGCCCGCGAAAAGCGCGAGCTTACTCAAGCGGATCTTGCCAAGAAGGCTGGCCTGCAAGTTGCCGCTATAGGACATTTTGAACGTGGTCGCCGCAAACCCTCGTTTGCAAATGTGCGGGCGCTCGCAAAGGCACTCAATGTGAGTTCGGACTACTTGCTCGGGCGGACCGAAAACATGGCTGGCGCCACGACTGCGTTCCGCGGCGAAGAGGATCTTACTGACGCAGACCGCGAGCATATCCAGCTCATGATAAATCTCATGCGCGAGAGACGCGAGCAGTCGGATCAGTGAGGGGGTTTCGGCCGGAGTGGGCGCGCAAGCTTGGCGAGCGAAAGGCCCGAGAGTGCGGCTTCGATTCCTTCCCGATCGATCCCTTCGCGATAGCTGCTGACGAGGATATATTTGTCGAAGAGCACAAAGCCGCTCAGCCCGGAGTTAGTGGCGGCATCATTTTTGATGGCCCGAATGTCGGCATCTTTTACTCTACCGCGATCAGGAGTCCTGGATTTCATCGCTTCACCATCGGTCACGAGCTGGGGCATTATTTCCTTCCGGGCCACCCCGAGGAATTGCAGAAGGTCGGTCCACTGCATGCATCGAAGGCTGGGTTCTCCGCAGGCGATCGACCTATCGAAATTGAAGCAGATCACTTTTCGTCTGGTCTGCTTCTCCCGGGCAAGCTTGTTCGCAACACCCTCGACGATGCGCCGATAGGCCTTTCTGGGATAGAAATGCTTGCCGAACTGTCCGAATGCTCTCTGACCGCTTCTGCCATCAGGTCTGCTGAATGCAGTCCTTATCCAATGGCCGTCGTGGTCAGCCAAGGTGACAGGATATGCTACGGATTCCTGTCCGAGGGCTTCAAGCAACTAGGACCCCGCGCATACCCTCGGAAAGGCGACCTCCTGCCCGCCTCGGCGACCAGACAGTTCAACGCCGCACCTGAAAATATGATCTCTGGCGCCAGAGCTAGCGGTGAGACTACGGTCTCGGACTGGTTCGAGGGTTCGTCATACACCGTTCTCGATGAGGAGGTGATCGGTCTAGGTTCCTACGGCTTCACTTTGACCGTGTTTTCAAGCGAAGAGCTTCCTGAAGACCCGTATGAGACCGAGGACGAGGACGAGGAAACCGATTTAATCGAAAGCTACCAGCCTAAATTTGCCCGTGGGCGGTGACCGAATTGGGCCGTTTACTGACCGTCCGGAGTGCGGCGCTCAGCAAAGCTTAGCAGCCATTATTGGCGCGACAGGACAGCTAAACTTCCATCCCAATCTTTATCGGGGTAAGCCTTGCCGAACTGCCTGATCAAGAATCGTCTGGCGCTAAACATTAGCAATTTGCGGAAGAGAGCAATGCAGCCGGCAGATAATTCGCAATCGAAAGAGGGCCAGCGTTTAGCTGCCGTGCGGCGCTATGAAATTCTGGACAGTCCGCCGGATGGTGCGTTCGATCGGATTACCGCCCTTGCTGCCCGCAGGCTCGGCGTTCCGATTTCAATCATCAGTATCGTCGATGAAGATCGCATTTGGTTCAAGTCGCATCATGGCATCCATGTGGAGCAAATCGACAGAGAGCCTGGCCTGTGTGCCTCGGCGATCATGGAAGATGCACCCTATCTCGTCGAAGATGCCCGCATAGACCCTCGGTCCTTGGCAAATCCGCTGGTTGCGGGAGAGTTCGGCCTTCGCTTTTATGCCGCTGTCCCGCTTACGACCAGTGACGGTCACAGCCTCGGCACTCTTTGTGTGATCGATAAGGAGCCCCGTTCCATCGCGGATCATCAGGTCGAGGATCTCAAAGATCTGGCGTCCATCGTAATGGACCAGCTTGAACTCAGGCTATCGTCGCGCAATGCGATCGAACGAGCAAATTTGCTGGCGAAGGAAATCGACCACCGGGTAAAAAACAATCTGCAATTCGTCTCGGGCTTGCTCAAGATGCAAAGCCGATCAGCCGATATCGGCGATGGCGCTGTCCATCTTCAGTCGGCAGCAAATCGCGTGGCCTCGGTAGCGCAAGTCCACCGCCATTTTTATGCGGACACCGGCGAGGCGGTATCCTGCACAGAATTTCTGCGGAGTCTGTGTGAAGACCTTGGCTCTATCTTGGAACGAGAGATCGCCGTTGTTGGGGACGAAGGCAGGGTCCCTGCAAAATCGATTCAAGCGATCGGTTTGATCACCAATGAGCTTGTCACGAACGCCGCGAAGCATGGTCGCGGAAAGATCGATGTCTCGTTTCGCGTTTCGGACGACGGTAATAGGCTGATCGTGTGCGACGAAGGAATCGTGTGCGACGAAGGACAGGGGCTTTCCGCCGACTTCGATCCATATGCAGCATCCGCCGGTCTTGGAATGCGGGTGATCACGACACTTGCATCACAGCTTCACGGCAAACTTTCGGCTGGCCCGCGTGAAGATGGAGGAGGGGCGTGTTTTGTCGTTGAATTCCCGCATAACTCTTAGGTCTTCTTGGTGACGTGAGGGAGCGAGCGGGTGTGTTGAGAACGCTAAAGCGGGCTAACGGAACTGGGGCCCAAGATGAACGTTGAAGACGTTGCAACGGCGCTGTGCCAGTTGCGACTGTCGGCGGGGATCTAATCATGTCTAAACTACAAGCAGATGGCGGCATGATCGTCCATTCTGATGAGCCTTTGAATGCCGAGCCGGTATCCTCGGCGCTGGTCGCAAACTTCTATACGCCGCAAAATCTCTTCTACATCCGCAACCACGGCGAGATTCCGCAGCTCGCCAACGACCATCTGGTCGAGCTTTCAGGCTTGGTGAAGACTCCTGCGTCTTTTTGCCTGGCGGACCTGCAGCGGGATTTTTCGCACCGCAAGGTCACCGCCGTGCTGCAATGCGCCGGTAACAGGCGCGCCGATTTGCAGAAGGTGCGTAAGACTTCTGGTGATCCCTGGCTCGTAGGCGCGATCGGCAATGCAGAATGGACAGGGGCGGCATTATCGGATGTGCTGAACAAGGCGCAGATAGACCATTCGCGAGCGAATTACGTCGCATTCAATTGCGCCGATGAAGTGGATGTCGATGGTGAAACCGCAGCGTACGGGGTCTCCATCACCCTGGAACGCGCAACGGCCGGCGATGTGTTGATAGCCTGGGCGCTCAATGGTGAGCCGCTCACCCCGGAACACGGTGCACCCATGCGTATCATCGTTCCGGACCAGGCCGGTGTACGTAGCGCCAAGTGGATCGAGAAAATCGAAGTGCGAGAAACCCCGTCAACCGCGCCCATTCAAGCTAAGGACTACAAGTTGTTCCCGCCTTCGGTCGCCAAGGATGAGGCCGAGTGGGACGAAGGACTGACGATCGAGCGCATGCCGGTGTCGTCCGCGATCTGTGTTCCTGGACCGAACGAGCAAATTCGCTCCGGTAAAACCACGATCAAGGGTTATGCGGTGGCCTATGGCCGAGCCGTAGCGCGGGTCGATGTCTCAGCGGACGGCGGAAACACCTGGGATCAGGCCGATCTTCAGTCCGAACCCGATGCGCTTGCGGCCTGGACACTCTGGTCACTCGATATCGACTTGCCCGCCGGAAAGCACGAACTCGTCGTCAAGGCAGTCGATGAAGCAGGTCAGTCGCAGCCGGAGAAAATGGACGATATATGGAACTTTTCCGGCTATCTTGCGACAGCCTGGCACCGGGTTGCCGTAGAGGCAATCGACTGAGCCCCGAGCTATTCGGCGGAGAGGCTATTTGCCGTGCCTTCCCTTCCATGCACCCATTGAGCCCAGGTAGACGTCAACCTTTTCGAACCCGTGGGCATCGAGCCAGCCAGCAGCGACGGTAGCGCGCATCCCACTTGCACACATAAGGGTGTAGCCTTGGTCGCGGTCCAGTTCCTGCCAACGCTCGTTCAATTCGCCGACATAAATATGCCGCGACTGCTCGATCTTGCTCTCGGCCCGTTCGTCTGCGTCGCGCACATCAAGCAGGGTCCAGCCTGGTTCGTTCGCAGCCAGCCGCGCCTCGACAGTATCGGTATCGATCATTGGTATGGTACGCATCGGCTTTCCAGCGGCCGCCGCAGGGACAACCCCGACATAACCGCCAAGCACTTTATCCAAGGCAATGCGGACCAAATGCTCCATCGCCGCTCCCAACTGATCCTGCGTCGAGGCGATCAGTGCGATGCTTTCCCCCTCGCGTAGGAACCATCCGGCAAATGCCGGGATCATATCGACCGGGAGATTGATGCTGCCCGGCAAATGGCCGGCCGTATAAGCCAGAGGTTCGCGGATATCGACGAGGCGGTCGGCCTCGCAATTGCATAACTCATCCAGCGACATCGGCTGCGGCCGGATTACTCTGGGTGCCGCTTCGCCTCCTTCGAGGTTCAGGCGCTCCATCAGGCGGAAGTAGGGTGGCTGGTAATGGTTTTCGTCGACCTTGAAGTCGATGAAGGCCTCACGATCCCCGATCTGAAGCCGCGGGTTGTTACGTCGTTCGTGGCCGATCGTCGAGAATTCGCGGTCGGCCATGCCGGAACCGCACACGGAGCCTGCGCCATGCGCCGGATAAAGGATCGTCTGATCCCCCAGATCGCATATCTTGCGCAAGGAATCATAGAGCAGACCGGCAACCTCGCGCTTGCGGTCAGGATAGAAATCGGTTCGGCCGACATCGCCCACGAAGAGTGCATCGCCGGTAAATACGCCGACGGCACCTTCCTGATATTGTGTGTCGAACAGAGCGTATGCGACGTGATCGAAGGTGTGGCCGGGCGTTTCAAGCACCCGGATCTCAAGCTGCCCGATGCGGTGACAATCACCTTCGCGCGTGGTCTGCGCGTAGACGACCTCACCGTCGGCATTCGGGCCGTGAAAGACTTCGGCGCCCGTCAGTTCGGCAAGAACCGGGGCACCCGAAACGAAATCCTCGTTGCGGTGGGTCTCAAAGATATGCGTGATCTTGAGGCCCTCGGCCCGGGCCTTCTCGACATAAATTTCGCAGTCGCGGCGGGGATCGATGACAGCGGCCTGTCCGCCCGCGCCGACCAGATAGGAAAGGTGTGAGAGTCCAGGGGTCTTGATCTTTTCGAGTATCATTGCGTCCTCCGTGAACAGCCAACAATTCAACGTTGGGGGCGGTTCCGATGTGAGGGTGTTAGATCATACCACGTGCAAGATCGTCGTCGGGATTTTTCGAAGTCCCATCGTCCTTCGAAAGATCGCGGAAAGCCCGATTCTGCGAAAGGAAGACGCGGCCGGTAAGTTCTTCGACGAAATCGGTGCGCTTGAGGCGGTCCATAACAGGGCCTTTGACCTCCGATAGGTGCAGTGCGATATTCGCTTCGTGCAAACGATGATTGATCGCCTCCAGGCTTTCCAGTCCCGATGCATCGATCTCGTTGACCGCGCTGCACATCAGGATCACGTGACGCACGCTTGGCTTGTCCGCGACCTGTTCCAGAACATACTCCTCCAGCCAGCGCGCGTTGAGGTAGGTCAAGCTTTCGTCGATCCGGATCGACAGGATGTGAGGCACGGTGAATACCGAATGCCGTTCGACATTTCGAAAGTGTTCGGTCTCCGGCACACGGCCCACGATGGCAGCGTGCGGACGCGAAGCGCGCCATAGGTAGAGCAGCAGTCCCACTGCCACTCCGACCATTACACCCATCTCCACCCCTGCCAGCAAGGTGACGAGAATGGTGGCCAGATGCGCCGCGAAATCGGCCTTCGAATAGCGCCAGAGCTGTACCGGGGTCTTCGTGTCGACGAGGCTGAGCACGGCAACGATGATCGTGGCGGCGAGCGTGGCGATCGGCAGCGAGAAGAGCAGAGGCGTCAGGAACAGTGCTGCCAGGGCGATGCCAATCGCGGTGAAGGCGCCGGCGGCGGGAGTCTGGGCGCCGGCATCGAAGTTCACCGCGGAGCGAGCAAACCCTCCTGTTACCGGGTAGCCCCCTGAGAACGCGCTCGCGATGTTCGAAGCGCCAAGACCGATCAGTTCCTGGTCGGGTGCAATACGCTGCCGCCGTTTGGCCGCGAGGGTTTGCGCAACAGAAACACTTTCGACGAAACCGATGATCGAGATCAGCAAGGCCGGCACCCATAGCTGGTGGATCAGATCGAGGTCGGTCGACGGGACGGCAAACGGCGGGAGCCCTGAAGGTATGGCGCCAACAAGGTTCACCCCCTTTGCGCCGAGGTCGAACGCGATGACCACAAGTATGGTCGCGACCACGGCGATCACCGGGCCTGCCTTCGCGACGATCTCAGCCGCGCGCGACGCAAGACCGATACGTTCGAGCGCTGGCTTGAAGCCGCGCCGCACCCAGAACAGGAATAGGGTGGTCGGAACGCCGACCGCCAAGGTCCATATGTTTGTTTCGTCAATCGCGGCAGCGAGCGAGCCGAGCATTTCTGGCCAGTTATCGCCCCCTGCCGAGACGCCGAAAATGTGTTTGAGTTGGCTGGTCGCAATCAGGATGCCGCTGGCGGTTATGAAACCACTGATCACCGGATGCGATAATAGGTTGGCTAGAAAACCAAGCCTGAGCAGACCGAGAATTGTAAGCATGATCCCCGAAAGCGCCGCAAGCGTGATTGCCGCCTCCAGATATTCCGCTGTGCCTGGCAATGCTACCGCACCAGCCGCTGACGCAGTCATTAACGAAAGAACAGCGACTGGACCCACCGCGAGCGTTCGGCTGGTCCCGAACAGGGCGTAAGCTATTAGCGGGAGGATCGAGGCATAAAGTCCAACGATCGGCGGCAGACCCGCGAGCAACGCATAGGCGAGGCTTTGCGGGATAAGCATTATGGTGACGATCACGGCAGCGACCAGGTCGCTGGTCAGAACCGCCCGGTTGTAGGTCCGGCCCCACTCGAGGATCGGAAGATAGCGCGCAAGCAACTCGGCAGGCTCCCCTTTTATTCCAGTGTCAAGCTTAGGTGCCGCCAGCGACCACCTTGGCCAGTACCATGCCACCGAGCATCGATGCCACGAATGCCGCTGCCTTTGCCGGTTCGATTACCAAAGCTGCGAAGCCGGGACCTGGACACAGGCCCGCGATGCCCCAGCCGATTCCGAAGATCGCCGATCCACCGAGGAGTTTCGGGGTAAGATCACTGGTATCGGGAAGTTTGAAGCTGCTTGCCCACCTTGGCGTGTCCATGCGCCGCTGGATCGCCCAGGCGAATGCCATAACGATTACCGCTCCGCCCATGACGAATGCCAGGGTTGGGTCCCAATCTCCAAAGATGTCCAAAAAGCCGCGTACACGGGCAGGATTGGTCATGCCACCGATCGTGAGCCCAGCTCCAAACAACGTCCCAGAGGCTGCGGCGAGCAAGGTCACGCGGCTCATGGCAGCACTTCCCAACCCACTGCGTTCATGATCGCAACCGTGGCAATCCCCGCAGCCATAAATGTAAGCGTCGCTACGATGGAGCGTTGCGATAAGCGGCTCACGCCGCACACGCCATGCCCGCTCGTGCATCCGCTACCGATACGCGTGCCAAAACCCACCAGGAGGCCTGCAATCACGATTGGCAAAAAGCCAGTAAAACGCGCCTCGATCCCTCCGCTGAAAAGCGCCACGATAAACGCGCCCAAAGGAAGTCCGAGGACGAACGCCCATGCAAGGCTACGCGGCGCTCCGCCCTCGCTTAATCCGAACGCACGCGCAGCCATACCGGAGACACCTGCGATGCGTCCTGCACCAAGCAGCATCAACGCGGCCGCAAGTCCGATCAGAATGCCACCGGCAAGGCCTGCCATCGGAGCAGCTTCAGGAAATCCAGGCAAGATCATACCGCGTTCACCGGGATCTTGATGTAGCTCACCCCATTGTCTTCCGGTTCGGGTAGTCTCCCCCCGCGAATGTTCACTTGAACAGACGGCATGATCAGTTTCGGCATCGGCAAGTCCTTGTCGCGTCCGGTTCGCATGGCAACGAATTCCTCCTCGCTCACGCCGTCACGGACGTGCACGTTCTCTTCGCGCTGCTGCTTGACCGTAGATTCCCAGGCATATTCTTCACGTCCCGGTGCCTTGTAATCATGGCACAGGAATAGCCTGGTCTCATCTGGCAGAGTGAGCAGGCGCCGGATGGAGCGGTATAGCTCACCGGCGTCGCCGCCGGGAAAGTCCGCACGCGCCGTGCCAAAGTCAGGCATGAAGATCGTATCGCCCACAAATGCAGCATCGCCGAAGATGAACGCCATATCGGCGGGGGTATGGCCGGGGACGTGCAAAGCAATCCCTTCAATCTCGCCAAGATTGAGCGTTTCACCGTCCACGAAAAGATGATCGAACTGCGACCCGTCCCGCTCGAAATCGGTACCGGCGTTGAACAGCTTGCCGAAAACCTCCTGCACACGAATTATACCCTGGCCGATACCCAGCTTTCCTCCCAGCCTTTCCTGCAGATAGGGGGCGGCGGAGATGTGATCCGCATGCGCGTGGGTCTCAAGGATCCAGACTACCTCAAGATTGTTCTGACGGACATATTCGAGGATGAGATCGGCGGGACCGTTGGAGGTTCGTCCTGAAGCGGCTTCGAAATCGAGAACGGAATCTACTATGGCCGCTTCGCGGGTCTTTGGATCATGTACGACATAGCTTACCGTGTTGGTTGCCTCATCGAAAAAGCCCGCGATGGACGGCCGCAGGGAAGCTTCGCTTCTCGCCCGGACGATTTGGTCGCAAGCGGCTTTGGTTGGTTCCGTGTCGCTCATTGTTGCCCTATTACCTTATTTGAATGTCGTAACGGTTGGCTTTGGATACCGGTTCCGGTGAGTGCCCATGACGGAAGTTAAAGCGTTCGGTAAATAGTTGGACCCGCGTCGCCTCGCACGCTGAAGGTTAGCAAGAAACTTCCGACCTTAATTTCTGCTGGTCCGCTATCGGGTATCTTTTGAGCGTTCACCAATGGCGGAAATTAGGGCGCGAAGCCGACATAGCTTGAGTGCACTAAGAGCGCCGCGAAAGTTCCACGACTACGCTGGCTGCCAATGCATCTTCGGCTTTCTCGCGTCGCTGCTGAACCGTCGACACCAGCTGACGCTTCGAGTGGTCCGGCATCCTGATGATGGCGGCGAGTACGATGGCCTTCATGAGATCGGGATGCATAGTCACTGCCCAATACGTGCAGCCGGATCATCTTCTGGTTTCCGCCTCCGCTCAACCAATGATCGGAGACTGGCAGTCAGCACCAGCGTTGAGCTGCCCAGCTTGATGACCTCGACCTCGCCTTCACCGATGAGCACATAGAGCGTGCTGCGCCCGATCCCGAGATAGCGGCAGGCTTCGGGCACACGCATCGCGATCGGTTCTATCATCTGCCGCTGTCGTTGCTCGCGAAGATGATCTGTCGTGCCTGCGGATGGCATGCCGGTCGGTCCTTTCATTCATTCGGGTGATGACGAACCGACCTGGGGGATCATGGAGAGGAGCAGACCGGCCCGCCATCGACACCGAGTATCGCTCAATCGGGTGCTGCCATGCCACATGACGTTTCTACGCCGGGACCGCCCCTCCTACGCTAGCGCGCCGCTCTTCAGGCAACTGTGCGCAAGGTGTATCCGAACGTGTCTACGAGGACGAATGCGGACCTCATCTCAGAAGCTCATTTGCAGCATTGCTGCTCGATTATGAGAGGCGCCGTCGCACTCTGTATTGAAAACAAAAGGATTTCAGAGGTCAGCGCCAGTAGGGCACCTTCGGTGCAGTCGGCAAATGATCAGCAAAACCAACCACCTGCAGCCCGACCGACGGCGCTGCTTTTATCTCGCAGTCTTAAATTCCTACGTAAGCGTCCGGTTTCGGCACCTGAATTCCGGGGTGCAATTTTTGTCCATCGGGTGTTCTCCTGGTGGCCGGAGGTTGCATGGCTGGTCGTTCCCATTTTGATAATCCGGCGCGGCGCGAGTGGTGGTCGGTGCATGTCGAGGCGTGGCGCCGCAGCGGCTTGTCGCGGCGCAGATATTGCCGCGTGCACAAGCTCACCGAGACCACTTTCGTGCGCTGGCTCGACGTGCTGACGGACAGGAAAGCGGCCAAAATCCGGGTCGAACGCGGGGCGACCGAGCGTCGGTGCAAGCGCCGCCGCAAGGGCGGCAAGCTGACGACCGACCGCCGCAACCGTGTAGTGCAGGCGTATTGGGCGATGCATGTCGAGGCGCTCGAATGGAGCGGAATGACGGTACGCGAGTATGCGGCAGCGCTGGCAATCTCGCGTCATAGCCTCGCGCGCTGGCGCGATCTGCTGGCCGAACGGGAG
>CERH01000410.1_pt1 | contig 18932 bp, 33 predicted proteins | sample 530991 | NCBI WGS metagenome assembly CERH01 (sample SAMEA2621191, study PRJEB7988) | marine metagenome | biome: marine biome (ENVO:00000447); feature: mesopelagic zone (ENVO:00000213); material: "saline water (ENVO:00002010), including plankton (ENVO:xxxxxxxx)" | depth 800 m | reverse complement strand
GCAGTAAGCTGAGTGACTATATCTCCTTGATATATAGGAGTTGTAGCACCACTTGCTATTCTATATCTGGATTGACCTCCAGAATAGGGAGCACCACCCATCATGCGAACAGGCTTTAAGCCAAAGGCAGCGTCTTTGTTCGCCATAATAGTTTACCTCTTAAAAATTAAATTAAGTCTACTTTTTTCCAAAAGTGACTTGAGACTCTCTTTTGCTATCGTACTTAACGTATCTGCTATCTTTGTTAGAGTCATTAAACATTGTGTTATCTAATGCCTCGTTAGCTTTAGAAGTTTTACTTTCGTAATAAGCTCTTCTTTCTGCAATAGTTTCTACCGGTATTTTAGCTAAAAACAGTCCTTCATTATGTACTACTCCAGCCAATCGACCTCTATCTTCGCCAAGTGCAGGCAAATCCCATCCATCAGGTAAAGATGATGCTTGGACAAATTCCCAGCCTTCTCTCATTCTATATGAAATGTTATTTGCATCTTCTTGACCAAGGAACGAACCTCTTATCCATCTGTACTCATAACCATCAGGAGGAGGAGGTGTGTCTAGTTTCTTGACAGGAGACCAAGGTTTTCTACGAGTTGTATTATCGTGAGACTCGGTTTCACGCTGGTTTCTCATGGTGTTTAACTCTTTCTTTTCAGCCATTAGCTTGCCTCTCTTTGTTGTATTTTTTGCTTTTGTTTAGCAACCTGTTTCAACCAATCTTCTTCAGACATGTTGTAAGGTTTCAACCCTAGGACACGCTCTTTTTCAGACTTTGAAAAAGTTATTCCACTTTTGTTGCCTTGTGTTTTTTGCCTACTTCCTACAGAAGCAGAAGCGACTCTTTGCACAGTGGGTCTCACTTCTTTTTCCTCGGCATTTGTTTCATTCATTAAATCTGGATATACATTATACACCCTTTTATCTAATTCATTGTAATACTCATCTGAGTCAGCTTCAAAGCCCTCATTAATAAGATTAATATGTGTAAAGTTTGCATATTGAGTAGCTGCTACATTATTGGTATCTGAGTCTACACCATACCAAGGATTTTTGCTTTTCCACAACAAAGCTTCTTCTGTAGGGACAACAACTTGTTGCCCTTCTGTTTGCTCAGGCTGAACTTGTTGTGTTTGTTGAACTTGTTCTTGTTGTATAGCCCTGTTTTTAGCCAACCTTATTTGTTCTTTTTGTATTTGAATTTCGCCTTTTAAAGTATCTGCCTTAGAAATTAACTCAGCATCATTTGCTTCGTAAGCTTTTTTAAACAGCTCGTTAGCCTGTCTTTCTTTTGCTTCAACTGCTTGTTCTTCTGCACTTAAAACACTTGTATTAAGTTGCTGAGTTTGACTTTCTAAGTCTTTAATTCTTTGTTCTCTTTGTTGAGCAAGTTGTTCTGCTTGTTGAGCCCTAGTTTCTGCTTCTCTAGCTCTTGCATTTAACTTGTTAATTCTTTTTGATACGCCTTTAGTGTATTCACTAAGTTCATCATCAGAAGAGATTTCTTGTTGTTTTTGCTCTTCTTCTATGACAGCATCATCAACAACTTCAATTTTTATTTCTTCTTCTTGTTCTATTTTGTTTTCTGTTTCGCTCATTATAAACTCACTATATCATCTGGATTTAGAATTGTTGCAATGATTTCATCATCGTTAATAATTCTTACTTCCGCACCATCTTCTAATTTAAACCTAGCTCCAGCATATCTTCCAATCAACACCCATTGACCTTCTTTACACCAAGGTTCGCCATACTTGCCCTGCTCTGAATAACAAAGAGGACCCATTTTTACAACATAAGCAACTACAGTAGCCAGACTTTCTCTGTCTACAGTTTCTTTTGTCATAATAATTCCACCCTTACTTTTGCCTTTACCTCTGTAAGGTAAAACTAAAATTTTCCAACCTGTAGGAGTGGGCATTCTTTCGACCAAAGAAGCTTCCAGCTTTTCTGGGTCCAAGAATATTTCTTCTGGCTCCACATAAGCGGATTGAATTATATTCTTTTCTTCTTCTTTTTTTGCTGGCTCACTCATTTTTGTCAAAATAATTTTTTATAAAATCTTGCATATTATAAAGGGCATTTAACTGTCCTTGCAAATATTTATAATGTTCCATGTCTTTTAAATTTCCAGACATTAAAGTTTCTTCTATATCTTTCAATTTAGTATTAATTTCTTTTTGTAGATTTTCTATAAAATCAATAACGTCTGCCATAAATTATTTTTTCTTTTTTCTAGTAATTTTTGTTTTTTTTGTAGTTTTTTTACTGATATTGGCAGGCTTTAAAACAACTTTTTTTGTATCAATTTGTTCTTCAATCTTTGACTCAATTTTTACTTCTTTTACAGGCTTTGGTTGAGTTTTTTCTACAACTTTTTTGCCTGATATTCTTGCCATTTTTTTTGAAATTCTTTCAATACTTGCAATTTCTTTTGCTTTTTTAGCTGCTTCTGTTTTTTCTCTTTCAGCTATTTCTTTTGCCCTTTCAAGTTTTTTATTTTTTCTTAACTCTGCAAGTTTTTCTTTTATATAAGATGTCGTCATGATTTCCTCATTTTAGCTTGTAATTCTGTAATTTTTAATTCAGCTTGTTGCTTCATTCTATCTATTGCTAATTGCAGTTTATCATCTGCTATAGCTTTTTGTACATCAATCCTTTGTTGTTGCAGCTGTGACTCAACCATTTTGTTTTCTTGATTTTGTTCAAGCTTGGTTTCAAATTGTTGTTGCTCCATATCAAGCTCTTTATCTTTTAAATCAAGTTCTTGTTTTCTGATTTCTACTAATGGGTCTCCAGATGGTTGCTGAATACTTGCTAAAAACTGTTGAGTTAGTTGAGCCATAATTGGAGAACTAATTTGGTCTAACATCATTTGCATTTGTTGTTGTAAAGTCTTAGCTTCTTCTGGAGAAGATTGCTGCATAGCCATCTGCATTTGTTCAAACTGTTGTTGTAATTCTGGAGGAATTTGTTGTTGTGCTAACTGTGCTGACAAAAACTGCAAGTGTTGCATAACATGAGAAACTATTAAAGACTGAATACCTTGATTTTCTTGAACTGTTTTTAATAAAAACAAACTTTGATGAGCCGCTACATGTGCTTCATGATTTTGTTCCGGAAAAGCTTGAGCTGGCTGCCCTAATAATAAACTACTATTTTCTAATCCAGCATCTACCGGCATAGGTGTCATATCTGGAGGTGGTTGTAGCAGGCTTTCAACATTATCTACTCCTAAAGCTGCATACATTCTTTTGTAAGCCTCATAAATACCTACAGGACCATGAACATCAGGATTGGTTGTGACCATTTGTAAAAGCTCTTGTGCCATTGTAATTCTTTGGCTTTGTGAAAATATATTAGGGTCAGATATAGGAACAATATCAATTCTATCGTCAAAGTCTGATAATTTAATTTGTCTTGGACCAGAACCTGTTTCAAAGTCATATTCTGGAGGCAAATATTCAGCAAATACGCCCGCTAATAAACTAAACTCTAATCTTTGTGAGTAATGTAATCTCTTATGAATTGCAGACATTACTTTTGTACCTCTCTCTAACAAGGCAACTGTTGTGCCTACAGGCATAGCTTGGTTCATATCTCCTACGTTCATGTCTGAAATAGCAGCAAATCTTTTACCAGAGTCTACTAAAAGACCAAGCAGCTGCATCAATACATTACTAGGTTCTTTTATAGGAAGAGGTATTAAGTTTTCTCTAAGACTACCTCCGGTAGTGTCTATATCTCTAAACTCACCGGGCTGTAAAGGCTCTGCTTCATCTCTAATCCTCATGCCTCTAGCTTTAAAACCGGCTGGTAAATTAGCTAAAGTTCCTGCATCTATTAATTGTCTTAAAATAGATGTAGAAGCCTTAGATAAGCCACCAATCATGTGTGAAAGACCTAAGCCATAAAATCCTAATCCCGGTAAAAATTTATATTGTATGAAAAAATTAATTTTGTTTTTTAAAGGGTCATTAGGATTGTAATTTCTTCTTATAGATAAAACTTTGTAGGCATCTCTATCTATAGTGACTATGTAAGGAAGTTTAAGACCGGTTGGCTCGCCCATTTCGTCTACATCTTCAAAACCTTCTAAATCTAAAATTGTGTGAACTTCGTAAATTGTTCTGTTTCTATCCTCAGCATAACTTGGTTCTATACCTTGTATGTCATCAACTTCTTTTTCAACTTCTGTTTGTTCTCCATATATATCGTCTGGTAAATCTATATTTGAATAAAAGCCGGAAAGTTGTTGTTTTTTAATTTCATTTTTTGACATGCTTATTGCATGCGTAATTCTTTCTGCACTTGTTAAATCAGCTGCTTCGTAAGGAACTATTAAATCCTCTGGAGGAACAAACTTAGATACAGCTCTATTTAAAACAAAATCAAAATAAACTTTTTTAAAAGCAGAGCCTGCAAGAGGCAAATAAAATAAAAGCTGGTCAAGTTCTGGGTCGTATTCTTTCATTACATTCATGATGTAATAATTCATAAACTCTTTTACTCTGTCAGCTTGTGACTCAGTATCTGCGTTTCTTAGACCTAATATTTGTGTTTTAACAGGTCCTTTTGCAGGTAATAATTCTTTATATGCTTGAGCTTGAAATTGTGTGACAGCTTCTGCCAATATTGGATGGATTACTCCAGAGCTACCTTCAAAAGGTTGCGACCTTGACTCGTCAAATTTCATTCCTAAATATTTAAGACCATCTGTATAGGTGTCTTCCCAATCTTTTCTTGACTCTAAATCATTTTTAATTGAACCAATTAAATCTGTTGCTAATTTAGATAATATGTCGGAATTTAAAAAGTCTGCTAAATTAGCATTAAAATCAGTTTGCACAGTTTCTTCTTGTGCAAAAATTTCTTCATCTGCCAAGACTCCTTCTTCTGTCACAAGAATTTCAGCAGCTTCTTTAATAAGCTCTCCTCTTGGCTTATCTACTTCTACCGATGTAATGTTATTAGACTCAATAACATTTAGGTCATCTTCTGTGCCTAGTTTTTTTTCAATCATTTAATTAATGCAAGACTCTTTGTTTTTGTTCAATAGCAAAAGCAATTATACTTTCTTCTAAATATTTGTCAGTTTCTATAGTATCAATTATTTCTCCATCAATAAACAAACCTTGTGCGTCTGCTATACCTTGTGCTTTTTCTAAATTTTCAGCATAAATACTAGGTCCTTCGTAAGCAACTCCATCATGTAAAAAGCTGGTTAAGAAAATTTTCATTTTAGTAGTATATCATTCTATCTTTTCTCAAGCCCTGCATTTCTTCTTGATAATCTTCATGCAAAGATACAAAGCCTCCTTGTCTAAATCTCATTAAAGCCATAGTAGAGCTATCGCAAAAATCATCATAGTCGCCAAAAGGAAAGGAAGCCATTTCTTCTATTACATCTTCTGCAAATTTTTCTTCTGGTGCCCAAACCATGCCAGATTCAAAAATAGGTGCAACGCTGTTCATTCTGGCTATTTTGTCTTGTCCTTTGCTAGGAGAGTATGATGTGACAGGTATGCCCATCCTTCTAAGCTCTTGAGCTAAAGGCGTTCCGGAAGCTTTAGCTTCAATCAATACACAATCTGGTTCCCAATATTTATATTCTTCGTAGGCTTGTTTTTTTAACTCAGGAAAATCAACTCTAAATCTTTTTGCGTCAAGTAAAATAATATTTGAAGAGCCATCATCTTCGCTTTCAAAAACTGCCCATGTAGTTATGGCACTATAGTCAGCAGTTTCTTTTTTTGAAAAAGCAGTATCATAACTTTGTATTACATAGCTGTATGGCGGAACTCTTTCTCCATGCCATGTTCTCCACCACTCTCTTTTTACTATACTACCTTCTTCTGCTGTAGGATTTTGTAGCCATTGAGAGTTCCATTTGCTGATAGGCAGAGATGCTTTAACACCAAGTAATTCTTCTTTTTTCCAAAACTCTCCCCACAAAGGATTGTTTGTTTTAGGCATTAAAGCTGGAAATTCAACTATATCCCATTGGTCAGCGTTTTCTTCTCCTTGTTTTTTTAAAAGTTTACCAACTAAATCTTTAGTGCTCCATCTGGTCATAACTATAATAATAGTTCCGCCCGGCTGTAATCTTTGTCTTGGACCAGATGTGTACCAATCATAACAAGACTCCAAAGCTTTTGGAGACAAAGCATCTTGCTCAGAATGAGGGTCGTCAATTATTAATAAATCAGCACCACGACCTGTAATTGCTCCGCCAACACCAGCATAGAAAGCTTCGCCTTCTTGATTGGTTGTCCATCGACCAGCACTTTTATTATCAGCTTGCAAGCTGAGGTTAGGAAATATAAATTTGTAATCTTCGCTATCAATTAAGTTTCTTACTTTTCTGCCAAACCTTACAGCCAATTCTGCTGTGTGAGTACATTGTATTATTTTTAAACTGCCATTTAAGCCCATCAACCAAGCTGGTAAAAAAGTAGAAGCAAATTCTGACTTAGAGTGTCTTGGCGGTAAACAAACAATTAATCTTTTAAGTTTGCCCTGTGCAATTCTGTTAAATTTTTCTGCAATTATTTTGTGATGTTTGCCTTGTATAAAAGCATCACCCCACATGTGTTTTACAAATTTTAAAAAATCTTTTTGACAACCATCTTGTTTATCTATTTGTTCGTATCTTGATAAAAGAGTCATTGCCTCTTCTTTTTCTGAGGGAGATAAAATATCAAAGTCTTTAAACGATATATCTTTCATTTTTTAACGAGCAAGGAAGTTGATAGTGAACGCTTGATACTTCCTTGCTCTAGTCGTGTATGGACAACTAGATATAGTATAAATCATTTAGTACCACTTTTTGCCTTCAAACAACAAAGCTTCTGCCTCTCTTCTGTTTACTAAACCTTGTAAAACCTGTCCTGCTGATTTATTCCATCTTTTGATTTCTCTTGGTACATCCTCAAAGCTCTCTTGGTTTAAGACTTTCAGTAAAGTTGATGATTTTAAGTTTGTAGGTCCAAGGTTGTAGACCCAGCTACACAAAGCATCAAATTGGCTTTGATTGAGCTCGATATCTACAAAGTGATTTATATAACCCTCATACTCTGGCATTTCTTCTTTAAGCCATTCATCAGCTTGTTCTTGAGTACAAGTATCACCTTCTTTAACTTTTTTTGTTCTACCATAACCTATTGTCCAAACACCAGCCGGACACAGATAAGCTTCTAATTCACAGCCTTCAAATTTTTTAATTAAGGCTACCCCTTCTTGTGATATGTGCATATTACTCCACTTCTGTAATAGTCCTGTAATAAACAACAACTTCTTTAAGTTCGCTTATGTACCTTTTCAATTCTTGCATGTTATAAGACATTAGTTCGTAATCAGGAACAGACATGGCTAAAAAAACCACTGTACCATTTTGTTTTTTCATTTCTTCTACAAACTCATCAAAGTTTTTTTTAGACACTACATACCAAAAAGGCTCTTTCAAATCTAAAGCAGTTGGCAAGTTTGGATGAATTATTTTTCTCTCCAGAGGAGAAGAAATCATTTCAACTTTATTTGGTATCAGACTGCAACTTAAAGTCATCAGCACTATCAATAATCCTGCTAATTTCTTCAATGTTGTTAAACACTTGTTTTGTTCCATTGTTTACCCTTGTTTGTATTAAATTTGGTTTTGCTATCGCAAGTTTTGTTAAATTATGCCTTCTAAAAATAGCCAAATAATTATCCATTTCTTTTTGGATTTTTTGGTTTTTTGCTTGTAAATTTAATAAGCTTTTTGATTGCAAAGCAAAGTCTTTTTGTAATTTGTCTAAGGTTTGTTTTTGTTGTGCGTCTCTTGTTTCGTATGCGATATTTAATTTTTTTAAATTTTGATTTTCATACCACATATACGAAAGACCAACACTCATAACAAAAATAATTCCAAATAAAAATTTACTCATAAAAATACTTTAACATAATTTTATAATTTTTAGTAAATTTATGTTGCATATAGTAAAAAATTGTGTAGTATAGTAATTGATATTTAATGACCTCGTTATTTTTAAATATCATACTCGTGTTTCTTACACTAGGAAACGTCAGGTTTTTTCAATTAATTTTCTCTGGCGTTTCCTTTTTTTGCAATAACTATAAATATTTCTTTAATCATATTCTTTTATTTTGGTTTTTCCGCCTCCTGTTCCGGCATACAGTCCAAACCATGCAGCTCCTGCTCCGACAACAACAGAAACAAATCCACTTTGTTCTAAATTAGGCGTTTCTAATTGCATAAACCAAACACAAGTTTTGTAAAGTAATACAATATAAATTGTAATAAATAATCTTGGAAAAATACGCCAAGAGTCAATAGCAACCGCTAAATCAATCCAGCTTTTAAATTTATTTGGTTCGTATTTTTTTTGAGTTGTGTCTAGTTCTAGTTCTAGTTTTACTGTTTTTTTGGGCTTTTCAATAGTAATATTTTCTTCCATGACGCTTCCATTTTTTTTTATCACTATCAATTAATATATGTTAAATTTATTACTAAATTTAAAAAATATCCAACTACTCCTAATAAAGTAATAACCATAAAAACCAACACTCCTCTTATTGACTTGTTTACAGACTTTACTGCTGTTTCAATAGAGTCAAGTCTGCGATAATTTTCTTTCCAGCGTTGTTCGCATGCAGCTTCGTGTGCACTTAGTCTTTTATCTATTTCTTGTATTTTAACGTCTGACATTAAAAATAATTTTTTAAACTATTCCAATATTTTTTTAAAAATAAAATAATTTTATCGTAAAGACTAGTGTGGTTTACTTTTAAATATTGATTAGCAAAGACTCCAAGTATTGCTATTATTACTATCCATCCTAATGTTTCCATAATTAACCTCTATGCTGTTCTTTTCCACATATATACGACTATATAGGGTTGTAAGTTATTGTGAGCTGAACCACTACCTGTAGAACCTGACGCTCTAGTTCCTTGAGAAGTTGAACCAGAAGAACCTAGTGGAAATGTTCCATTAACTCCAGAAGATACTTTAGTTTCTACTGTATGCGTGTGTGCTGGTAGTTCGCTTGTTGTAAGTGTATGAGTTTTAGCACCACCTGTTTCTTCTGCGGTATCAAAATCTGAATCAGATGAATCAATACCTACAGGAACTTTACCTGCACCAAAAGCTGCCCATGTTCCAAAACCTAATAAAGTACCGGGATTAGTGTTGTTTGTTGCATTTATATAAATTGAGCCGACAGGATATACAGCAGCTAAAGTTGTTTTGGTATCTATTTGAGTTTGTATAGCAGAAGTCACACCATCTAAATATCCTAATTCTGTTGAAGTCACATCGCTAACTGAAACATCACCACTACCATCAGAAACCAAAGCTCTTGCTGTAGTAAGGTCAGCCATTTTACTAAAAGCAATAGCAGCACTTGCAGAAACGCTTGCATTTACCACAGCGTTGCTTGCTAATTGGTCTGCACCTACAGCATCATCTGCAATCATAGCCTGTTCTACTGCATCATTAGCAATGGTTATGGCACCATTAGCTGCAATAGTAGCGTCTCCACTCATTGCCACAGGATTGTAGTTTGTGCCATCTGCTACTAAAACATGACCGCTTGTATTTGTGCCCATTTTTAAATCATCGCCTTCTATTGTTAAATCTCCAGATAAAGACAGGTTATTAAAAGCGTCATAAACAACAGCACCAGAGCCTCCGCCATCAAGCATTAAAACTTTTGTGTTGCCATTTGCTACTGTAATAGATGCTCCAGAGCCCTGCGAAATTGTAATACTTTGACTTCCAGACGTAGCATTTTCTATTATTATTATTTTTGAAATAGTGTTAGGAGCTATAGTCAAAGTTCTAGTAGCTGACAAGCTTACGCCAGAAGTCACTTTTACATAAATAGCTCTATATTTATCACTTGTGCCATCTGCTACAGTCGCTGTCACATCAGCATCGCTTGAAAACGTAGCTTCTGTTTGATATGAAAAAGCATCTGTTATAAGGCTTAAATTTGTATTTGTAGTGACACCCCAAGTACCAGATTGGTCTCCTGTGCCCATTTCATTTAGTCTTAAATTATTATTATATGTACTTGCCATAATCTTTTATAAATCTATACCAGCATTATATACTTTATGCTACTTCTTCGTAAGCAGGATTTTGTGTTTCGTTTATGTCTGAGTAGTTAGGAGTCTGGCTTTCGTCTATGCTTGAATAGCCAGAAGACTGTGACTCATCAATATCCGCATAAGATGGCGATTGAGTTTCGTTTATTTCTGAAAAACTAGGGCTTTGACTTTCATCAATTTTTCCATAAACCAAAACATTTGCTAGTTCAACAGATGTTGAAACAGAGTCTGAGCTCACATTTGCTTTTCCAAGAATTACAACATTGCCGGTAGCAAAAGTTGCTTCCAATCCAGAAACAGAAACTGTGTTTTGTGTTCTTACAGAAATATCTCCTTGTGTAAAACTTGCACCTTGACCAGATACAGAAATGTCAGCCTTAGCATTAGTAGACACATCTCCTAATCCAGATGTTGCAGATACTCCGGAAACAGAAGTATTTGCTTTGGCTGCTGGTGTGATGCTTCCTACGCCAGATGTTATTGCCTGACCTGTCGGAGATATATTAGCTTTTCCAATTAAATTAAGGCTGCCCAACCCTGATGTAGCAGCAATTCCAGAAACACTAGCATTTGCTTCTGCATCAATAGCAACAATAGAAACAGTTCCTACTCCAGAATTTAAACTTGGAGTGGAAGCAATAGCTTGAGCGTTTACAGCAGCTGTACCAATGCCACTTGTAGCAACTTGTGTTGCTGGCGTTATATTTGCTTTACCTGTAATAGAGCTTAAAGTTCCTAATGCAGATGTAGAAGCTTGTCCGGCTACAGACGTGTTGGCTTTTGCATTTGTTGTTATAGAGCCTGTGCCAGAAGTAGTGACTTGCGTTGCTGGTGTTATATTTGCTTTACCACTTGTAGAAAGCGAGCCTAAGCCAGAAGTTGTTGCAAGACCTGTGACACTTACACTAACACTAACAGAAGCATCTCCAGCTGAAAATGGAGCTTCTGAAAATGCACTTATACCAAACATAATTAATTATAAAATTTTATTTTAAATTCTTTATATAATTTTTTTTTAAAACTTATAGCACCTAAGCTTAGAGTAGCTATTATTTATTTCTAGAATGTTTACCATTCCCTTTGTTATTTCCTGAGTCGTATTGCGTTAATTCTTTGAAATAATATTTTCTTATAGTATTAACCTTGTACCAAAAAATATTCATACCTCTAGGATTAGAAAGTTCTCCTATCATAATTACTATACAAGCTAGTAAAGGTATAAATATAAGTTCCATTTTATTCTTCTATTGGTTTAAGTGGTTCAATTATTACTTTTCCATTTTCATCAGTCCAACTTGTATCAATCATGTGTTGGTCTTGTCTTTCACCAATTACCATCCAAGATACAGTTGCAGTTGATTCTGAATTTTGTGATTCAATGGTAAGTACATTACCTGAAATACTTCCTTTGACTGCATCCCAGCTTGATTCGTTTGAAGTAAAACATTGAACATCTGTATTTAAAGCTACAAAAGTTCCTTCAGTCATACCTGCTACAGTATCAATATTAATTGTTGCTGTACCATTTATTAAATCTACTTTACCTCTATAAATATTATCTGCTTGTGGACCTTCTACAAAAGAATGAATTAAATAATGTGTATCTTTTTTAGCTTCTAATGGATGGTCAATTTTAAATGACCCAGAACCTTTTGACAAAGAACCAGAAATACTAACATTTCCAGAATTATTTACAGTTAAACCACTTGAACCTGAATTACCTAAACAAATTGTGTTGTCTCCTGAAGCCGAACCTGCATTACCATAAAGACCTTGTGTAGATATAGTTCCATTATTAGCTTTTACTTTAAGTTGGACCGGTACTGTATCGCCATTTCCATTAGCTTCAAATATTGATGCAACTGAGCCTGTATGACCATCCACAGTCATTGGTTTATTGAATGTAGCAGCACCAGCTTCGGAACTATCTATAGTAAGTGCTGTAATACTTGAGCCACCATCATTGACTTTAAAAAGCATATCGGCATCTGACCTTTCACTTTTTACAATAAAGTTTGTGCCATCATTTTCTAAAGAACCAAATTGTGTGCCATCATCTTGTAAATTTATATCTCCACCACCACAATCTAAAACAATATCTCCTGCAACATCAATAGTTAAATTGCCACTAGATAAATCTATTTCTGTACCATCAATAGTAATGTTGTCTACAGTAATACCACCATCGACATCTAGTGTTCCCGGAAGTGTGACATTACCACTAGCATCTTCATGCACAGCTTTACTTGCAGGCATGGTACAAAATACATCTTTAGTTCCTGAAGAAAAATTAACTGCGGAGTCTGAGTTAGAACTGCTTATGACTGTAGTTCTAGCCAATGTGTCTGGAGAAGCATCGGTCACTGTGCCTAAACCAACTTCAAATTCTGCTGCTGTTTGATGAGCGATTGCGTAGTAAGTAGTATTAGAATTACCAATTCCTGCTACAAAAGTTTCAAAGCCGGTTTCGGCTCCAGCTAAATTAACTGTGCCTGTTCCGGTTGTAGTAGTGGTTTCTTTTACTCTGTCGTTTAATACTAATGCCATAGTCTTGTGTAAAGTTTATGCTTTGTATTATATACTTAATTAATGGAGTACATAATTGAAAAGTTTTTTGAGTGGGAAAATGGTCCTGCTGTGGTAGCAGTCAATGAGCAAGAAGATTATATGGTGGGTTTTTTTATACCTTACGATAGTGTCACTGACGATTGGGTTGTTGCTGATGGTGCTCAACTTTATGATTTTTATATAGATGGTATGCAGCTTACTGAGGGAGAATTTGAAGCTGAATTTGGCATTATTGGGGAAGATTTGCCTGAGCTACCTATGGACAAAGTTTAGTATTTTTCAAAATAATTTTTCCAAGAAGGATGTATTTTTTCTTCTGCTTCGCCAAATCTTTTTTGCATAATTTCTACTAATTCATTTAAAATTTTTCTATCAGAAGCTTTTACTCTTTTTTGACCTTTTACTTTTGTTTGAAGTTCTCTCCAAGCTTCATAAAAATGATGATTCTCTTCTGAGGCTTTTTGCATTTGGCTAGGACCTATAGAAATTTCTGCAACTATACTTTTTCCAGCATTCGGTCCTTTTTTAGCTTCAAAAACTATATTAAGTTTTCTATCTATGTAGCCATGTGGATTTTTTTGAAAGCCAGAGTCTATAACTTTATAATTTTTATGCAGCTCTTGAACAATTAAATCCGCAGAAGCAGTGTCTTCCGCAATAACTCTGGTTCTTAATAAATCTGTAATTCTGCCAATATTATCATTGTATTTTTGACCAGCCTTTTCAACCATTCTAGGAATTTGTTTAATTACTCCCTTTTGTATTTCTGGATATTCTACATCAAATTCAAGTTTTATTGACTCGCCCGGATTGACTGTGTATTCAAAAAGCTCATCCTTTTTGCCTTTGTAGTTTTCAAAATATTTATCAGTGACTCTTTTTCCTACAGCTTCTATTTCATCTACATATTCTTTTGCCATGCTGCCAGCAATTTTTCTTGCTTCGTTTGCAACTAACTCTACATCGTCTATAGTAGAAAATAATCCAGCATTGTTATTTCGAGTAAAAACATTTGCTACTTCATATTCAAGTTTTGGGCTTATTTGTCTAAGAGGTGGCTCAAAAGTTGGGTTGCCGATTTTGGGTTGTACTTTTGTTGCGTCTTCAACTCTTTTTTGATTTTTTAGTTTTTTTCTTTCAAAGTCATAAATTTTAAAATTGTCTTTTGAATTAAAAACTTTAACCGGAACTTCATCTACATTGCCTCTGGAGCTTAATGCTTCAAAAGAAGATTTTCCACCAAGCAAGGTATAAGTATCATCTGGATTTTTTAAAACTTCTAAAGGCTGTCTAGGGTTGGCAGATACTCCTTTGTAAGTAAAACCTTCCTCTCCAATTTTTAAAAGTCTATCTGCTAAGTTAATTCTGTCTGGGTCATTTGACATTATAGGCTTGCCACCAACTCCAACATCAAACTTAATTTTGCTTAAAGGTAAATTAAAATCAGAGCCTTTTGTATCTATACCGGAAACGTTTGGTTGTGGTTTTGAGTCTACGTTGCCAATTTTTCCTGCTTTATAGGCTCTTCTTAGCATAGGTATCATGGTTAATGCTTCAAAAGGAGCTTTAATTAATGTGCCTGCGGCTGAAACTATAGGAGCAGCTGGACCTGATAAACCTATTGCTCCAAGCAATGCAGTATCAAATAAACTGCCTATGCCTTGAAAAGTAGCATCAAGATAATTACCTTCACGCAAATTTTCTGGCAAAGATGGATATTTTTCTGCATCTACCATGTATTGTGGTAAATCAGCCATTGTGACAGTTTTATCTGGAAATACAGCCATTTGTCCTGCTGTATCTGGATAACTAGCACCCGGAAGAACATTTAGCCCTATATAAGTTTTTTGTGGACCGGTCATATTATACAAAGCGGATGCTACATCTGTTGTAATGTCTGTTGCTGCTTTTTGTTTTTGAAAATTTTGCATAGCTCTGTCCATTTGGAATTGAGCTAAATTACCAAAAAAAGATGGCTTTTCTTGGTAGTTTTCTTTTTTTATTTCAGCTGATGGTTTTATTTCAGTTGGTGGAGCAAAAGCTGGGCTTGTACTAAGAAAAGGCTGTTCTGCAAATATGTCTCGTTCTGCCATGTGGCATTATAACAATTAATGTAAGCCTTGTACTTTTCTGTTTAAGATAGCTTTTACTCTGTGATTAGGAAAGCTGCCTTTGTATTGCGGAAAATATTCTTCAAGCTGCTTGGCTATTTTTCTGTAGCCTAAGCCTCTGTCTCTTAGTTTGTAAATAACTTCCAATACTTTTTGTTCTTCTTCGTTTGGTATAAGTTTCATTCTTCTTTTAATTCTGTTTCCGGACTTAACTTTTTCTTCTACCTTGTCATAACCAAAAGGAGTAGAGCCACCAATGGAATAGCCTTTAGGTGCCCAAGCTAATTTGCCTTCTTTGAATTTGTCTACAGTAGAGCCATGTTCTATTTCTGCTACTGCTGATAAAACCATAACCATAATCTTATTAACCATCTCATTCATATCAAACTTAGAGTGCAAGCTCGACTTGTTTTTTTTCTTAGGATAAGAAATTGGCATGTCGCCAAATTGCTCACAAAGATAATAAGTTATTCCGGTCTCTTCAAAAATAGGTATGGTTTGCAATAAATCTCCAGAGCTTCTTGATAATCTATCAAGCCTAGTTGAAACAATAATGTCGTGCTCATCCATTACATCAGTAAGTTCTCTTGAGCCTTTTCTTTCGGTTATTGGTACAGTGCCTGATACTCCAGCATCAATAAAAAACTTATCAACTTGTTTGTTAAATTTATTCATAACAAACTCATTGATTAATTGTTTTTGTGTATCTATAGAAATACCATTTACTGCTTGCTCTGTAGTAGAAACTCTTACATAGCCATAAATGTTGTTTATTTGTTTATTAGGACCAATCATTTTGTGTACTTTACAGCATAAATAAATGTTTGTAAATACTTGTAATAATTTGTAAATAGTGTATTATGACTATATGATTAATTATAAAAACAAAGGAGGTGTTAATCATGGCTGAAAAAGCTAGAAAATATAAAATTCCACTTAATGTAAATGCTAAGCTGGGTGCTGATAAGGCAGCTAGCTTAATTAAAGACAGCTTAGAAGTTTACCAAAGAGCACAAAAAAATAACCCAAAAGACCCAAAGGGTAATTATGATGCTCTTGAGCTTGATTATTTAGTTTGGGCTCTTAAGAAAGTTCTTAAACAAGTTGAAGGAGGTGCTTAATCATGAATGAAGAAAAGAAAGTGAAACAGTTTAGTAATTTAGGAATATGGGTACAACATCCTAGTAAAAGAAAACAGTTAATTTGGGAAAAGTTAGTAGAAGGCGATGTTTTAGAAGATAAAGATTTGATTAACAAAGTTAAAGAACTATCGCAAAAATCACCACCTTATAAAATATGGAAAGCAGGTAGATTAGCGTCTGGTTCAAAAAATTGTTTTGAAGATTATAAACAACGTACTAACAAAATTTTTCAACAAAAAGAAAAAGATATAGTGGATAAAGGAGAATATAAATGACAACGAAATTAACTAAAAAAGTATATTCAGATAGAGAAGATAGTCTTGCGTCTATTAAGATAATAGAGCCAAAGGAGGAGATAGAAACTAGCATACACAAACAAGCAGAAAAACTTTGGTATGACACTTGGGTTAAACAAGGTAAAAAAGATATTGGCACTTGTACTTTGGGCACTCACATAATTACTTCGGTTGGGATAAGAATACAAGCTCCACCGGTGCAAGGTGCTATGTCTAAATTTTATTCATCAGAGCCTGTGCTACAGTTTTTAGCAGAGCATGGGATAAGTGCAAAATACGAAGATGGGAGAATTGATTGATGGAAGGTTATAAAAAAGGCACGTTGCTGCAAGAGTATTTTTTAAATCCTCATTTCAAACCAACTGAGGAAGAGAGAAAAGAATTAGAAAAATTATTTTTAAAAGGCAAGGAGACAGAAATATGAGTGAACTTACTATAAAGCAGTTAAGAATGCCGGTTGGTTTAAAAGTAGGCGGCTACGAAATGACTAACTGTTGTGGCGGCAAAATAAAAGAACCAAAAAATTGTTCTGTTTGTGGCAGAGAACTATTTGAAGTTTATGGTTTGAAAGACGAAATTGAATTTAGGTCAAAAGGTTTTTCATCTCATAAACTCATGAGTCAATATGCCAAAGGCAGAGAAGGTAGGGAGTGGACATGAGCGTGCATGAAAACGAAGTTTTGTGGGAGCAAGTTTACGATGAGGTAAACGATATGACCATGAAAGAAAAAATAAATTACTGTGTGAAGTTTGATTTGTACATAAATTTTTCAGCAGGTGCAAAATACTTTAAAAGTTATTTGGACGATTTAATAGCTTCAGAAATTTATGCCAGCCGGGAAAGTTTAAGAAACTCTATAAAGGAGGTTGTAAACAATGGAGACTAAAGAAGCTTTGGATTTAATTTACAACGAGCTTTACAGCAATGGTAAAAACAGAAGAAACAAAAAACTAGATGCAGCAATGGATGTTATTACTGAAAAATGTATGAGTAAATAGTTGCACATTTTTGTAAAAACATGTAATATGACTATATGATTAATTCAAAAAACAAAAAAGGGAGGTGTTAATCATGAATGACTATGTTATCTATCACGCCAATAATCTTGGCACTGCTGCTGATGGGTTTACTAAAGTAGCTGTGGTATCAGCTCACAGCTTGGGCGAGGCTTTCAGACTTTCAAACAATATTGAGGAAAGCTGGGTTGATAATTGCGATGTATTTTCTGTCAATGATGAGCTGCTATTTAGTGTGAATGGGCTTAGGTCTACTTCTTCCGGAGATGTCATATTTGACTCTAACGAAGGTAAGTTCTACTTCTTAGTTCCGATGGGCTATGAAAACGATGGAGATACTATTCCGGTTGATGACTTCAATATCAAAGGTTTCTTGGATTTTTATTCTAATGGCGTTCTCTTCAAAGAAGATGGTTTCTACGAAGAGAGATTAAAAAAGGAGGTGCTGTAATGGCTGAATATATTAGAACCGGCTCTCTCTTCGCAGAAGAGGAAGCCAAACAAAAAAGCTATGTAAGTGTTTTAGATGCTTACTTCGATAAAATGTTTAAGGCGGCTAAAAAAGCAGCACAAAAGGCAGCTGACGAATGTGTGCCTAATCCGGTTGCTTTTCAAGCCAACAGCAATTTGTTGGAAGATGTTTTCGATGAGTCAAAGCCTTATGATGTTTGCCTAGATGGTCAATGTGGTGGTGCTTATCTTAGAGTGATAGGTCCTAGCAAAAACATGATGGTCAAGGAGCTCAAGAAAAAAGGCTTAATCAGTGGAGACTATTACATGGGTTATTCTCTTAGTGTTAAATATGACAGCAAGGGAAGTCAGAGTGCTGACAGAGCTGAGGCAGCAGCCAACGCTTACAGCAAGGTAATTAGAAAATATGGCATTCCTAATCAGGTTGTCACTTACTTAACTTAGGAGGGAAATAATGGAAGAATTAACATTAGAAGAAAAGCAATATTTATATGGCTTATTAGAAGACGCTTTGTTTAAGCATAAAAAATATCTTGAAACGCAAGGAGAATATCCTGATGGAGAAACGTCTGCGTCAGGCTATAAGCTACCGAGTCAGTCAAAGCTTATTAGTATTTTTAAATCAATTTACGCTAAGGTTTAAGGAGTGGAGAAAGAAATGAAAGACGTTATGAATGAATACAGAATGCTATATCGTTCTGATAAATTTGAAGGCTTGCATAAGGTTTTTATACTCGCTAAAAATCATCATGAAGCTGAGGATATAGTAATGAATACTTTTGAAGTGCCTAAACAATGGATAGTAAATATTTCTACTCAAAGATTAAATGTAGATGTATTAGTTGAAGGTGGTAATGTAAATGAAATATATAAAAAGGAGGTAGCATGAAAAAATTTAAAAGATATTTTAGATTAATGAACTTGTTGTTTGACTCTAATTGGCAGCACAGTTCTCCGGAAAAAATGAAAAAAATCTTAATGCAACACATAGGTCGAGCTATTGTTGCAGATAACGATTGGATTTCATTTAACTCGGTATATAAAGCTTGGAAGTTTTATAAAACCAAAACTTTTGACTCTAAGAAAAAAAATTATCTAGCCATGATGGAGATTGTCTAATGGAGCTTATTATTTGGAACAAAGGCGTACAAGGTATTAAGTATTTATGCGATAAGTGCTCAAAAAATGTTAGCGAATCAGAAGGTCTCTGGGTCGTT
>CERH01009916.1_pt1 | contig 19212 bp, 15 predicted proteins | sample 530991 | NCBI WGS metagenome assembly CERH01 (sample SAMEA2621191, study PRJEB7988) | marine metagenome | biome: marine biome (ENVO:00000447); feature: mesopelagic zone (ENVO:00000213); material: "saline water (ENVO:00002010), including plankton (ENVO:xxxxxxxx)" | depth 800 m | reverse complement strand
GCTCATCGGCTGCGCCGCGGGTTTCGTCAATGTCCCGCGGATCAAGGGCAGCCACACCGCGATGAAGAGCGGCATGCTGGCGGCCGAGAGCATCGCTGCGGCGATTGCCGGCGGCGCCAAGCATAGCGAGCTGATGGATTATGACGACGCGGTCCGGTCGAGCTGGATTGCCGAAGAGCTCAAGAAGGTGAAGAACGCGCAGCCCGCGGTGGCCAAGTGGGGCGAAGACCTCGGCACCGTGCTGGCGGGCATCGACATGTGGATGCGCACGCTCAAGATCGGCCTGCCGATCACGATGAAGCACCACCGCGACCACGAGATGCTGCAGCGCGCCGACCTGCATCAGAAGATCGCCTATCCCAAGCCCGACGGGAAGCTGAGCTTCGACAAGCTGACCAATGTCGCCTTCAGCTACACCAACCACGCCGAGGACCAGCCGGTCCATCTGAAGGTGTGCGACTGGGAGCTGCAGAAGACCAGCGAACTGGCCGAATACGACGGCCCGTCGAACCGCTATTGCCCCGCTGGCGTCTACGAATGGCTTGCCGACGAGGACACGGGCGAGATGAAGTTCCAGATCAACTCGCAGAACTGCATCCACTGCAAGACCTGCGACATCAAGGATCCGAACCAGAACATCGAATGGACCACGCCCGAAGGCGGCGGCGGCCCGAACTACCCGAATATGTGATCGCCGGCGTCGCTTGCTCTGTCATTGCGAGGAGCGAAGCGACGCGGCAATCCACGGCAGCGCCCTGGATTGCTTCGCTTCGCTCGCAATGACGTGGGAGCCTGCGGGTGGCCATTGCTGAGACCGCCTACGCCAAGATCAACCTCGCGCTGCATGTCCGCAGGCGGCGCGAGGATGGCTATCACGAGCTCGAGACGCTGTTCGCTTTCGTCGATACGGGCGATGTGCTGACGGCGCGCAGTGCGGCTCAGGACAGCGTCACCGTCTTCGGTGAATTCGCCGGCGGGCTCGACGATCCGTTCGACAATCTCGTCGCCAAGGCGCTGGGCAAGCTCCCGCGCGCCGATGGGCTGGCGGTTACGCTTGAGAAGAACCTGCCCGTCGCGGCGGGGTTGGGAGGCGGATCGGCCGATGCCGGCGCGGTCTTCCGGATGGTACGCGAGCGCTATGGTTTGCCCGAGGACTGGCACGCACGTGCCGCCGCGCTCGGCGCCGATGTGCCCGCCTGCGTCGAGAGCCGCACCTGTGTTGGCCGCGGGACCGGCACCAAGCTCGAGGCGGCGGACGACAGCCTTGCCGGCACCCCGGTGTTGCTGGTCAATCCGCGCCTCCCGCTCGCCACCGGTCCGGTGTTCGGGCACTGGGATGGCCAGGACCGCGGCGCACTGCCTGCTGGGGATGCGCGGAGCGTGGCAATCGCGGGCCGCAACGACCTCGAGGGGCCGGCAATTTCGCTATGTCCGCAGATCGCCGGGGTGCTGGCGGAATTGGGCGGAACACAGCCCATCCTCGCCCGTATGTCGGGCTCGGGCGCGACGTGTTTTGCGCTCTACGAAAGCGTCGCGGCGCGTGACGCGGCAGCTTCGCAGATCGGCAAGCTCCACACGGGCTGGTGGCAGATGAAAGGGCTCCTGCGATGATGATCGACAACCTCCCCTACCGCCAGGTCGCGGCTGACGACCTGCGTCCGGGAGGGCTGCTGTGCGTCGCCGACCACGCCTCCAACCACGTCCCCGAAGACATCGAGCTGGGCATCGACCCGGCCTTGCTCGACGCGCATATCGCGGTCGATATCGGCGTCGAGGGCATTGCCGACCGGTTGGCCCGGCGCCACGGCATGCCCGCGCATATCGCCACGGTCAGCCGCCTCGTGTGCGACCTGCATCGGCGCGAGGACGATCCCGCAGCAGTGCCGAGCGAGAGCGACGGGACGCTGATCCCCGGCAATATCGGCGCCAATGTCGAAGCCCGGCTGGACCGGTTCCACCGTCCGTATCATGCCGCGCTGGCCGAACTGATCGCGCGGGCCCAGCCGCGCCTGATCCTGGCGCTGCACAGCTTCACGCCGAAAATGGCGACCAGCGACGAACAGCGCCCGTGGGAAGTCGCGCTGCTTTACAACCAGGACGACCGCGCGGCGCGGCATGCGATCCGCCTGTTCGGCGAGCAGGGCCTCAATGTGGGCGACAACCAGCCCTATTCCGGCAAGCAGCTCAATGCGACGATGGACCGCCACGCCGAGGCGCAGGGCATCCCTTATTGCACGGTCGAAATCCGCCAGGACCAGATCGGCACCGCCGCCGGACAGGCGCGCTGGGCGACGCTGCTGGCCGATGTGATGGGCCGCGTCGCGCTCGAGGTCTGAGGAGGCGCTTCGTCGCTTGCGGTTTGCGGAGCGTCGATACCGCGCGCCAAGACGCGAAGACAGGTTTTCTCGCGCTTTCCCGTCATCCCCGCGAAGGCGGGGATCCAGCTGACGTGGCGTTAAAGAACGAAGGGCATCTGGGCCCCTGCCTCCGCAGGGGCGACGCGGCGGATGCGGGGGGCCGACGGTTCCTCCGCACCCCAGTGCACAAATCCCGCATCTAGCTTCGCGTAAAGATTTTCCGCTTCGACCCGCACCCGCGATCCTCTAGTCTGTCCTCCTCCCCGAAGCCGACCGGACCAATATCATGCCTGCCTATCGTTCCCGCACCACCACCCACGGCCGCAACATGGCCGGCGCGCGCGGATTGTGGCGCGCGACGGGCATGAAGGATGGCGACTTCGGCAAGCCGATCATCGCCGTGGTCAACAGCTTCACGCAGTTCGTGCCGGGCCATGTCCACCTCAAGGACCTCGGCCAGCTGGTCGCGCGCGAGATCGAGGCCGCGGGCGGCGTGGCCAAGGAATTCAACACCATCGCGGTCGATGACGGGATCGCCATGGGACACGACGGCATGCTCTATTCGCTGCCTAGCCGCGACCTCATCGCCGACAGCGTCGAATACATGGTCAACGCGCATTGCGCCGATGCGATGGTGTGCATTTCCAATTGCGACAAGATCACGCCGGGCATGCTGATGGCCTCGATGCGGCTCAACATCCCCAGCGTGTTCGTTTCGGGCGGGCCGATGGAAGCGGGCAAGGTCGTGGTGAAGGGCAAGGAAGTCGCGCTCGATCTGGTCGATGCGATGGTCGCGGCGGCGGATGAGAGCTACACCGACGAGGAAGTGACCGCGATCGAGCAGAACGCCTGCCCGACCTGCGGTTCGTGCAGCGGCATGTTCACTGCCAATTCGATGAACTGCCTGACCGAAGCGCTTGGCCTTTCGCTGCCCGGCAACGGGTCCACGCTGGCGACGCATGCCGACAGGCAGGGGCTGTTCGAACGCGCGGGACGGCTCGTGGTGGCGCTCGCCAAGCGCTATTACGAGGAAGACGACGCAAGCGTCCTGCCGCGCACCATCGCCAGCTTCGAGGCGTTCGAAAACGCGATGAGTCTCGATATCGCCATGGGCGGATCGACCAACACCGTGCTGCATTTGCTGGCCGCCGCGCATGAAGCCGGGGTCGATTTCACCATGAAAGACATCGACCGGTTGAGCCGCCAGGTGCCCTGCCTGTCGAAGGTCGCGCCTGCCAAGGACGATGTCCACATGGAAGACGTGCACCGCGCCGGCGGCATCATGGCCATCCTCGGCGAACTCGAGAAGGCGGGGCTGCTCCACACTGCGCTGCCGACCGTCCACAGCCCGACCATGGCCGATGCGCTGGACGATTGGGATATCGGCCGCACGCAGAACAACACGGTGCGCAATTTCTTTGCCGCCGCGCCGGGCGGGGTGCCGACGCAGACCGCCTTCAGCCAGTCCAACCGCTGGCCCGAACTCGATATCGACCGCGAAAACGGAGTGATCCGCAGTGCCGAGCACGCCTTCAGCAAGGATGGCGGACTGGCAGTGCTTTACGGCAATATCGCGCGCGACGGCTGCATCGTGAAGACTGCGGGGGTCGATGAAAGCATTCTCACCTTCTCCGGTCCGGCGAAGGTTTACGAAAGCCAGGACGATGCGGTCACCGCGATCCTTACCGGGCAGGTGGTCGAAGGCGACGTGGTGGTAATCCGCTACGAAGGGCCGCGCGGCGGGCCGGGGATGCAGGAAATGCTCTATCCGACCAGCTACCTCAAGTCGAAGGGGCTCGGCGCAGGCTGCGCGCTGCTGACCGACGGACGCTTTTCGGGCGGCACCTCGGGGCTGTCGATCGGCCATGTCTCGCCCGAAGCCGCCGAGGGTGGGACCATCGGCCTGGTCGAAGAGGGCGATCTGATCGAAATCTCGATTCCCCAGCGTACGATCACCCTGGCCGTGCCCGACGACGTGCTGGCGGAGCGGCGCGCCGCGATGGAAGCGCGCGGGTGGCAGCCGGTCAAGCCGCGCGACCGGCGCGTCTCGCCCGCACTCGAGGCCTATGCCGCCATGACCACCAGCGCCGCACGCGGGGCCATCCGCGATGTCGGGCAGCTGAAAAAGCGCTGACACTTGCCCCGCGGCCGCGCGCGTGGCAGCGGCGGCGGATGGTCAAACCAAGATCCCTCTCATGCGCGCCGCTGGCGGCGCTGGCGCTGGCCGCCTGCGATGTATCCCCCGGTATCGAGAGCGAAGGCGGCACCAGCGTCGCCTGCGCGCTCGGCGGCGCGAGCGACTTTGCCAGCGAATGCCGGCTGGTCCAGAGCGGCGAGGGCACGGGCGCGGTGTATGTCATGCGGCATCCCGATGGCGGTTTCCGGACCCTGGTGCCTGCGGACACCCCCGCCGGACTCGCCGAATCCGACGGGTCGCAGATCGCGACCAGCAAGCGCGAGGGGGGCGACATTGTCCTGATGATCGGCGACGACCGCTACCGCTGGAAGGAACCGGCCGATGAGTGAGCCCGTGTTGACGGTCGAGCAGATGCGCGCGGCCGAGCGTGCCGCAGTGGATGCCGGGACCAGCGAATGGGAACTGATGCAACTCGCCGGTCGCGGCGCGGCGCTGTGGGTCATGCGCGCGGCTGCCGGGCGCGGCGTGACGGTGCTGTGCGGGCCGGGCAACAATGGCGGCGACGGCTATGTTATCGCGCAATGCCTGCTTGGCGCAGGCTATGCGGTCGAGGTGATCGCGCCGCGCGAACCCTCCAGCACTGCGGCGCGCACCGGGCGGGCGCATTACGAGGGTCCCGTGAGCGAAGCGGCCCGGCCGCAGCACCCCGTGGTGGTGGATTGCCTGTTCGGCTACGGGCTTTCCCGCACAGTCGAGGGCCCTTTTGCCGAACTGCTCGAAGATCTAAAGGCAAATGACTGTTATCGTATCGCAATCGACGTACCCAGCGCGGTCGAAAGCGACAGCGGCCGGGTGCTCGGACCGCTCCCCCGCTACGATCTCACGCTGGCGCTCGGGGCATGGAAACAGGCGCATGCATTGATGCCGGCGGTTGCCCGGATGGGGGCCCTGCGACGTGTTCCGATCGGGATAGAGACCGGGGGCGGAACCGCGGCGTTTGCCGCGCCGCCGCATCTCGGCGCTCCGGCCGCCGATGCCCACAAATACCGGCGGGGCCTGCTCGCGATCGTCGCGGGCGCGATGCCCGGCGCACCGTTGCTGTCGTCCGAGGCGGCAATGCGCGCGGGGGCGGGCTATGTGAAATTGCTCAGCGAACACGCGCATCCCGATGCCCCCGCCGAACTGGTGATCGAGCAGGGGGATTTCGCCGGGGCCATTGCGGATGAGAGGATCGCGGCGCTCCTGGTCGGCCCCGGGCTGGGACGCGACGGCGCTGCCCGTTCACGGCTCGCGGCGGTCCTCGGCCGGGGGCTGCCGGCGGTGCTCGACGCCGACGCGCTGCATCTGCTCGATGCGGAGCTGCTGGCGGAGGCCGATGCTTCGAACCTGTGCGTTACCCCGCATGAAGGCGAACTGGCGGCGCTGTGCGAGGCGTTCGGCGTCGCGGCGGAGTGCAAGCTCGACCGCGCACGGCGGCTTCATGACGTCACCGGGATGACCGTGCTGGCCAAGGGCGCAGACACGATACTCGTGGCTGGCGGCATGACGTCATTCTTCCCGCGCGGGTCCAGCTGGCTTTCGGTCGCGGGCACCGGCGACGTCCTTGCCGGCATCTACGCTTCGCGGCTCGCGGTACACGGCAATACGCGCCGCGCTGGCGAAGAAGCGGTGTGGTTGCATCACGAAGCGGCGCGGCGCGCGGGCCCTGCCTTTACTGCCGGCGAGCTGGCCCGGGCGGTCCGGACCGCAATGGAGACATTCCTGTGAGCGACAGCGAGATCATCGAACGGATCGCCGCCCGCGGTGACGGCATCACGGCATCGGGCCGCCACGTCGCGGGCGCTGTACCCGGCGACGCGGTTGCCGCCGATGGGACGCTGGTTGCCGGGCCGCATCATGTCACGCCCCCGTGCAGCCATTTCCCGGAATGCGGCGGCTGCCAGTTGCAGCAGGCCGATGAAACCGCGCTGCGCCAGTTCGTTACCGACCGGGTCGTCCATGCCGCCGAAGGGCAGGGCATTGCCATCGGCGAGGTGCTGCCGACGCATCTGTCGCCAGCCAATTCGCGGCGCCGCGCGACGCTGCACGCGCTGCGCACGGCCCGGGGTGCAGTGCTCGGTTTTCGCGAAGGCGGGGCGCATCGCATTGTCGACATGCGCGAATGCCACATCCTCGTGCCCGAGCTATTCGCACTGGTGGGGCCGCTGCGTTCGCTGGTTGCCGAACATGGGGCACGCCAGCCGGTCGATATCGAACTCACGCTGGTCGACGAAGGCGTGGACTGCACGCTCAAGGGGATCGAGGCGGATGGCCTCGCGGCGACCGAGGCGCTGCTCGATTTCGCGCGCGCCAATGCGCTCGCCCGGCTCTCGCTCGATCGCGGTTTCGGCCCCGAGACCGTGTGGGAACCGCAGCCGCTGACGGTCACGCTCGGCTCGTTCCCGGTGCCCTTCCCGCAGGGCAGTTTCCTGCAGCCCACCGAGGATGGGGAGGGCGTGCTGGTCGGCGATGCACGCGCCTTCCTCGACGGGGCGGTGACGATTGCGGATCTGTTTTCGGGTCTCGGGACCTTCGCGTTCGCGCTGGCGGGGCCGCGCAAGGTGCTGGCGGTCGAGGCCGCGCGCGACGCGCATCTGGCGTGCAAGGCCGCAGCCAACATGCGCGGTGTGCCCGTGCTCGCGCTGCACCGCGACCTCTTCCGCAATCCCTTGCAGCCCGAGGAAGCCGGGCGCTTCGGCGCGATCCTGCTCGATCCGCCGCGCGCGGGTGCGCGCGACCAGGTGGCGCAGATTGCTGCCAGCGATGCCACGCGCGTGGCATATGTCAGCTGCAACCCTGCCAGCTGGGCGCGCGATGCGAGAACGCTGGTCGAGGCGGGGTTCAGGCTCGAAAAGCTGCGTCCCGTGGGCCAGTTCCGCTGGTCGACGCATGTCGAGCTATCGAGCTACTTCACCCGGTAGGCACGCAGCGTTTCGAGCAGACGGGCGCGCAGCCAGGCGCGCGCTTCGCCATCCGAAAAGGCGTGATCCGCCCCCGGGCACCGCGCGATCCGCTCATCGTCTGCATCCCAGCGCTCGGCGAAGACTTGCGCGGTGCGATCGGCTTCGGCGAGCAGGAAGCGGACCGGCCCGCCAAAGCTGTCGAGCCCGCTCTTCATCTGGTCGGCGAGCGACGAGGGGGTGCTGCGCGGGCGCATCGCCTTGACCATCCCGCGCGAGAGTTTCTTGAGGTCGACACCACCTGAGAGAAGCCGGGCAAGTTCCTGCGGATTCTTCAGTTTTTGTGCATAGCGCGAACGGATGGCCGCGGGCGGCGGGGTGCTGTCTTCGCTTTCGTCGATCGTCCACGGGTTGCTGAGGACCAGTGCATCGCATTCCGCGCCCCCGGCCAGCATGAGGGCGCTGGCAGCATCGCAATTGCCGAATGCCACCACGCGCTGGACCTGCGGAGCGATTGCGCGGAAGGCGAGCAGCGCGGCCGCGATATCGCGGCCCGAGCGGCGGAACCCGCGATTGGTGCCCTCGCTGTCGCCGATCCCGCGCCGGTCGAAGCGGAACACCGGGAAACCGGCGCGCGCGATCGAGGCGGCAAGCTGCGACTGGCCGTTGAACGCGCCCGCGCGTATCTCGTTGCCCCCGCTGACGATCAGCAGCCCGGTGGTACCCGGGGCGCTGTCCAGCGTGGCACCGCAGCGCTGCTCGCGGCATTCGAAGGTAAGATGCAACCTGCTCATCGGTCGGCCATTTCTGCCATTACGATCGCCGCGAGCGTGTCGGCCTGCGCGGCATCGAAATCGTTTTCGGCGCGCAGCCACAGCGGCCGCCCGCCAAGCTCGGCCTGTTCGACGACCCGGTGCCGCGGCGAAGGATCGTAATCTGCCGTTTCCAGTTCGCCGACCAGCTCGGCGCCGAGCTGCCAGCCCGCGAGCACGATGCCGTTCGACCGCGCATCGTCGAGCAGTGCCTCGGCGGTTTCGGGATGCCCGGCTTCCCTTGCGGCCAGCACCCGTGCGCGCAGTATGTTGCGAAGGACCTGTGCAGGCTTTGCAGGAGCATAGAGCGCGGCGGGCACGTCATCGGGCACCAGCCAGCAGCCCGACCGCACCGCAAGGACATGCGCGGCACCGAAATGCGCGGCAGCTGCCCCGACCGCCTGGCGCCAGCCGGCGAGCGTCTGCGCCTGTAGCGGCGCCATGCTTTCGTTGCAGCCGGGCAGGTCGGGGAGGAAACAATCCACGCCGCCTTCATCGAGTCTGCGCATGATTTCAGAGAGTTGATGGCGGAATTTGTTGGCTTCATCGAACAGCGGGGGAATCACCAGCAAGCGCCGGGACCGCCGTTGTTCGAAGCACAGCGCCATTTCCTCACCCGACGTGCCGTCCGGCAGCGGGCAAGGCCATGTGACATACATGTGCGCGGTCAGCTTTCGACGACCTTGGCTTCGGCGAAAGCCAGCAGGCCGCTGTAGGTTTCGAGCATTTCGCCATCGACGTCCTCGTCTTCGATGACGATGTCGAGCCGGTCTTCCATTTCGGTAAGCAGGCCCGCGACGGCCATCGAGTCGAGTTCGGGAAGGTGGCCGAACAGCCCGGTATCGCCATCGAAGCCGTCGACCTGAGCCTGGTCGAGGCCGAGAACGTCGCGCAGGATCGCGCGCAGCGTCTGGTCGATGTCGCTGCGGCTCGGCCCGGTCGGTGCGGCGTGTGCGGTTTCGGCGTTCATTTCCTCGGCTTCCCCTGCCTTTGGCCCTGGATTGGAGGCGCTGCCCTTAGCTGGGCCTATTGTGCGGTGCAAGGTGGCGGACCCACGCCCTGGCGATGGCGGGCCAGGCCCGCGGTTGGCGCCAGTCGAGACAATCGAGCCGGTAACGCGGCCGGTTCGCTTCCATCCAGTCGCGCTTGTAGGCATCGGCGCCGGTACCGAAATCGACCAGCGACACGCCATCCGTATCGATCACCCGTTCGAACAGCGCCGCACTCAGCGTCGTTCCCGCCGAAAGCGGTTTGGCCGCCTCGATATGCGCCAGCTTGTGGATATAGGCGGTACCGCCTTCCACCGTCCAGAACTGCGCCGCGACCGGCTCGCCAGCGGCATAGGCGAGCCCCAGCCGGATCCGCCCGGCAGCGCCTTCCGCGCGGGCAAACGCCTCGAGGATATCCGCGCGTTCCTCCCGCGGCTTCCAGCTTTGTGCATAGACCGCCTGATAGTCGGCCCAGGCGGCCTCGTCGAACCGGGTGAGGATCTTCACCTCGACCTTGCGCGCCTTGCGCTTGAGCGTGGTCCGCATCTTGCCCGGGCGCGCGGCCCAGTACTCGGCAAAGCTGCGGCCTTCGACCGGGAGCACGTGGTTTTCATCGCAGGTGCTGCGAAAGACCAGCCAGCCGGCCTCGCGGAACGCCTGTTCGAGCGCGTCCGCACTACCGTCCTCGCCGGGAACGGGGGCAAGCACGATCCGGCCGGCCTGTCGCCGCAGGTCGCGGGCGAGGGCGGTGAGCAGGGCTTGCGAACGGCCCAGCGGGCGCCAGCTGAAGCTGAACCAGTAGGTCAGGCTGGCGAGATGGTCATGTTCGCGCCGCAGCGGCAGCAGCACGCGCTCATCCCCGCGCTCGGCCATGGCGGCCAGCACGGGGCCGAGCAGGCCGAACCACTCCAGCCTGTCGAAAGGACCGTCCTGCGGCCAATCCAGCGCTTGCAGTTTGGTAAGGCTCTCGTGATAGCTGACCGCGATGTCCACCGGATTTCCCTCACTCAGGAGCGTTAATGCCTGATCCCACGCCGCAGCCGCTCGATCGACTGGCCGGGCGCGGGCGAGACGATGCGCCTGCGCTCGTTCTGCGCGAGCGTACGCTTACCCATGCCGAGCTGAGAAAGCGAGTGGGCCTGCTTGCAGGCTGGCTCGCGGGCCGTGTGCCGGCGGGCGCGCGTGTCGCCAGCTGGGCGGCGAAGGGCGAATTGACCTGCCTGCTGCCGCTCGCCGCGGCCCGCGCGGGCGTGGTGCACGTGCCGATCAATCCGCTGCTCAAGCGCGCGCAGGTCGCGCATATCCTTGCCGACAGCGGCGCTGTGTTGCTGATGGGGACCAGGGCCCGGTTGGCCACGCTGGAGGACGCGGACCTGCCACCGGCGTGTTCGCCGATCGACGAAGCCGATGTCTTCGCGCTGGCCGAAGCGCAGGGCGACCATGCAGGGCCATCCGCGCACGATCCGGACGCCTTGGCGGCCATCCTCTACACCAGCGGTTCGACCGGCCGGCCCAAGGGCGTCATGCTGAGCCATGCGAATATGTGGCTGGGCGCGGTCAGCGTGGCGCATTACCTCGGCATGGCGGAGGACGATGTGACGCTGGCGGTGCTCCCGCTGAGTTTCGATTACGGCCAGAGCCAGCTGCTATCGACCTGGTATGCGGGGGGCTGCGTGGTCCCGCTCGATTATCTCTTCCCGCGCGATGTGGCGAAAGCCTGCGCCCGGCATGCGGTGACGACGCTCGCTGCGGTGCCGCCCCTGTGGCTGCAACTGACCGACGTCGAATGGCCTGCGGAGGCGATCGGGAGCATGCGGCGGCTGACCAATTCCGGCGGCGCGCTGACGCTCGACCTCGTGCGAGATTTGCGCGGCATGTTCCCGCAATCACAACTTTTTCCGATGTATGGCCTGACCGAGGCATTCCGTTCGACCTATCTCGATCCGGCGCTGGTCGATACCCATCCGACGTCGATGGGCCGGGCCATTCCCTTCGCCGAGATACTGGTGATGGCCGACGATGGTTCGCTGGCCGGACCGGGTCAGGAAGGCGAACTGGTGCACTGCGGACCGCTGGTGGCGCAGGGGTACTGGCAGGATGCCGAGCGTACAGCCGAACGCTTCAAGCCGGCCCCGGCGATGTCCGAATATGGCGGCACGGCCGTCTGGTCGGGCGACCGGGCCTTGCGCGATGCGGACGGGCTGCTCCATTTCGTCGGACGGCGCGATGCGATGATCAAGAGCGCGGGGAACCGTATCAGCCCGCAGGAAATCGAGAGCGCCGCCGTGGCGAGCGGCCTGGTGGCCGAAGCGGTCGCGCTCGGGGTCCAGGACGAACGCCTCGGTCACGCGATCCATCTCGTCGTGCGTCCTACCGGAAATTCGGACGACCCCGAAAGCGGCCTTCGCAAGGCCCTGCAGAAGGAACTGCCCAATTTCATGCAACCGCACGTGATCCATTGGCGCGACACGCTGCCGCTCAATCCTAACGGCAAACTCGACCGGACCGCGATCGCCGCGGAGATCGGCGCATGAAGCCGCTGGGACCCATTCCCGCGGGCTATACCGCGATCGGCGGCGAGCTGGCCATCGGCGGCAAGCCCGCCAGTCATTGGGTCGAGGCTGCGGGGCGGACCCCGCTGTTCGTCTATTCGAAGGATTTGATAACGCACCGCTTCGCCGATCTGCGCGCGGCGATGCCCGACCGGATCAAGATCAATTATGCAATCAAGGCCAACAGTTTCGCGCCGGTTCTTGAGCATGTCTCGACGCTAGCGGACGGGCTCGATATCGCATCGGGCGGCGAGCTGGAAATGGTCCGGGCTATGGGTTTCGACCTGACGCGGGTGAGTTTCGCCGGGCCGGGCAAGCGCGACAGCGAACTGGAAGCGGCGATTGCAGCAGGCGTCACGCTCAACCTCGAAAGCGAGGCCGAGGCCGACCGCGCGCTGGGTATCGCAGCGCGGCTCGGCAAGACGCCGCGGATGGCGATCCGCGTCAATCCCGATTTCGAACTCAAGGGATCGGGGATGAAGATGGGCGGCGGCCCCAAGCCATTCGGGATCGATGCCGAACGGGTGCCGGCACTGATCGCGCGGATCATCGCCGCAGGCTGCGAATTTCGCGGATTGCATATCTTTACCGGCAGCCAGGCACTGTCGGCCGAAGCGGTGATCGACATGCAGGCGAAAGTGCTCGATTGCGCCGACCGCCTGGCTGGCGAGGCGGGGGTCAAGCTGCCCAAGCTCAACATGGGGGGCGGCTTCGGCATTCCCTATTTCCCGGGTGACGAACCGCTGGACATAGCTGCCGTAGGGGCCGCGCTGCACGACCGCTTCGCGCACCTGCCCGAGACGCTGGCCGATGCTGAACTCTTTCTTGAACTCGGCCGCTATCTTGTTGGCGAAGCTGGGGTTTATCTCACACGTATCGTCGATCGCAAGGACAGCTACGGCGAAACCTATCTGATTACCGATGGCGGCCTGCATCACCAGCTGGCGGCATCGGGCAATTTCGGCACGGTGGTCCGGCGCAATTACCCGGTGGCGATCGCCAGCCGCTTCGCCGCCGAACCGGAAGAAACCGCGAATGTGGTCGGCTGCCTGTGCACCCCGCTCGACCGGCTTGCGGACAAGGCGCATCTGCCCCGCGCCGAGGTGGGCGATCTGGTCGCGGTGTTCTGCGCGGGGGCCTATGGCGCCAGCGCGTCACCCAGCGCCTTCCTCGGACAGGGGCCGGCGGCCGAAATGCTGGTGTGAACGTGGCGGGGTAAGGCCCGCGAATCCTGCGGTTTCTGCGGTTCCCGGGCGCTATGGCTAACTGTATGTTCACCTTTCTTGGGCAATAGTCTTCCCAAACAGGGGCCAACGGGCGCAATCGGCGTCCGAAACGGCCGTGGACAGATGCCGGGATAGATACATGCGTTTGAACCGACCAAGCTTGCTTTTTGCCGGATGCGCCGCACCCATGCTGATGCTGGCGGGCTGTGCCGGCGGCGGCAACACCGAGCTTCCCCCCGCGACTTTCGTCGCCATGCAGGAAGGCCCGGGCGAGGAATATGTGATCGGTCCGCTCGACCAGCTGACCATCCATGTCTGGCGTAATCCCGAATTGGGTGCGGAAAAGATCCAGGTGCGCCCCGATGGCCGCATCACCATCCCGCTGGTCAAGGACATGCCGGCGGTGGGCAAGACACCATCGATGCTCGAGGAGGATATCCGCCTCCAGCTCAGCCAGTATATCGAAGATCCGCTGGTCTCGGTCATCGTCAACGAATTTGCCGGGACCTTCAGCCAGCAGATCCGCATTGTCGGCGCCACGGCGCAGCCGGCCTCGCTGCCCTATCGCGCGAACATGACCGTGCTCGACGCGATGATCGCGGTCGGCGGCCTGTCCGAGTTCGCCGCCGGCAATCGCGCCAAGCTGATCCGTTTCGACAAGCAGCTCGGCCGCCAGCGCGAATATGCGCTGCGCCTGACCGATCTGCTCAAGCGGGGCGACAGCAAGGCCAATGTGCTGCTGCAACCGGGTGATGTGATCATCATCCCCGAAAGCACCTTCTAGGGGACTGCGGGGGCATGCAGGAAGTCGTCGAAGAACTTCGCAGCGCGCTGCATACGGTGTGGAACCGCCGCTGGCTCGCGCTCGCGGTGGCCTGGGCTGTGTGCATCCTCGGCTGGCTGGCGGTTGCGTTCATCCCCAACAGCTATGAAAGCCGGGCGCGGATCTATGTCGAGCTCGAGGATGTCCTGTCCGAGCAGCTGGAGATTTCCGGCGACGGCAGGCAGGCGATCACCAAGGTCCGCCAGACCCTGGTCAGCGCGGTCAATCTCGAGCGCGTGGTACGCAGCACCAAGCTGGGCGAAAAGGTCGCCACCGACAATGAGATGCAGAGCGCGGTGCAGAGCCTGACCGAGAACATCGTGGTCGAGAGCGAGCAGGACAATCTGTTCACGATCACTGCGACGGTTGGCAAGTCGAGCCTGAGCGATGCCGAGAACGCCGCGCTGGCGAAAGACGTGGTCCAGAAGCTGATCGATATCTTCCGCGAATCGAACATCGCGGGCAACCGCGGCGATGTCGCCGATACGATCGCGTTTCTCGACCAGCAGCTCGACGACCGCAAGGCCGAGCTCGAAGCCGCCGAACAGCGGCGCCTGGCCTTCGAGGCGGAACACCCAGACCTGATCGGCGGCACTGGCACCGTGACCGGTCGCCTGCAGACGATGCGCACCGAAATGCGCGGGATCGATGCCGATATCGCCGCGGCGCAAAGCGCGCTGGCGGCCATCAACGGCCAGATCGCCAGCACGCCGCGCAGCATCGTGACTGCCGGGGGCGGTGGCGCACGCGGGGCGTTGATGCAGGCGCAATCGAACCTCTCGGCCATGCGTGCGCGCGGCCTGACCGACAGCCATCCCGACGTGCAGGCGCAGCAGCGCCAGATCGCCTCGCTGCGCGAACAGGCAGCCAGCGAACCGGCGGGTTCGGGCGGTTCGCCCAACCCGGCCTACACTTCGCTGATGTCGATCCGCGCCGAACGCCAGGCCAATGTGCAGGCGCTGCAGGCCCGCAAGGCGGCAGTGCAATCGGACATTTCCGCGCTGATCGCCGCGCAGGCCAACGAGCCTGCCGTGGCGGCCGAAGCCAATCGCATCAGCCGCGACTACGAAGTGCTGAAGGACAAGTATGACGACCTGCTCAACGATCGCGAGGAAATGCGGCTGCGCGGGCAGGTCGAAACCGAACGCAGCGCATTCCAGTTCGAGGTGATCGACCCGCCCACCGCGCCGCGCAATCCCGCGGCTCCCAACCGGCCGTTGCTGCTGCTGGGCGTGCTGATCGTCGGCCTCGGCGCGGGCGCGGGGGCCGCATTCGTCCTCGGCCAGCTCCGTTCGAGCTTCACCACCGCGGACAAGCTCGAGCGCTCGCTCGACCTGCCGGTGATCGGGACGATTTCGCGTTCGGTCACCGAAGCGGCGCGCAAGCACCAGAAACTCCGTCTGAAGCAATTCTTCGCCGGTGTCGGTGCGCTGGGGGCGGTATGCTTCCTGCTGCTGGTCGTCGAAATCGTCCAGGTCGGATCGGTGGCCTGAGGGAACATGGCAGTGAACAAACCCACGCAGATAGAGCCGTCGAACGATGATGATGGCAAGCCCAAGCGGGCATCGCTTCTCGAACGCGCCAGCGGCACCTTCGGCTTCGACCGGCTGATTCCCGCCGCGGTTCCGGCCAAGCTCGACAGCGACAAGGCGAAGAAATTCGCCCCGCGGCGGACCATCGAGGTGACGCCGACGCCCGCGCCGGCACCCGTACCGCAGCGCCGCGCGAGCGATGCGCATACGTCCACCGTTCCCGAGCCGGCGGTTGTTCCACCCGCCGATGTGGAACCCGACCGCCCGGTAGTCGCCTTTACCGGTCCGAAACGCGAAATCGTGCGCGCCATGCTGCGCGAGCAGGGCCTGATCGATCCCGATGGCGGGGCATCGACGCTGCTCGAGGAATTCCGCATCGTGAAGCGCCAGGTGCTGGCCACCACCAAGACCGAGGGCAGCCAGCTGGCGCGCCGCGTGCTGGTCTGTTCGCCGCACCCCAACGAGGGCAAGACCTTCTGTGCGCTCAATCTCGCCATCGCGCTGGCGGGCGAACGCGACATGGAAGTGCTGCTGGTGGATGCCGATTTCGGCAATCCGTCGGTCATGGAGAAACTCGGCCTGCAGGAAACCGCGGGCTTCATGGACGTGCTGTCCGACCCTGCTGCGCAGGTCGCGGATTTCGTCGTCGGTACCGATATTCCCGGGCTGTTCGTCCTGCCTGCAGGCAAGCGCACCGGGCGTGACAGCGAATATCTTTCGAGCGAACGCACCCGCGATGTGCTCGACCAGCTCACGCGCGGCGCGCGCAACCGGATCATCGTGTTTGACAGCCCGCCGGCACTCGCCGCGACGCCGGCTGCCGAGCTTGCCAAGCAGGTGGGCCAGGCATTGCTGGTCGCCCGCGCCGATCTGACCGGGCGCGCGGCGCTGGAAGATGCGGTCGACCTGCTTTCGGCCTGTCCCGACATCAAGCTGCTGCTCAACGATGCGACCTTCAGCCCCAGCGGGCGCAGGTTCGGAACCTATTACGGATATGGCGAGTAAGCCCATGATCTACCGAATGAAAACACCCTATCTGGCAAGCGCCGCGACGGCCGTTGCGCTGTTTGGCGCCGCGCCGCTGCAGGCCCAGTCCTACCAGGGGGCCGACAGCGGTTCGGCGGGCAGCGCGGCCGAAGGCGTGTCCACTGGCGGCGGGCGCACCAGCATCGATCCCTATATCGAGGCCAATTCGCTGGCGAGCTGGCAGATATCGCCGGGCAGCGATGTGGTTACCTACACGCAACTTGCCGCAGGGGTCGACGCCTCGATCGCCGGGCGCAACAACGGCGGCAGCGTGTCGGTGCGTTACGAACGCAATTTCGCGCACCAGTCCAACGGCGCCGATTCGGATACGATCACCGGCGTGGCGCGCGGCTATGCCTCGATCATCCCGCGCGTCCTGACGGTGGAAGCGGGCGCGCTGGCCAGCAGCACGCGCGTGGATGCGCAGGGCCGTTCGGTGATCAATCCGATCGTCGACGATACGCTTTCGACCCAGACATATTCCGCCTATGCCGGACCCACGCTGCAGACGCGCGCGGGCGATGTCGAAGTGAACGCGAACTACCGTATCGGCTATACGCGCGTCGACAGCCCCGATTTCATCACCGCCACAGGCACCGCTGCCGACCTGTTCGACGAAAGCGTTTCGCACAGCGCCAGCGTGCGCGCGGGAACGCGGCCCGGCCAGCCGCTACCGGTCGGTCTCGGGGTCGGTGCCGGCTACTACCAGGAAGATGTCTCCAACCTCGATCAGCGCGTGCGCGATGCCTATGTCCGCGGCGACGTGACCGTTCCCGTCACGCCGACGCTGGCAATCGTCGCGGGTGCGGGCATCGAGGACGTTGAAGTGTCGAGCCGCGATGCCGTGCGCGATGCCGCGGGCAACCCGGTCATCGGCGACAATGGCCGTTTCATTACCGATGAGGCCAGCCCGCGGATCATCGCCTATGAAGCCAGCGGCCTCATCTGGGATGTCGGGGTCGTATGGTCGCCCAGCAGCCGGACGCAGCTCGAAGCGCGGTTCGGCCATCGCTATGACAGCGAAACCTTCTACGGCAGCTTCAGCTGGCGGCCGAGCAGCCGCAGCAGTTTGCAGATCGGTGTTTATGACGGCATTCAGGGCTTCGGCGGCCGGCTCAACAATTCGCTCGCTGCATTGCCCACCGATTTCACCGTCTCGCGCGATCCGGTCACGGGCGAGCTGACCGGCTGCGTCAGCTCGATCGACGGCAGCGGCTGCCTCGACGGCCTGCTCGGCTCGCTCCGCTCTTCGGTCTTCCGGGGCCGCGGCGTGGTCGGCAGCTACAGCCGCCAGATCGGCCGCATGACCGCCAGCATCGGCGCGGGCTACGACCGCCGCACCTTCATCGGCGCGCCCGGCACGGTGCTCGAACTGGCCGACGGCCTCGTCGATGAAAGCTACTACGTGACGGCCGGCTTGTCCGGCCCGGTCGGCCAGCGCGGCCGCTTCTCGGTCAACAGCTATGCCAACCGTTTCGAAAGCGGAACGGCGGGCGCCGAAGACGTGACCGCGATTGGCGGATCGGCCAGCTACAGCGAAGAGGTCATCCGCAATCTCTCGGCGCGCGCAGCGGTGGCGATCTCGATGCTCGACAGCGATATCGCGCCCGACAATTTCACCACTGCATCGGCCCTGCTCGGCCTGCGGTACGATTTCTGATAGGACTGCGCAGATGTACGAAGAATATTACGGTTTCAGCGAGCGTCCTTTCCAGCTCACGCCCGACCCGGCGTTCTATTACGAAAGCGTCACGCACAAGAAGGCGCTGAGCTATCTCGGGTACGGCCTCAACCAGGGCGAAGGCTTCGTCGTCATCACCGGCGAGGTCGGTTCGGGCAAGTCGACGCTGGTGGCCCATCTCAAGCAGAAGCTCGACAGCGACCGCATGACCGTGGGCGAAGTGGTGACCAGCGCGCTCGATGGCGAGGAAATGATCCATGTCGCAGCGCGCAGCTTCGGGCTCGACGCGGGCGGCGACAAGGCTGCCGACCTCGCAGCGATCGAGATGTTCCTGCACGAAGAGGCGCGCAATGGCCGCCGGGCGCTGCTGATCGTCGACGAGGCGCAGAACCTGTCGATCGGCGCGCTCGAAGAACTGCGGATGCTGTCGAACTTCCAGCTCGGTTCGCACCCGCTGCTGCAGACGCTGTTGCTCGGCCAGCCCGAGTTCAAGCAGCTGCTCGCGCATTCGGACGAGCTCGAGCAGCTCCGCCAGCGCGTCATCGCCGCACACCATCTCGAACCGATGCAGCCGGGCGAGATCGAACCCTATGTCGAGCATCGCCTGCGCCATGTCGGCTGGGACGAGCATCCCGAACTCGACGGGAGCATGTGGGTCAAGCTGCACAAGGCGACCGGCGGTATTCCGCGCAAGATCAACCAGGTCATGACCCGGTTGCTGCTGCTGGGTTCGGTCGAGGAAAAGTCCCGGCTTGATGTCGAGATGCTCGACACGGTGGTCGAGGAGATGTCCGGCGATGCGGCACCGGCCGAAGACCATGTCGCGAAGCCGCGGCCCGACCGCGATGGCCGCGCGCTCGAAGCGATCGCCCGGGCCAGGCAGGAAGCGCGGCAGGCCGAAGCCACCGCGGCGAGAGGCGGCGCGAAGGATGGCAAGCCTGCGACGGATGCGGGCACCGGTGCGGATCCGCAGCAGACCGGCTTGCTCGATCACCAGATCCAGGCGATCGAAGCTGCCTTCGCCGAACGCGACAAGCATCTGCGTGCCATGCGCGAGGAAGTGGACAAGCTCGCCAAGGCGCCTGCGGCAGGCGAAGCGCCTGGTGACACCGGCGAGCGCCTGGCGGCCATCGAGGCG
>CERH01009641.1_pt1 | contig 19550 bp, 20 predicted proteins | sample 530991 | NCBI WGS metagenome assembly CERH01 (sample SAMEA2621191, study PRJEB7988) | marine metagenome | biome: marine biome (ENVO:00000447); feature: mesopelagic zone (ENVO:00000213); material: "saline water (ENVO:00002010), including plankton (ENVO:xxxxxxxx)" | depth 800 m | reverse complement strand
ACTGACAATTACGATGAATATTATATTCTTTTAATTTACTCATTTTATTTCCTCTCAACTGCGAACTCAAACTGTATGAGTTCTAATTAATCTTACTATTGGATACACCATTTCTGATGTACCCTGTAGTAATATTAATTAATATCCAAGATGAACAGGATTATCTTTCCAATGTGCATCTTGTGTACAAAAAGATAATTTTGACCTATGATAATCATCGGATTTTTTCTTGTAGTTAACTAATCTATCTGTCCACATATATTTTATATTCACATCTGAATTATTACTGTGAACACTATCTCTATTAATTTCTATATCCCAATTTTTAGGATTAAGAGCATTAGGTTCAATAGTAGATGTAACTTCATAAATGTGAGACTCTGCTAATATACACTCATTAGGTTTATCTCGCATTCCTACTTGAGGATTTGTATGCCATGCCTCAAGAGGTGTTTTTCCCCACCCAAATCCATACGAATTTGTGCAGAAATATCTATAATAGATTTTTTCCATTTTATTTCCTCTCAACTGCGAATTGAAACTGTATCAATTCTATGACCCAACCCCCTGTAAAAACAGAGGATTGACGCACTAAGCTTAACATCTATTTATACTCGCTTAGTCGAGTAAATTGCCGTTACCACATTCCTTACATATTAAGGAAGAAATGTTTCTTTGAATTTCAGCAACTGCACGATAACGACCCAAATATTCCCATTCTTGCTTACGGGAATTATCATCTTGGTCTTGCAATTTGATTGCAGTATCAAGAGCAGATTTTAGAACCTCATCGACAATAATTAGTTTGTCTTTGTCAGTCATTTGTTTGCCTTTCTACCTTTAAATCTAGCCTTACCAACTAGAACTATTGGTATTACAATTAGTCCAATTAGACAACCTACTGCAGTAAAAACTGCTAGGTCAAGATTACCTGATGAAATGCCACCCATAAAATCTGAGACTGCATTTCCAAGACCTGCACCGATGACTGCACCTGTGCCTTTTTGGAATCTTTTTGGTAAGAAATTCTCGATTTCTTTACCTGTTAATGCACCAATAATCATTACTGCATTGTCTACAATACCAAATAAAATATAATCAATAATCATATTATTTTCCTCTCAACGTTAAGTATTATCTTAATTAATAATACACTAGAACACACCATAAAAAATGATGTGTTCCGATGTAGCATTAATCAATTTTTAAGTCATTACGTCTGTAATGTAAGTTTACTTCAACACAATCATATAGCTTTATATTGTGTTTTTTGATGTGCCTTTGAAAGCAGTTTAAACCACTTTCATAATCCAAACAGTACTTACCAAAGTTCATATTAGTTTCATACTCTTTATTACAATCTGCCAGTTCTAAGAATTGAGTCCATACAACAAACTGACTTTCCCAATGAGCAAGAACTTGTCTTTCCATTCTTGAACCTATAGCTGATATAGTCCAATCACTAGCTAATATTACAACTTTGTCGCCGTCAACTACATTGCATTTTTGCAACACATCTAGAATAGGCAAACCTGAATTAATTTCTTTCATTTTATTTCCTCTCAACTTTGGCTCTGTATTTTTAAGGACTTGCCACCCTTATATCTAGTACTTTTACTAGTATAGTTACATTAAAGTTGAGAGAGGAATCAGTGGAAATTTTTGGGTTGTCATGGCAACAGTCTAATCAGCACGGCATCATAGGTCATAGGCTAGACCCTGATTATTTCCCACTCTAAATTGTCAAAGAACTTCGCAGACAGAGGACAAAATTCATAACGTTTTCTCAACTGTCAATGATGAGGTTACAGGATAGTAATTCACAGGTCAAGCACTATTTTAAAAATAATTTCACACCTTTTTTTAGTGGTCTTTTTTTGGATAATAAATTACTGTTAAAAACATGAAATATAAAGACGCAAAAACACTATATGATGCTATAAAAAGTTCATCAGGTAATAAAGAACTATATGCTATATGTACAGAGATAATAACTACTATAAAAACACTAAATAAAAAGGTAAAATCAGGTAAAACTCTAGACCCTAAAATCGACTTTGAGGACAAATCCCTTACACGCACGCACGTATTAAACCACCTTTTTCAACAATCTGAAGAGGGAAATGCTACTGCTAGTAACTATTTAGGCAAATATCTAGGCTTAGAGGCTCAAAATCGTAGCATAATTATACAAATAATAAGATTTAGTGATATTGACCACCTGAAAGAGAAAGTGCCTCAGAACGCAAATATAGAGGTTTTAGAGCATACAACATATAGTGGTGCAGAGGAAACCAACCCACAAGATGTAGTACCACAAGATATAGTAGGTAAACAAAATGACAACCACAACATATAGTACCTACAAAAATGTAACGGCAAAAGTCAATGTTACAAAAATGTAGGCAGGGGTTTTTTTTGAGGGTAGGGTCGGGTTTTGTTCGAATTTTTTTTTAAATAGTATAGACCCCTCTAAACAGAGAGAAAATTTTGAAAAAGTTACCTATACATGTGAAAGACCTATCCGTGTTCGTTTGTTACGAATGTGGTAATCATTTTTTTATTTTAGAGTTGCCTTTAGGAATAAATGACCCTAACTTCTGTCCATACTGTGGCACAGACTTTGAAGAGGTAATTGAGTGTGATTAAATTTAAGAGTTGCGAAAGATGTTGTTGTGTAGACAGTCAGGATAATCCAGTACTGGTTATTATGGGTGTTGACAATGTTCCTCTTGAATTTGTATGTCTGATGTGTTACACAGGAGAACAACCTGAGGAGTTGACAGATGAACAGTGGCTATCATGAACCAAACGTCCCGTACAGATATACACAGAAAGCACAGGACGAAAGAGATTGGAAAAAAACACTAGATAATAATAATTTTTCAAGAACAACTGGGCAGAAAAGTAAATATCGTAAAAACTATGACGATATAGATTGGACAAAAAAATAATGTATATTCTCGCAAAAATTTTAATCTCTTTGGGAGTTATATATTGGGTTAGCCTGATATGGAACTTTTAGAAGAATTACGCATACGCCTGCCACAGATACTCCCTAGAGATTATCAAATGGGTGCATGGAAAGCATTAGAAGCAGGTAGTAAGAATATTTTAATTAGTTGGGCAAGACGACACGGCAAAGATGTAACAACGGCAAGTATGTTATCTCAACGTGCAATAGAACGAGTAGGTTCTTACTATTATTTATTTCCTACACGTAAATGGGCAGAACGTGCTATATGGAACAACATCGTAACTATCAATGGATTATCAGGTAACCTGTTAGATATAATCTTTCCCAAAGAAATAGTTGCGTACAAAAACAATACCGATATGAAGATTGGATTGATTAATGGTTCAGTCGTAAACTTCAGTGGTACAGACAACCTAGACTTTGTAGGGCAGGGGGGTTACGGATACGCCTTGTCTGAGTTTTCATTGCACAAAGAAGAGGTCACAGGATTTTTATCTCCGATTTTAGATGAGGGTAATGCTTGGATAATTATGAATGGCACAATGCGTGGCAGAAAAAATTTGTTGTACCAAATGTATGAAGCTAACCAACATGACCCTAATTGGTTTTGTGAATGGCTTACTCCTCAGCAAACTAAACGATACTGTTGGGTAAGTGAAGATATGAATTTAAATCCTGAGTTACTTGGTAAGACTGACCCTCTCACTGGATTAAAGTATTTGAATGTTCAGGACAGGGTAGATTCTAAAATGATTTCATATTCTCTAGCTAGACAAGAATATCTTAACGAAGCAGTAGCAGATGTAGCAAACTCAGTGTATGGATATGAAATGGCTAAGTTAGAACAAAAAGGAATGATTGCACCATTGCATTATCAAAAAGGTGATATGGTATATACATTTTGGGATTTAGGTATGGACGACCCAACGGCAATAGTATTTGCACACATTGATACACGAACAGATAGAATACAGATTATTGATTACTACGAAAGCACAGGACATGATATAAAACATTATCTTGATGTGATAAATAGCAAACCCTATGACTATGCAGGACATTTTATGCCACATGACTCAAAGAAACGAATGGGTAACACAGGAACAAACATAATTGATTTTTGTAGAACAGAATATGGTTTTAATGTTAGGTCAATACCAAAAACTAATTCTGTAAGAGATGATATTGAAATTATAAGAAGAATACTTCCAACTATATGGATTAATTCAAAGCTTGAAAATTTATTAGAACATTTAGTAAATTATCAATGGAATGCCAGTAGTGGTAAAATATTACACAATGAACATTCTCATGGAGCAGATGCAGTTAGAATGTTAGGTATGGCAATGCATAATAGAATGATAGACCCATATCTAAAAACGAGACAACAAAGGAAAACACCACAGTTTGTGGACGGAAGTGAGTTTATAGTATGAAACCATATGAAAGAGCAAAATTATTATACAAAGATAAACCTGATGAATTTTACAAAATAATAGAACACTGTGGTACAGTAGGAGCATTTCATTCAGATGATGATTGTTTTGTTTGTGCATATCAAACTTCTTCAGAGTCTATAAGAAAAAAATCAAAGATTATACTTGACAAACTAGATACTTGGTTTATATACATTCTCGCAGGTGACCCAAATATGGCTTTTCATTATACGATGAAAAATATGAAATATGTTGCTTATGAACGTTTTGATGGCAACATTAGATTAGTTGAAAAAGAAAAAATTAAAAATTTATTATGGAGAACTTCTTTAAGAGGAAGAGATACTAAAAATCATAAACACAGATTTGAAGTAGGAGTCTAAGATGGGTACAACATATAAAACACCAAAAAGTTCTATACCACCAACACCACCACCTGTTATTACAGGAAGACCAAGTGAGTCAGATACTGAAACTGATGTTAATAAACAAAGAACACTTGACCAAAAAAATATGTTAAAAACTAGAAAGAAAAATTTTAAACCAACTATGATGAATACATTAGGTATGGGTGGCACAGTAGCAGATGCTAACTCAAGTATTTTTCAAAGCAGAAAAAATAAAAATTATTAATTAGGATATTATTATGGGTACTAGAGTAGAACAAGCACCGACACCACCACCACCTCCACCACCATCACCTGCACCTACTAGAGTTGATACGGCAGGACAACAAGCAGTTGCATCAGCACAAGCAGGTGCTAGAGCAGGAAGAAAATCAACCATACTTACAAAAAGAAAACCTAAACAAAGTGTATTAGGAAAAAATACAAAAGGTACAACAAGTATCTTAGGTCAAGGTAAAATGTAATGGACGGAAAAAATCTTGTAAGAAAATTTGATAATATGAACCAGTATGCTTTAGGTAATTGGAAAAACCTATGGCAAGAATGTGCTGATTGGTGTTTACCAACAAACGATAACATTAATCGTGTACGATATGGTGGATTAGAAAAATCACCACAACGTATGATTGATACATGTATAGAAGCAAACTATAATTTTGCATCAGGTTTTTATTCTCATATGTTTCCACCAAATAGTGTATGGGCAAAGTATAGACACCCTAATCCTATGTTAATGGCAGATGAGCAAGTAGCATATTATTTTGAACAAGTAAGTAGAGTTATTCATCAGATTATTGTTGGTTCTAATTTTGCACAAGAACAATTTCAAGCATTACTTTGTATGGGTTGTTTTGGTACAAATTGTTTAACATTAGAAGAAGATGATAAAGAAATAGTAAGATTTAGAAATCATATTATCAGCGATGTTAGATTAGAAGAAAATTATCTTGGTGAGGTAGATACTGTTGCTAGAGAATTTAAATTAACTCTTAGACAAGCAATACAAAAATATGGTGCAGAAGCTTTATCAAAAGCAGGTTTTGACCAGTTAGAAGAACAATCAAAAGATTACGGAAGTCGTAAATATACTTTTATACAATTTATTATGCCAAGAACAGATTATGTGAAAGCAGATAAAAAGAACACACAAAAACCATTCGCATCATTTCACATAAGTAGAGAAAAAGGAACTATTATTTTAGAAAGTGGGTTTGACTATAACCCTTACAAAGTTGCAAGGTTTAGTAAAGGCAACGATGAAATCTATGGTCGTTCTCCTATGAGCATGATATTAGGAACTGCAAGAAGAACAAATATTATTTATCGTTCAATGGTTTTATCTGCTGAACAAAGGTCTAATGCACAATGGTTAGTACCTGATGATGATAGTGTTAGTAATATAAGTAATAGAGCAGGTGCTATAATTAAATGGAGAGCAACTAATCCTAATGGTAAACCTGAAAGATTACAACCTGCAGGAGATTCTAATTTAGCATTTGAAATGTATCAAGTTCATGAAAAACAGATTAAACAAATGTTTTTTAATCATTTATTCCGTCCTTTAGAAGATTACAGAAATATGACTGCAACAGAAGTAAATGAAAGAATGACTACTGATATGATGACACTAGCACCTTTTGTTAGTAGATATTTAAATGAACATGTTAATCCAATGATGGAACATTTGTATTACATAGCACAAAAGAAAAAACTTTTACCTGAAGTACCACAAGCATTAGCAGAAAACCCAACGTATGAAATAGATTATGTAGGTAGATTATCTATGGCTACTAAATCATTTGAAACAATGGGTGCAATAAATACTTTACGAGTCTTTGGTGAATTAGCATCTCGTGACCCTAATATGCAAATGTCTTTACAAAATGTAGAGCCTGATAAATTATTTAGAGAAATATGGTATGCTAATAGTTCTAGTATGAACGCATTAAAAGACCCAAGTAAAGTTATGGAAGAACGTGAAGCACAATTTGCAATGATGCAAGAACAAATGATGGTTAAACAAGCACCTGCACTGGCAGACGCAGTTCAAAAAGTAAGTGGTGCAGTTGACCCATCTAGTATAATAAGTCAGGTAGAACAAGGGGATATAAATCTTGAACAGTGATGAATTAAATATTCTTATCGGTTCGTATAAAAGAGTTTTTAATACAGAGGACGGATTAAGAGTTTTAGAAGATATAGATGCATTTGCATTAATTGATGAACAAGTTGGAAGTCAATTATCTCATGCAGAGTGTGCATATCGTAATGGTATGCAAGATTTAATTAGATATATAAAAGCTTTAATAAGCGAGGAGAAGTAAGATGCATAAGAAAGGTCATGGAGGTTCTAGAGGTTCAAGAAAACCTGTAGAGCAAAAAACTTATAGTTCAAAAGGTTCTAGAGGTGATAGAACACCTCCTAAAAAGGGTGAACCAAAAACTGCAGGTGTTGGTAAAAACAGAGTGCCAACTTCTAAAAAAGCAAAAGAAAAAGTAACTGAAGTTGTTAAGAAAAGAGCAGTTAAAAAAGTTGGTTCTAGAGGTTCAAGAAAACCTGTTGAACAACCAACATATAGTTCAAAAGGTGTAGGGTCTAGAGGTACTAGAAAACCAAAAGAAGCACCTGCTAAAAAATCAAAAAATAAAATTATTGATAAATTAAATATTAAACTTAAAAAACCTAAATCTATAAAAATGAGAAAAACTATGTCAGGTTATAGACGTAAGTAATTTAAATTTAAATGGGCAGTTAATATGAATAAAAAGGAAGTCATATGTCGGAAGAAGTATATGAAGATGTAGCACCTGAGGGTGTTGAAGAAGAAGTACAAGATACAGAGCATTATGAAGAAGAAGTTTCTGATGATGCTTCAATGTTAGATAATGAGGGTCGTTTTAATAGAACATGGGTTGATTCTTTACCTGATGATTTAGGTAAACATTCAATATGGTCTAAATATACTAACCCTGTTGAAATGGCAAAAGGTGCGATACATTCGCAAAGTCTTACTGGTCAAAAGATTGAAGATTTTATGACATCTGATGACCCTGTTGTTATAGAACAAAGAAGACAAGCATTAGGTATACCACCATCTGCAGAAGACTATAATCTTGAATTGTCAGAAGAGTTTTCTAATGTAGAGTTAGATGAAGAAGAAGTAAGTGAGTTTAAAGAAATAGCACATACTTTAGGTTTATCTAATGAGCAAACAGAAGCGTTACTCCATTATGAATTAATGAGAGGTCAAAACGAAGAAGAAAACTTAGAACGTGAAGAAGAAATGAGTCTTACAGAAGCTGAAGAAACATTGAGAGATGTATGGCGTGGTAATGATTACGAATATAACTTATCTAAAGTTGCTAATACATTAGATTTTTTAGGTATGGGAGATTTTAAAGATGACCCTGCTATTGGTAATAATCCTGATTTTGTTTTAGCTTTCTTTGAGAAAATTTGTCCTTTAGTTGGTGATGATGCAGTTATTGCAGAAAATAATGCAAGTTTTCAAACTGTAGAAGATGGTTTGCGTAATATTGAGAGAGAAATAAATGAATTTAAAGGTCACACTCATAGTGCAGATTATCAAGCGTTAATTAAAGAACGTGGTGAATTATTAAAGCAACAAGCTAAATTAAAGCCACCACCAAGTTTGTTATAAAAAATACTTGACAAATTATTAAAATAAATATATATGAATTTTAGATTTTACAACAGATACCACAATTTGTGCCTGATAGTAAATCAAAGGTGAGAACCTTAAATCAGGCAAGACCCTCCTGTCGAGGACACTCTAAGCCGAAAAAGTAAATTAACTATATGTATTAACTATAAATTCGGAGGTGAAATATGTCGCAAGACTTATTAAACACATATGTAATTGGCTTTGACAGGTCTATCAGAGAAACTGTTGAAGTTAATGGTGGTAAACTTCGTCCTTACATTATGTTAGCTACAGGCGACCTATATCGTAAAGAGGGTGTTTATCAAAGAACGACTGGAGGGGGTTTACCTCAAGTTGTTACAAACAGATTTGGAGATTCTCCAATATCTGAATTAGACTATAGCCGAAGACGTACATCAAGAATTGCTTACCAAGATGGGCAATTCATGGATTGGGCTGATTTGTCTAAAATGGGTGTAGACCCAAGAAATGCAAAGTTAACTGCTATGAAGAACAAGTTTCTTCGTCAAGAAGATATTATCATTGACCAAGCTATGCTAGGTTCTGCTAATACTACTGACTTAGAAACAAGTGCAACTTCTGTAACTTTAAGTAATGCAGTATCATCAATTAGTGATGGCACAACTGCAGTAGAGACAGGATTCACTTATGGTAAGTTCTTACAAGCGTTAGCACAATTCGGAAACAACAATGTTGACGTAGAAAACTTAGCACCTGTATTCAAGATTTCTTGGACACAGTGGCAAGAAATGATGGCTGATGATAACTTCATCAACTTCGACTATACTGCAACTCGTCCAGTGGACAGTAATAGTTATGGTAAAATCTACGATTACATGGGTGCAAAATTCTGTATCTCAAACATTATCCCATACTTCAATAACGAAGCTTGTTCTGTTGGTGATGGAGCATCATCTGTTGGTAATTTAAAAATTGCTAATTCTGATGTTGATAATGCAAATGGTACATGGACTGCCGTAACTACAACTGTTGGTGGAGTTGATTACAACTTCCGTGCAGTTTACGCATTTGCTCCAAGTGCATCGTTGTTTGAAGTTAATCCTGACATGACTACCAAAGTGTCAGAAAGAGCAGATAAAGGGTTTAATTACTATGCTTACATGAAAGCTGAGTTTGGTGCAGTTAGAATGGAAGAAGAAAAAGTAGTAGTTATTCCATGTAGAAGTTTAGCATAAAGGAGGATTATTATTATGGCTAATTCAAGCGAATTAACAAATGTACTTGCTAACAAATTAGTTAATAAGTATGAGTATCGTGGTAATGTCCAAGCTATTACTGTTTCTATCAAAGATGCTACAAGTGGTAATGTACAAGTTGCAGATACACTTCCTGAAAAAGCAAGAATTGTTTTCATGGATTTAGTTGCATCAGCAGGTAATATTACTGATGTCGGTACTTCTGCAGATGAAGATGCTTATATCACAGGTCACGCAAATTCAAGATTAGTTACACCTAATGACTTAAGTCAAGGTGGAGATGCTTTTCTTGAAGTTGGTGGAAGTGATTTAACCATTAAACTTGGTAGTTCAGCAACTGTATTGGGTGTTATCCTAATCGTTACAAACGAGTAACAACTGAGGGGAGGGCAACCTCCCCCTAATTTTTTTTATTATGTCATTAACAAAAGTCAAATTATGTAATCTTGCGTTAAGTAAGATAGGGAATGAAAGAAACCAACTTACTGACCCAACGTTTTCTAATAATACAGGAAGCGTTTTTACACAATGTGATTTACATTATGACCAAGCACTAAATGAACTTGTTAGATTACATACTTGGAACTGTTGTAAAACAAGAACACAAATTGGTGCTAACGAAATAACAATCGTTATTCCTGCAAGTGTATCTGACTCAGGAAACGAAGAAACATATACATTATCTGCATCATCTGTTGATTCAACAAACAGACCTGTATTTACAAATAGTACTTCAGGAAATGCTGATTATGTTAGTCTTACTTTTAATACTACTAGTAAAACACAATGGATATTAGTTTTTGGTGCATCAAGCACTACAGTAACAAATGATGTTACAACTTATAATCCACCATTAACATTTAGTAATGGAGTTACTGTATCATTAGTAAAACCAATTTATGGGTATGAATATCAATTCAAATTACCAAGCGATGTAATAAGAACTATATCTGTTAGTCCAACAAATAGTATATATTACTATAGTAAACCATTAGTAGAATGGCATGTAGAAAAAGATATATTATTAACAAACAATCAAAAAGCATTTATTTGTTATGATAAAGCACCTGAACCAACAGAAATGGATTCTTTATTTGCACAAGCATTTTATACATGGTTAGCATATAAATTAGCAATACCAGTAGCAGGTAATGAAAAAAGAGCAAATGATATATTAGATGAATTTACTAGTGCAGTAATGCCTGAAGCAAGAAGAGTAAATGGTTTTGAACAATACAATTTTGCTACTAATGATAGTGAATGGTTAGAAGCAACACAAACAACTGCTAGTTCAGGAAACAGTTATCCTCCTTTTGCTCAAACAGATTATAATACAATTCCTTAGGAGATAATGTGGCTAAAAAAATCGTCAATAGTTTTAATGCAGGCGAGTTATCTCCATATCTCTATGCTCGTGAAGATATAGATAAATATCAATCAGGTTGTCAAGAATTAGAAAACTTTGTTCCACTTCCGTATGGTGGTGTAATTAGAAGACCTGCTATACAAAGAATTTCAGATACAAAAAATGATGTTAATGCTAGATTATATCCTTTTACATTTAATGTTAATGAAACATTTATGTTAGAAATAGGAAATACAGGAACAACAAATCAAGATGGATATTTTAGATTTTACAAAAACAAACAACCAGTCTTAGACGAAACTATTGATTTAACTGATATAACTAAATTTAAATGGACTCAAGGAACAGTAAGTGGTAGTCCCAGTAAATATTACTATTGTACATTACCTGATGATAGTGACCCATCATTATCAGATACAACATTTATTATAGTTGATGGTGTTTCAATTTTTAAAAGAGGAACTGCAACTGGTGTTGCACCATCGTTCTTTATTAAAGATAATGATAGTTTAGGTTTTCAAACAATATATTTAAAATTAACTAATAGTGGTGCATCAGGACAAAACCCAAATACTTTTACAGGAACATTAACATTAGGACAACCTGCTTTTGAAATTAGTCACCCATATTTAGCAGATGAAATAAAAGATTTAAAATTTACACAATCTGCTGACGTATTATTTATTACACACCCAAATCACCCTGTAAAAACATTAAACAGAACTTCATCAGAAAATGATGCAAGTTGGAATTTTACAGACTTTGATTTTGATACTGGGTATCCACCATTAAGAGAAGAAAATACAACTACGGCATTAACTATATCTACATCAAATAAACAAGGTAATACTATTTTAACTGCAAGTGGAGATGTATTTGAAACAGGACATGTAGGTGCATACTTTAGATTTAAAGCAATTAGAGATAAAGCAAATAGTACTTTAAATAAAAATTATAATTCTTCTAATATTTCTAGTGGTATTAATGTTTCAAATTCTAATTGGAATATAACAACAAATGGAACATGGCTAGGTAAAGTTACTTTACAAAGAAGTTTAGATGGAGGAGTAACATATAATAATTATATTGTTATTGGTGATACTTCAGGAAATGGAACAACTGCATCTGCAACTGTATCTAAAAACTTTACAACATCTTCAGAACAACCTGAAGAAAATAATACTTTTATTAGATTAAAATATGATAACACAGATGTTTCTGATGCATTTAGTTTTTCTTTAGTTGTTGAAAATCAATACTTAGAGTCTTTAGTTCAAATAACTGCAGTAGATAGTTCTACACAAGCACAAGCAAGAATAGTAAGTCCATTTCAAGACTCTATTTTAGAGTATACAAATTGGACAACATCTCAAGCATTTAATGTAGGTGATAAAGTTAATGAAAATTTACCTTTTCAAAATACAACTTTTACAGGTGCAGTAGGTTCTATAGATTTAAGTGTTAGTGCTAATGTTGTTTTAGGTGGAAGTGAAACAGGAACAACATTAACACAATTAGATAATACAAAAGGTATGGCATCAGGAGAAATTTCAGTATCTAATTTATTTGGAACAGGTACAACTTTATCTCCATCTGATATTACACAAATTGCATATGACCATACAACAGAAGTAGCTACTATAACAACATCTGCTAATCATCAAGTAGCTAAAGGAATGAAAATAAATTTTGAAAATATTACATCGTCAACATTACCTTTATTAACAGGACAACATTTAATTACAGAAAGAACTGATGCAACAAATTTTAAAATATCTTTATCAAATGGTGGATTAAGTGCAAGTGGTAATTATACTATAACTAATGCAAATCTATCTATAGTTGGTCAAAGACACTTTTATGTTATTTCAGATGCAACTTCAAATGTATGGTTACATAAATTTTTTATTTCACCTGAAGATGATACTATCACTTTATTAAAGAGTAATAATATTTTTGCTTCTAACGATATGGCAGAGGGATTTGATGTAGCATTTAATAATGATAATTTATATGTAGTAGGTTATACAGTAAGAGGTTCTGCAACTAAAGTAAGATTTAATAAATATAGTGCAACAACATTAAATAAACTTTCTACTGTTTCTAATATTACTACTGATGGTGGAAATGCAAGTACAGGAATTAGAGGAAAAAATATGTATCCTCGCTCAATAGGAACAGATGGTGCAGGAGGATTTTATTATGCTCAAGTAACTAATGAAGTAAAAACTACTGGTATGCCTCATCATAGATTTAATAGAAATGTAAATTATATATTTAGATTAAATATAAATATGGGTGTAATTTCAACTACAACATTATCAAACTCTACATTTAGTGACCCTTTTATATCTGATATATTTGGTATAGATGGAATTGTTTATACTTTAGATAGTCAAAATAATAAAATACAAAAAAGAGTTTCAACAAGTATAAATACTTTATTAGATAATTATTCTGTAGATACTGAATCAACATTAATGACAGGTATGTATTTAAATCAAGTTCCTACAGATGCAACATTAGAAGAATCTATTTTAAGTATAACAACTGCAGGTGTTCTTTTTAAATATCAAACATCATCAGAAACAAATTATTTTGAATGTGTAAAAGAAATAACAAGTAGTTCACCAACATATGCTATGGGATTTGGTTCTCAATTTGATGCAGGACATTGGAATAGATTATCACCAAAAATGAATAAATGGACTGAGGGTGCTTTTTCAACTCTTAGAGGATTTCCTGCTTGTTTAGCATTATATCAAAATAGAATGGTTTTTTCAGGTGTTGCAAGTTATCCTGATACTTTATGGTTATCTAGAAGTGATGATTATACAAATTTTTTATTAGGTACATTAGCAACTTCTGCTATGAAACTTACTATTAACTCAGGTAACTTAGACAGTATACAATGGTTAGTACCACATGAAGCTTTAATTATTGGCACATCAGGAAGTGAATGGTCACTTGAACCTGAATCAGATAGAAAGCCTATAAGTCCTGTATCTTTTGCATTAAATAGAAAGACTACATATGGGTCAAATACTACACAAGCAACATTGATAAACTCAGTAATAATTTTTGCAATGCGTCAAGGACGTAAAGTAAGAGAATGGACATACGATTATAATCAAGATGAATTTATAGCACCTGACTTAACAATATTTTCAGAACATATAACTGAGGGTGGTATTATAAATTGGTCTTATCAGCAACAACCTGACAATATATTATGGTTAATTAGAAATGATGGTCAATTACTTGGATTTACTTATGAAAGAGAACAAAAAGTTTTTGGTTGGCATAGACATACTATAGATAGTACAGGTAAATTTTTAAGCGTAAATATATTACCTAATCCACAATCAGAAGATGAAGTATATACTATAAGTGAATATACAATAGACCCACCTGATTGGGTTGCATCAGGAACATACACTTTTAATCAAAATGTAGATTATAATGGCACTTGTTATGTTTGTATACAAGACCATACTGGTAGGAGTACAACACCACCATTTGATGCTTTTTATTGGTCAGAAAGCACAAAAACAAAAAGAGCAGTAGGTGTTTTTAAACCAAGAGAATATACAAATTATACAACTGATTTTTGTGGTGTCGATTATGCTACTAAATTTGAATCACCTGAAACTGCAGAATTATCAGGATTAGATTATTTAGAGGGTAAAACAGTAAATGTAGTTATAGACGGCATACCCTCAGCAACTACATATACAGTAAATGCAGGTAAAATAAATATAGGAACAACAGGACATACTACAATTTATGTTGGATTAAATTATACTGCAACATTAGCACCAATGTATTTAGATACAGAAACTACATCAACAACAACACTAGGAAGTAAAAAAGATGTACAACGTGCTACTATAAGATTTAAAGATACATTGCAAGCAAAAGTTGGACAAACTAAGAATGACCTTGACAGTGTTGTATTCAATTCAGATAATACTGCATTATATAATGAAGATGCAGAAGCATGGTTTTCTAATGCAAGTGAATTTTTAAAACTCTTATATGTAGTAAATGACACACCATCACCATGTACTGTATTAGCAATGATACCTAGAGTGGAGGATAGATAGATGGCAGGATTAGGTGCATTTATAGGTTTAGCAGGTTCAATCATGTCTTCTCGTGCTGAAAGACAAGAGGGAAAATTAAGAAGACAAGCTTCTGAATACAATGCTAAATTATTACGAAATAAAGCAGAAAATATAAAAATTGCAAAAGAAGCTGAAACACAAAGAACAGTAGAAGACCAAAGAAAATTTAGAGCAAGACAACGTGCAGGTTTTTTATCTACTGGTGCTACAACAGACTCAGGTACACCTTTATTAGTACAATTAGAAGAAATATCAAACATGCAATTAGACTTATTAAATGATAGAAGAACAAGAGAAATACAAAGACAAAGTGCTTTATCAGAAGCAGATATGGCATTATACGAGGGAAGAATTGCAGAATTGCAAGGAAAACAACGAGCAAGAACAACTTTATTAACAGGGATAGGAAACTTCGCAAGTAGTTTCGATTAATATTATGGCTAGAATACCTTTATATGAAAAAAAACCATCTGTTAGTGCTGACTATGGTGGAGCAAGATTAGACCCTAATGTTGCATCAGCTTTAGCACAAGGAGAACAAGATTTTGGAAAAGCAGTTTCTAACGTTGGTAATCAAATATCTGAACTTAAAAGAAAAGCAGATGATGCTGATTTTGAAACATTTTCTGTCGCTAAACAAGGTGAGTTAGAAGCATTACGTGTAGATGCAATGGTTAATAAAGGTGCAAGTTATGATACTGTTTATGATGAATATATAGCACCTGAGTTAGATAATATTAAAGAAGAAATTAAAAAAAGAGGTTACGATAGTCCTAATCGATATTTAAGTAGGTGGGATTTAGATAGTGAAAAAATAAGACTTAATGCAAAACAAGAACAATTAGCATTAAAATTAACAGACTATGAAGACAAAATTGTACAAGAAGCCAACATGTATTACAAAAATGATGACATGGATACTGGCGATGCTAAAATTAAAGAGTTAGCAAAAATTGTTGGAGAAGCTAAGGCTCGTGACCATCAATCTAAAGGTAGATACAATTATGTATTAAATAAAATTATTACTACAAATGACCCAAATGAAATAAATAATATTGTAAACGATAAAAAATATACAGATAAATTAAATTTTTCACAATTTAACCAATTAAAAAATCAGGCTATATATAGGCAAAAATCGTTACTACAAGATAAACTGAAGCCTGCTATGGATAATGGAGATAAGTTGCTAAAACAAGGCTTATTGGACGAATACTGGGTTGCTGATAACTATGCTAAAGGTAATTTAAATGCACAACAAGCAAATTACTACCGAGAAGCAATAGCATTACAAACAGAAAGATTTGCACAAGGTTTAGTAGAAGATGCTGATGGTGATTTGTTAAGTAGACGTGGACAAAAAAGAGTAGCAAATGTAAAACGTAGAATTGTAAATTATATGAATGGTGAATTTAAAGGTGAAGCTTTAGATGAATTAGATGATATAATGTCAGATATAAACAAAATTAATCCAACACCAATGATACGTTCTAAATTATTATCACCTATTACAAGTGCTATGGGTAACGAAAACACTGTAGGATTTTTTGTTGGTAATAGAAATCAACATGATAGAGCATTTGATAATATAGAATCAAGAGCAATGCTTGAGTACACAAAACAATTTAATGCATTAACAGGAAGTATGCCTGCTGATTTAAGAGATAGTTTATATACACAAACAATATTTGAATTAGAAGAATTTTTAAGAGGTATAAAAAAAGGAACATATGAAGTTAATGGACAAAAAATTAGAATAACTTCAGGTAAAGAAAAAGTACGTGGTGTTAATTTATATAATGAAGTGCAAAAAGATGATAATGAGTCAATAGCATTTCAAAATGAAATTAATGTTGCAGTTAAACAAGTATTAGCACCAGTAAGACAAAGAGCAGTTGTTATGCCTTTGAAACCTAGATTAACTAATATACAAGTACAATCTGACCCATTAGATGAATTTTTCCCTGTAAGAGATAATAATGAAACAAACTGATTTTATATTAAAAGGACAAGAAAGAGGTTACTCTAAAGAAGAAATTGCAGATGCAAGAGATAAGTTCTATGCACAAGGTTATTCTTTTGATGATGACCCTAAACCACAATTTACTCCACATGCAACACTAAACGATAGTATTAGTGAGTCATTAGATGATAAACAAAATAGTTTATTCGATGAACATGAAAAAGCTAAAACAACATTACATGCTTTTGAGGGTTCAAAAATTGGAGACACACAACAACAAATAGAGTCAGGTGTAAAAGCAAATACATATGATGATATGATAAGAAAAGAAAGAGGTCTTAGTGAAGATGAATCCATTGATTATCCAACAGTACTTAATGAGAAAAAAGCACAGTATACAGAAGAAGATGACGAATATACTGTTAGCAATGAAGATAGATATATTAACGCTAATCCTGAAGCTTCAAAAGAAGTATCTAAAGTGGCGAACAAAGGGGTAAATATATATAGTTTTTCATTACCACTTAGACAAGTTGTTTTAAAAGATTATGCACAAAAAGCATTCGATGGAAAGAATGATGATATTGAATATGATACTTTTGGACAAGTAATTAAAGGTAGTGGTGATAACACAGGTGCATTTGATTATGGATTATATCAAATAGATATAGACCAACGTGTTGCATTACAAAGTGTATTAAATGATAAACAACAAGTATTTGATTTAATTAAGGAGGCAAATGAAGTACAACGAACTATTGGTAGTGCTTTTGATTATTCTGATTTATCTTATTTCAATCCAAAAAGGGCTTTCAGAGGTGCATTACAATCAGCACCATTACAACTTGAACTCGGTGCAATAGCTACACCTTATGCAATAGGTACTGCAGGTGCAACAGTTTTTGGTACTCCTGTATCAGGAACAATAGTTGCAAATGCAGGTAGACTAGCTACAACTGCATATCTTCAACAACAAGGTGCAGGTTCTATGTTACGTGCATATCTAGAAGATAAAACAATAGACCAAGTATCTGATGAACAATTTAAAAGAGCAACAGAAATTGCTAATGTAGCAGGTGTTCCTTATGCATTAATAGAAAGAATAATAGGTCTTCCTAAATTTAAAGGATTTGATTTTGAAAAAGTTACAGGAGGTGCAACAAATAAACGTTTATTAAATTTTGTTATGAATAAAGCTATGACAGATAATAAATTTTATAGGCTAGTAGTTAAAGGTGGTACTATTGGTTCATATCGTGTATTAGGAGAAGCATTTGAAGAGGGTTTACAAGAAATAGTACAAGAGTCTACAGGTATGACATTAGAGCAAATGAACCCTGATGTTAATTTAGCAGAAGATATTGCAACAGGTGTAGGCAAACAATTAAATGCAGAAACATTAGGTGAGTTAGCAAAAGGTGGTGGAGAAGCATTTGTACAATCAATACCACAAATTATGGTTAGTATGGGATTACCTACTACTATAGAAACAATGCAAACAGATGAGTTTAAAGCAGTTGCTGATGAAGTAATGCTTAATGTAAATCAATTAGAAAAAGACCCTGTAAAAAGAAAAGCTAATATTAAACAAGAATTAATTAGTCGTGGTGTACAAGAAGATTTAGCAGATGAGTTATCAGAAGAAGCTATACTAGCAAAATCATCAGAAGATATAAATAATGTATTAGTTAAAGTAAATAGTGCAGTTGGTGAACTTACAGATACAAATGATAAAGGAATAAAAGTATTTGCAGAAGATGACTGGAATGAATTATCAAATATGACAGATGAAGAATTAACTGCATATATAGAAAACTTTCCTGAAATAGAAGATGATTTTTACAAAGGTATAAATGGAGATAAAAGAAGTCGTATAAAATATAATTCATGGGCAAAAAATAATAAAGATACGGCATATGCAGAATTTTTAATTAGAAATAAAAGAACAGATAATAGATTTGGTGTAAATAAAACAGATTGGGAACAACCAATAAATAGTCAATTTATAAGAGATGTTATCTATACTAAAAATAAAGATGCATATATTGATAAAAATTTTAGAAAACAAGGTGAAACTTTAGAAAATGCTAAAAGAAGATTTGTATTAGAAAAAAAACAAATTAAAAATGATTTAGTAAATAACCAAGTAGTTAGAGCAAGAAAAGCATTATCAAGAATAGCACCTAACGTTAAGTTTATTACATACAATACAACACAAGCATTTACCAAAGCTACAAAAAGTACTGGTGCAGGATTTTATAAACAAGGTGTTGTACATATTAATTTAGAATTAGCTAATAGTAAAACTGTAGGACATGAAACATTTCATGCATTATTAGCATCACAATTTAACACAGAAAACACACAGAAA
>CERH01132788.1_pt1 | contig 19575 bp, 33 predicted proteins | sample 530991 | NCBI WGS metagenome assembly CERH01 (sample SAMEA2621191, study PRJEB7988) | marine metagenome | biome: marine biome (ENVO:00000447); feature: mesopelagic zone (ENVO:00000213); material: "saline water (ENVO:00002010), including plankton (ENVO:xxxxxxxx)" | depth 800 m | reverse complement strand
CAGCAAAGCAGCAGTGGCGCACTGGGTGGAGCGCTTAGTGGCGCAGCTACTGGATTCAGCATTGGCGGGCCATGGGGCGCAGCTGCTGGTGGCGTACTAGGCGCTCTGGGGGGCAAATAATGGCCGAATTAGATTACTCAATGATCCTGAACAAGCCCAGCTTTGGGCAGCAGATTATGCAGGGTTTTGAGGCGTATCAGCGCGGCGAGGCGATTAATCTAGAGCGCCAACGGCAGGAGCGCATCGCCCAGCAAGACGCGGCTCAGGCTCAGCGTGCGGCAGAATTCCGTTCGGCATGGGCAAAGGCTGGCACCGCGCAAGAGAAAGCCGCGCTAGGCGGGCAGTTCCCCGAAATGCTGGAAACCATCAAGTCGGCGGTCGGCATGGATCAGGAGCTAAAGACTCAGGCCATCGGAGAAATCGGCATGCAGCTGACTGCGCTTTCCGGCGACCCGGAAGCAGCTGGGCAGTTTATCCAGAACAACGCGGACGTGCTGTCGAGCCTTGGCCCTGCATTCTCGCCTGATCGTCTGATTCAGCAAGTGCAGACCAATCCGCAGAGCCTGGCGCAAACGGCTGACATGATCACAATGGCAGCTCTTGGCCCTGAGAAGTATCAGGAAATTATTGGGCAGCGAGAACAGCGCGCCGTGCAGCGTCGCGGTCAAGACATCACCATGCGCGGGCAAGACATCACCCGTCGCGGCCAAGACGTGCAAATTATGGGGCAACAGGCTGCGCGCGAGAATGCGATCATGCAAGCGCAATCTCGCATTGAAGCGGCACGCCTGCGCCAAGAAGGTTCTGGCTACCCCGACCTGTCCGTGAACATGGAAAAGGCGCTTGATACGGCTATTCAGGACGCTACCGCGTCAGAGGCTGCGGCGTCCCGCCTTGAGACGCTGGCTGGAGAGTTTCAGCAGTCAAACCTGATGGGTGGTCGCGCAGGTCAAATGGCAGAATGGCTGAAACAGACAACCGGCGATGAGGATGCTCTGTCAGAACTGCGCCGCAACTTCATTCAGCTGAAGAACGAGCGAGTAATCAACAACCTACCCCCCGGAGTTGCGTCTGACCGAGACATCGAAATCTTCATGTCTGGCTTCCCGCAGGACTTCGCAAACAAGGACTACGTTGCCAGCTTCATGCGCGGCATGGCAAAGGCGGAAATGGCAAAAGCGGAGCTAAACAACTTCCGCGCCGAGTGGATCAGCCAAAACGGCAACCCAGGCCAGAATCGCAAGCCGTTTGAATATAACGGCATGCCGATTGAGGAGGGCATCAGCCTGAAACGAGCATTTGATCAGTACATCCAGCAGAACACGCCGTGGGATAATGGCGCCACCCCGGCAGCAAGCGCTGCGCCGGGTGGAATACAATTCTTGGGGTTTGAATAATGCCGATTGCTCGATTCCAAATGCCCGACGGGCGAGTTGCGCGATTCGACGTGCCGGAAGGCACTACGCCGGAACAGGCGCAGGCCGCATTTCAGGATTTTATGGCAACCCAGCAGAGCGCGCCAACCGCGCCCACTGCTCAGCCTGCAGCAACTATGCCAAGTCAGCCGCAGACAGCACTTGGCAAGGCTGCGGACCTTGTAACGGGCGAAAGCCGCATGACGCCGGAAATGTCCAGCCTGACCGAGATCGGCGGTGCGCCCGAGCTTAACCGCTTGTCCGTCCCTGCGTTCAAGGCGTCTATGGGATTGCTATTGACCGGCGACACGGATTCCCTGAAAGGGATACTGCAACAACAGTTTGGACCTGACGTCTCATTCCGGGAGGATCAGGCGGGCAACACAATCGTACAGCTGCCGTCTGGTGAGTACGCGCTAAACAAGCCTGGCATTAGCGGGCAGGATGTTATTTCGGGCGCCTTCAACATCCTGTCATTTCTCCCGGCTGGTCGCGCTGCGACACAGGCAGGAGGTGGCATTGCAAGGCAGGCCGCAACCCTCGGTGGCGCATCTGCCGCGACACAGGCTGGCATTGAGGCGGCAGAGGCCGGGCTTGGTGGCGATGCAAGCCTGACAGATGTCGGGGTCGCTGGCGCATTTGGGGCAGCTGGCCCGGTAGTTGCTGGCGCCGCAGGCAGGGCAATTGACGCAGGCCGTAGAGTAGCTGGGGCAATGAAGGGCGCTGCGCCTAGTGCTGCTGGCGATATTGTCGAGGCTGGTGCGCGCTCCAATATCCCTGTCATGACAAGCGACATTGCGCAGCCAGACACTTTTATTGGCAGGTCGGCACAGGCTGTTGGCGAGCGTATCCCGATCACTGGGACCGGGGGCATGCGGGCAACGCAGCAGGAGGCCCGACAGCGCGCAATCCAAGAGCTGGGCGCTCGATACCCGGTGCCGAGCGACGACGCCATAATCAGCAGCCTGCAAGCCCAGACCTCTCGTGTCAAGCAGGCAGCAGGTAGCCGCATAGGCCAGTACACGCAGCAGCTTGACCAGGCCGGAACCATTCCGTACAACAACACCGCAACCGCCATCGATGACGCGCTGTCGGAGCTGACGCGCCCCGGTGTTATTGGTAGCGATGACGCCGTGCGAGAGCTGCAGCAATTGCGCCAGACAATGGCGTCCGGCACGCAGACATACAGCACGCTAAAAGACAATCGCACCGCCTTTCGGGAGATCGTCGGGTCGTATGACAGCGCCATGCGCGCCCAGCTCCCGAGCCGCGCCAAAGCGCTGCTAGGTCGCATTGAGACTGCGATGGGGCGAGACATGGACGAATTTGCACGCGCCAACCTTTCTCCGCGCGACGTAGGGCGGCTGCGTGAAGCAAACGCCGTGTACCGCCAGCAGGCGCAAGAGCTTACCCGTTCTCGCCTGCGCAACGTGCTGAACACTGGCGACATAACTCCCGAGTCTGCGCAGACTCTGCTGTTCTCCGGCAAGCCGAGCGAGGTGCGCACCCTGTACAACTCGCTGAACAGCCAAGGGAAGTCGGCAGCGCGCGCGACTATCATCAATCGAGCGATTAGCGACTCCATCGGCGTTGACGGTATTTCGCCCGACCGGTTCATAAACGCGATGCGCAAATATCAAACGCAAACCGGAATCGCTTTTCGTGGCGAGGAAGCAAAGCAGCTTGAGGGCTTGAATATGGTCCTTGATGCTACGCGGCGAGCAGGCCAAGCTAGCGTGATGACGGCGACAGGCCAGCAGCTTTACGCCCCTGTCGGCGCTGCGGCTGCAGGTTCGCTAATTGGCGACTTTGGAACAACAATGGTCGGCGGCGCAACAGTAGGCGCCATAGCGCGGGCCTATGAAAGCCCATTCTTCCGTAACGCATTGATCCGCATCGCATCGCAGCCGCGAAGCTCGGCGTCTCGTGACGCAGCCCTGAGAATGGCGCGCGAGCTTAATGCTGCCGTGCAGACTGCTCGGCAAGCTGCAGAAGAAGAACCGCAAGAAACACAGCAGCCCCAACGGTAAAGTCCATGACAAACATCCTCATTCAGTCGCCATTTGAGTTCCTGACCGACAAGTCAGGCGATCCTCTGTCAAACGGCTATATCTACATTGGAGAGCCGGATAAAGACCCGGAGGAATTTCCGCTCCCGGTTTACTTTGATGCCGATGGAATCGTAGCAGCTCCAACGCCATTGCGCACCAATACTGCTGGGTATCCGACGGATGGCGCGGGCAACCCTAAGCGCATATTCACAACCGGAAGCTATTCTCTGCGACTTCGGGATAAGAACAACGCCCAGGTCTATTATTCGTCGAATAGCGCCGATGGGTTCTTCGGCGTGGTGGCTGCAGACCTAGCCGCGCCAACTGGTGCGCAACTGGCTGGCTACCGCTCCCAAACCGTTTATTCCAAGCTGGGGCAGCTGGGCGTATCGCCGCAAGACTACGGCGCGGTCGCCGATGGAGTGAATAACGATCAATCTGCCGTAGAGGCTGCAGCGGCAACTGGCGCGCCCGTGTTTCTCCCGCCTGGCGAGTACAATGCGCCAACAGGCGATTTCACCGGCACCACGTTTTATTCATTTGGCGGCGCGTCTGCCAACAACTCCACCATCAGCATTATTGACGTGACCTCCAACGCCTTCCCGGTGGGTGCTGTCATGTCGTTTCCGTGCGAACCCGACTCACTACCGGAGGGCTTTGTCCCGTTGGATGGTGGCGTGCTAAACCGCACTGTATACGCCGCTCTCTGGGCCTTTGCTGACAGCTCTGGGAATATCGTCGACGAGGTGGATTGGGCTGCAAACAAGATGGCTTTTTCGCGCGGCAACGGGTCGTCTACTTTCCGCGTCCCGGATGCACGCGGCCTGACCTCGGCGGGCGCAGACAACGGCGCGGGCGTTGACGCCGGTCTTGCTCTTGGCGCGGTTCTTGAAAGGGTGGTAACAGATGGAACCGAGCCTGCAACAACTACTTTCCGGTACGGCCCGCAAACCGTTGCCATTCGGGCGTTCTCTGGTGCCGTCAATCCAGGACTGATCGACGTTACGGCGCTTGGAAATCAGGTAAACGACATTCAAACGGATGTTGTCGACCTGCAGGCAGATGTTGCAGCTCTAGCTATCACAAAGATGTGGGAGAGCGCCGAGCTGACCATCACCCCGGCAGGCACCCTGACGGTTGCGCATACACTGGGCGAGGAGCCTAAATTCTGGGTCGGGTTTCTTGTGTGCAAGGTTGACGAGGCGGGGTTCACTGCGGGTCAGGACATTCCCGCACCGGTATTTCAGGTTGGTGACTCAGGCAGTTACGGCCCAACAACAGACCCTGACGCGACGCAGTTTGTCATCCGGTACGGCTCAAGTGGCGGCGGCTTCACTGTGACAAACTTCACAACAGGCGGACTTGCCAACATCACCGCCGCCAACTGGCGCTACAAGCTGAGGGCTTTTGCATGAAATATTTCGTTGACTCGGAAGGTCGATATATTGGCGGCTTCGATGGCGTTGAGCCGCCAGCGGGTTCGGTCGAAGTTGCCGCGCCTCCGGCTCATGGATCGCAAGTCTGGGGCGCAGAAGGCTGGAGCGAGTACAAGCCGGTGCCGCAGGTCGTGTCACGCTTCCAAGCGCGCGCGTCTCTGTATCAAGCCAACATGTTGGAATCCGCAGAACTGGCCGTGTCGAACGCCGACCCCTTGACACAGATGGCATGGGCGGATGCGCAGGAGTTCCGGCGCGACTCTCCGTCAGTGGGCGTAATCGCCGCCGCGCTCAACCTGACAGATGCAGAGATTGATGACCTGTTTATCGCGGCTTCCGATATAGTCGCCTAACGAACGCAAACCAGATACAATACAAGCAACATTTGTGCCAGCTGGAGAGAACCTGTTATGACCAGAATTTCAGACCTGACAGAGGTTAATCAGGTAGCGGGCGGCGACCTAATCCCTATCGACCAAGGGGCGTCGGGTCGCACCCGTTCTGTGTCCTTTCAGGTCATGAAGGACAATATCTCCGCCGAAGTGAATTCCGCAGTCGAAGAGGCTGTAGAGGCTGCCAACCGCGCGGAAGAAGCCGCAGCCAGCGCAGACGCCCAAGTGCTGCGCGAAGACCTTGCGACCGAAGGCGACCCACTCAAAGGCGCCGAGCTTGTTGGGTACGAGTCCGGTACGGTTGCTGATAAGCTGGGCGAGCTGGACGCCTTTAGCGCTGACGTTCAAGACCAATCCGACCCCGCGAAAGGGGCGGCGATTGTGGGGTATATATCCTCCCTCGCAGAAGCAGCAAGCCGCACGGTAGCCGACCGCCTCCTGGACTCGGTAAGCATTTTCGATTTTATGACAGCCGCGCAGCGAGCCGATGCCCGGCTTGCCTCTCCGACCCTGGACCACGCCCCAGCTCTTGCGAAGGCTCTCGCGTCAGGCAGAACCGTCAATCTCGCTGGCGCAAACGTAAACGTCCTGAGCACTATCTCGCACTCTGGCAAAGTCCTGCTGGCTGGTCGCGGTGAAGTGCGCGGCTTTAACGGAACTGGCATTGAGTTTTCCGGCGACGAGATTGATCTTGCTGGGATCGCTATTCGCGGATTTAGTGACTTCACGGAAAACCAGGCGACGAACTACGCGACCGGGTTCATTCGGGTGATGACTGGCACAACCTGCACAGCCAAGCTGTCAGGGGTTCGTGCGTATGATTGCCGAAGCGTAGTTTTCAACACCACGGGGACCAATGACTTTACGCCCGACCTGACTGTTAATGTCACCCTGAACATTGTTGACTTTGAGTCTCATCGCTGCCCTATGGCCATACACTTTCGGTGCAAAGGCCGCTACGCCGTTGCAGGATTCCGGGCGTTTGACTCTATCGCCGCAGGGCGAATTGTATGTCCGCTCAAATTCTTTTTAGATGGGCTTGGGTTTGATTCGCCTGACTACCAAGACCTGTCCGGCTCTGTTTCTGGGGCCTGGATAGATACTGTAATCAACCGCACTACAACAGGCGACTCTACCTCTGGAAATAACTACGAATGCCACGCTGTAATGCTTTCAGGCCTCACCACCTCTGTAGAGCAGTTCTTTGTGCGTGACTGCACCGGTGTGAACTACGATTGCGAGGCGATCTATACAAAGGCGCGCTACCCGCGCATCCGTGGCGGCCTGCTTATTGACTCGGGCGCGTCAGAGGGTGCCATTAATATCAAAGGGCTAAACGCGGATGATGCAACGCCCGGCGCTGGTAGCCCAGTAGGTGACAGGGGTATATGCGATGACGTGTCCATCGTCTACACTCGTGACAGCTTCGACAACGACGGAACTATTGTAAACCTGTCAACTGTCGGCGTTCACAACGGCGCTCCTGCGTTCTGCAAGATCGGCAATGTTCGCGTTTACGGCGCAAACACAAACGACATTGTGCAGGACGGTGGCGACGGGTCAAAAAACCAAGGTGCCGAGGTTTCGGACTGCAAGAGCGTCGGGTTCAAGGGTCAGGACTCTATTGTCTGGCGCGGCGCTTTCTACAACCCGGTATCTTCTCGCAACGCGATGATTAACCCAACAATGGGCGGGGCGTTTTTGCAGCATACTCGGTTTATCTCTGTCGCAAATCGAGGGATCAAAAACACGGACGTGCTGTTCGAGGGCAACTCCATCCACGCCGACTTCACAACAGAGGCGGACGGGAAGGTTGTCGCGCTGCTGAATGTCGACACACAGTATTACGATTATGACCTGCTCACTACTCGCGGAAACCGCATTACCGGAACTTACGGCGCAGGGGTTATGACGCCATACCGGATCACCCGTCAGAATGTAAGCGCAGTCGGCCGAGTTGTTCGCTGGGTTGGTAGCGGAGATGTTTACGAGTACAACGCAGCCGACCTGCCGCAAGTAGAGTGGAATGCGGCCATTCAGGTCGACGACTACGACCTAGACTTCTCGCTTCCGGTGAATGTGTCGGACACCTCGACCGTTACCGTTGGCCAGTTCCTATTGAATGGCGGCGGAGCCGTTCACGTTGACCTAAAGGCTACGCTGAACAAGGCAACCACGGGGCAGGTCGGATATTTTCACAGGCAAGGCCTGTGGTACGACAACTCCGGGACCGCAACAGTCGTTGGCGCGGTAAACGACACTTATGTGAACAGCGCGCTCGCAGGCGGCGGGGCCACGCTAAGCACTTCGGGGGTATTGGTGCGCGGTCGAATTACAGGGCCAGTGAAAGGGCTTGTAAGAATACGCGCAACTTGCTCGTCCAAGCCGTAATGCTAAAATGACACCACCAATCACGGGTGAATGATGAGGAGTTCACAGATGTCACAACACGCCGCAAACGAGGTGGCAGCAGCAGGGATGAAGCTGGCACCAGCTGGCGCGGTAGTAGTGGCTGATGGCGCTGCGCGGACGATTTGGGGGGTTGGCTTGCAGGACTGGGTATATATTGCAACGCTGCTTTATCTCGCCTTCCAGATCGTTGTGATCATGCCGCGAGTTGTTACGACCGTGAAAGGCTGGTTCAACCGTGGGGATTAAAGCCCGCATTGCAGCCGGTACGCTTGTTCTCGCAAGCGGCGGGCTGCTGTCGTTTCTTGCGACATGGGAGGGCAGCGGGCAGAATACCGTTTACCCTGACCAGTTCGCTAACGGACTGCCCACTGTCTGTATGGGTCTGACGCGCCACACAAGCCCGGTGCCTGTAATCGTGGGCGACTACTGGTCAGACGAGAAGTGCGCCGAGATTGAGCGCGTTGTCATCCAGGGCAGACAGCTTGAGCTGGCCGACTGCATCCGCAACGACCGCATAAGCCAGAACACCTTTGACGCCCTGTCGTCCTTTGCTCACAACGTCGGCACGCCAGCCGCGTGCGCCAGTCGGGCTATGGGCCTGATCAACGCCGGACGGGTCGCAGAGGGCTGCAAGGCGCTGGCCTGGGGCGCAGACGGGCGCAAGGTGTGGGCGTATGCTGGCGGTCGATATGTGCGCGGCCTGCATAACCGACGACTAGCCGAGGTGCAACTGTGCTTGAAGCCGTGAAGATTGGTATTGCCGTTGCCGCGCTTGGGCTGGCGTTCGGAGCAGGCTGGACATGGCAAGGCGCACGCTCTGATGCCGCCATGTCTGACCTTGTTGCGCAACACGCAACAGCGCTTGCAAAGGCTACCGAGGCAGCACGAACAGAAGAGCGCCGCCGCTTCCAGAGCGTGGCGCAAGAGGGGGCAAAGGGTGATGAAGAGCTGCAAGACATTCGCGAGCGCGTTGTTGTTGGCGACGCTGAGTCTGACAGGCTGCGGCAACGACTCGATCAAGTCACCAGCTATTACCGCGCCGACAATTCCCGACTTGCCACCAAGTGGGCGACAGCAGAACAGACCATCGGCGTGCTCACCGGATTGCTTGGAGAGTATGACGGATTTGCGAGCGCGGTCGCTGGAGGCTATGAAGACGCTCGCGCCCGAGGATTGACCTGCGAGCGCGCTTGGGATGCTATTAGGGGCGAGACAGGTGGCGGTGCGCCTCGGCTATAAGCGGGCCGTGGCCTGGGTGCGCTGATAGTGCATCAGCTAGCCGCATGATCAGTTCGTCGTCTGCGTCGATTTCCAGCTCTAGCAGCTTGGCGTCCGCGTTGTACGCCTCTGCGCGCTTGGTTGCTGCGTAGAATAGCGTGGCGAGAACCATGCTGGCGAGCATTAGGATTGTGGCGAGCATGTTCACACCTCCTTCGCTAGACCGGCGTCGTATAGCGCGCCAGCATACAGCGCGGCCAAATCCATCGGCGCAACGTCTGTGTTTGGCATAGTGAATCGCGCGTCCTTCATTGACTCGCATGCCGCCTCAATCCACTTGTCGCGCTGTGATTTGATGGGGCGGAACAACCCAGCTGCGCCACGGGACACTTGAACAACCCCATCATGCGAGACATGGGTAAAGGCTGCCAGCGTATCGCCTGACTCTCCCTCGAAATGAGCGATGATCCGGCACGATGAGTAAGTGTAAGGCCGCTCAACGTAGCCGCTGCGATACTCACACTCAACCCCAACACCCGGCAACCCCTCACCATCCCACTCCGGCGCACTCAGGCGCTCGCGTTCGGCTTGCCACATTTCGCGGGTTACCTCGACCCCCTCGCCGTAATCCTCCCCGGCATCATCGGCAAGCTCGGACGCATAAAAATCATGCCTGGAGTCATTAAACCTTACCTCTTTGTCCGGGTCCTGAGTGGCGAACGTCTGATTCTCCGGCCACTCCCCCAACTCCCGCGCCAAAATCGTCACAAACTTAGTCATTTCCCTTCTCCTTATAGAATAATCACACTAGCACACCGGCCAGACTCGCCAGCGCGCATGCTGTGGTCAGTGTAATCGCCGTTGCAGCCGCATTGACAGTGCATTAAGTTACGCGGAATGTAACGTACCGCGTTGTCGCCTGTTGCGCATTGCTTAACCTTGCCGCCGTTGCGCTGGAATTTCTCTGTGAGTGCTGCGAGTTCTTGCGAGTTCATGGTAACGCCTCCGTGTTGGTAGTGGAGTCACTATAGCTGCGCTCTTGGCTGCCTGCACTACCGTTCGTCGGATCAACAGGCTTTCTGATCCGCTGCCAACCTTCGCAGACCGTGCAGTACAGCCAGCCGGTTGACTGGTAGAAGACAGCGCCAGTGCCGGCCAGCTTGTGATCGCAATAGCACTCGCGGCTGTCGTAGTGTGGGCGTGTCATGACTTCGATCCGCGCGGCGGACCCATTGCTATGGCTTCTTCAAGAGTCACCCCCTTGTTTTTCATGCGCGATCGCAGGCTGTTTTCGTGTATACCCGCCATCTTGGCAACATCGCGCAGCTTGATTTGCTCGCCTTGATATACGTGCTTTTCTCGCTTCTGTCTTGCAGGCGCTGGCGGCTCTGGCTCTGGCTGCGGATCAAGCGACGTGATCGCTCCGCCATTGTTCAGATAGTCCAACGTCAAAAGCTCAATCATCGCCCGGTCAGCCTGGCGAGCGGCGACAGTGTATGCGCCGAATGGATGGGATTCAGATTGGTTCATTTGTCACCTCGATTTTGTGTTTGCAATCCGGTGCGGCCATGTTCACGCGGATGCTGCGATAGTCAGCCACTACGCCGCGATCCCACTGCACAAAAGCTAAATACCTCTGGCAGGTGTCGCGCTCCGGGCACCACTGGCCGTCCGGCATCAGATCAAAGCGTCCGGCGCAGCGGGCTATGTCGAAGGGAAGGGTGGTCATCCACTGGCCTCCATCACCACGTAAGGGTCATACCACTCACAACACCAGAGCACTCGTGCACGCTTGCAGTCTCTGGCGACCATCGCGCCGACAGCGCGTTTCGCAGCAGAGCGCTTGCACTTCGTTGGCTTGCCGACCGTCTCCCACAAGCGATGGCCGTGCTTGCGTACCTGGGCGACGTACACGCCAGCAGGCGCATGAATGTGAATGCTCACTTCTCACCCTCCTTGCCCTGCTGGTCAGCAACGTACTTTGATAGCCATTTAATCTTGCAGGCGCGGCAAGCTATCCCGTTGCTTGCCTTATACGGAATGTGCACGCGCAGTTCTGCCATAACATGCCCCGGGCCAACATCGCGGCCATCGCCGGGATAAACTTCAATGAAAATGTTTCCGTCGTGCTTGCCGCAGACTGCCCCGCAGAGATCACAAGTGCATGTCTCTACCGTCTTTGTAGTAATCCCCATGCGGTCACTCCTTCCCCTGCTGGGATAGGGCGTCACGAGCGGCATCAAAACACGGGTGCAGCCAATCAATCCCCAGCTCCTTTCGGACATGATTAAGCGCCGCCTCCAGCAGCTTGATCCGCGCCTTGTCTGCTGCGCGGGCGGCTTCGTGGTCGGCTTGCAACCTTTCCGCCTCAGCTTGCAACCTTTCGTGGTCGGTGAGGCGTATCAAGGCATAAACCTGCTCTCCATCACCCATAAGCTGCGCTGCGTACGCCGGGTCAACACAGGCATGCCGCCCTCTATGCTCCCAACCGTACGCCACCACCTCCGGCTTATCAGTCATGGCTGCTGCTCCCGGGTAAGAAACTCGGCAATGGCGTCGGCGCTGACTACTTTCAGGGTTTCTGAGCACTCGTCGCAGCCCAGCACAAAGAGACAGTGAACCTCGTTAGATCGAAGCCGACCGTCAGGTACGTCGCTCGGCGTTTTGTTGTGCGTAGACCATGACAGCTTCTCGCTTCCGCACTCTTTGCAGTAAGTCGGCAGATTCATCCCTCAACCCTCCCTATGGAAGGCGGCGACGGCTGCGCGAGCAGCGTCCCATTCCTTACCGATTGGCATTACCCTGTCGCGCGACTCAATTCGCATTAAACCTTCCAGCGCCTCAACCAGCCCAGCCACATCCGGGGCGGCAGGGGCTGGCGAGGGCTGCGGGGTGGTGTCGTTTGCAGCGGTCACGCACTCGCAAGGCATGGTATTTCCGTCTAGATCTAAAGCTACCTTTCGAGCGCCCATGCAGTCACACTTGTAAACTGGGGCGCACTCGACGGCGTAAAGAACATGGTCATACCCTTTCGACACAGCCAAGTCATGAATCCTGCCCCACATATCAATTCGCTTATCAGTCTCCACCCGCTCAACAGGCGCAGCCTTTGGAAAGATTGCATCTACGTCCACAAACTGTTCTGCGTGCTCGCGCTCCTGCTCTGCGAGATACTTCCAGTGATCAACATGCGGCCACGGCGACTCGACAACTACAGCCGATACTTTGATGTCGCAGTTGGCCGACAGCGCGTTCAGCGCCGCTGCGTGCTTTTCGGCGTCGTCGCGATTGAATGCCGGGTACAGCTCGTCCGGGCCTTGAGCGTGAACGGCCCATAGCTGGTCAACCGACAACGATTCCTTGTCAGTTGCCCGCTCAACAGGCGCAGGGGCGGCGGATAGCATGGCCTGATAAACCGGCTGCACAACAAAGTCTTGGCAGTCGAAGCCTTGGCGCTCAAGCTCTGCAAGTGCGGCGTCCTTCATTTCGCGCGTGGCTACGCTCGGCACGAGCACATCAGGAATCTTGCCATCCGACACCAACACACCCGGCGTCATTTCATGTTCTTGTTTCATGCTGCCTCCGCCGCGTGGTTTCGGGCGCTCATGGATAGGTCCATCAGGTTGCTGAACTCGTCGCTAGTGATCGACCCAGACAGCGACGAAACCAGCAGGATGCCGTGCAGCACGCCGAACTCGTATTCCGGGTTGCGGCCATAGCGAACGCCTTTGAGGCGATTAAGCACATATCGAATCACTGTATCGCGTTTCATGCTTCCAGCTCCTTATGCTTCAAAACATCCTCAACAGAATAGCGCCCCTGGTCGAACGCCTCGGCTACCGCATAGACCTGATCGGCCTCGCGCAGGCGTTGCAGAGCGCCAGCCAACAGATATTCCAGCGCCTCGCAGCGGTCGCGCAGCAGGTCTGCGTTCTCGGTTGTGGTGATGTCGCGCTGTTGTTGTGTGGTCATTGTGCTGCCCTCCAATTAACGCCCTTGTTTTCCGGGTGCATTAGGTAGTCCGCGCCCATTTCGTCGATACGTTCCGCACGGCGGATTGCGGTGCGGCGTTGGAGCTGGATGCGCTCCAGCTCTTTGCGTGGTTTGCGTGTTGCCATTGTCATAACGTGTGCTCCTTATGCGCCAAGGCCGAAAGTGCTGCGGCGAATCTCTTCAAGCTGCTCGCGCAAGCTGCGAATCTCCAAGTCCTTGGGGCATTCGGGCATGACATCAAGCATACTCTTGCGCAATCCGTCGTATTGATGGGTAGTCATCTTGAGACGGATTGACACGCCTTCGCTTCCGGTGACGCTGACATAGTCGCCGTTGCGCACGAATCGACCGCAAATCAGATCGTCAAGTGCACGCTCGGCGACATAGCGAGCATTTACAAAAGAGTCGGCCTCGATGAACGGCATCATGTCGTCGTGAACGCTCTTCATTGCTTCGGCGGCAGATTCTTGCATGCTCTCCGCCAGTTGGTTCTTTATCTGCTGGAAACGCTCTTCTAATGTCATTACTTCACCTCCTCCGTTGTTCGTGCAGTGATAGTAGCCCATCCGTGCGGGGAGTGGGCTACCGTTCGTCGGCTACTTGATCGCTTTCGCCCGCTTCTTCGCATAAGCCATCGTATCGGCCCATGCGGACTTCTTGAAGTGCGAGCACTGTCGGTAGTAGTGCAAGGCGTCTTGGGCGGCAAGTCCCGCGATGCGCTCGCTGATCCGCGCTTTCATCAACTCTGCCTTCACGTTGTTCAGGATGAAATCGTCTTGGCTCATAGCCCGCACCATTGGTTCGACATGTCGTAGTAGCCGCGATATTCGCCCATGCTGAACGGGATCGTGCCAGACGTGCACAGGCAGACTTTGTGCCCGTCAAGCGGTCCTCCGTGAAGCATGTGGCGGGCCTTGATCCGTGACGGCTTTGGCTTCTTGTGCGCCTTGCGGCGTACGATTGGGTTCCAGAATTTGAGTTTCATGCTTCCTCCAACTGGATGCGCCGCCCCGGATAATCGATGAACTTCGACTTGAACGTGCAAGCCTCTTTATGCGTCATCGGCGTGGCGTTAAGCTGGATAACGTCGCCGGTCTTTTCGTTGATTGCTACAACGTTGTACATTCTTTCCACTTCCCACCTCCTTTTTATCAAAACCAAACCTTAATCTATTCCGCGCCGTGTGTGTTGACCGTTGGTCGGAATTAAGCATCAACCGCCGCAGCGAGACACAGACACATAAACGCGATCATGTATTCCCCGCAAAGCAGGAAGAAAAACGCGAAGAAATAAAGCATCAAACCACCTCCACCCTAATAACCACATGCCTAATAAAAACCTGCCGCGCCACATCCAAAGCCTCCGCCACCGTAGCCCTCTCCGTCACGATCATGCTCACCGGCTGGCGCTTGCCCTCGATATATACCCGAAAGGCCGAATGCCGCCTAAACATGAGCCGAATGGCGTCCTTTACCGGCTCACGTTCGGCTTCTGGTAGCGCTTCGACAGCGGCTAGCCATTCGGATTTTGGGAGGGCTGTTATTTTGGTGGCGGTTGCGTCAATATCCATTCCTGAAACGCCTCCCATGCCGCTTCAAACCCAAGCGCAACACATACAAACGCGCCGCGCCTTAGTGAATCCTCCAGAAATTCCAGCTGCCCAGGCTGCCATGACGACTTGGTATGATCGCGCCGTTTCAGCTCGCAGCAGAACACGGGCGATCCAATTATGATGATATCTGATGCGCCCGGAAGCATGCCCTCTGCCTTCATTCGTGCAACCTGGGCATGCGTAAACTTGCCCTCGTTTCTTGGGTGAAGCGCAACGCTTGCCCACTCGGTCATTCGCACCTGATTGAAAAACGTTACCTGCTCGGCGGCCTCTTTAGGGCAATCGCCTCTGTACGACTGGTCGCCGTATACAGGTAACCATCGGGGCATCTTCATGCTGTTATCTTCTCCTGCAACAATTCATCGTCGGTCGGTGCGCCAAAGCCCAGCACCTTCCAGAAGTCGCCGTCTTTGACGTAGCTTACGGTCCTCGGCGTTGTTTTGAACTCATCAGTGGCAAGCGAAAATGCGTGCTTCTTCTGCGCCTGATAGCTGCTGTTCTCCAGCAGGTACACCGGGAACTTGCGGCGCGGCGTGGTGATCGTCGCCGTGATCATGTCATTACCGGCGCGACTGATACCGCGCACATACTCAATGCTCAAGCATTCGTCGCACTGCGGATTGGTCGGATCTTTCTTGTGCAGGCGGTGCATTTCAATGAGCTTGTCATTCGGGTTGATAAGCTCCGCCTTGCACCCGCCACAAAAACGCGCCGCAATATCGTTGGCATGGTCGCAGACAGGGCAGACCTTGCACGACCAGTAATAGTCGCAGCGCTCGCCCGTTCGAATGTGCGAATGCTGGCAACGCCTGCCGTAATGCGCAGGCATCGGAAGCATGTCACCGTTGGCGCTCTGTACCATGATCCGCTGGCCCGACAGGTCGACAAAATACCCGTACTGGTCAACCTCGAAACCCGCATCATTCTTGCGAGCGCTGAACAGGTTGATACGGCTGCATGACTCGCATACGGCCTCGATAGGCTCCAAGCCTTCGGACTGGTAGGCGGCTTTCACCTGCGGCGCGTATAGGTCTCCGTCTGGGCAGTGCGTTTCAATATTGCCCGCGTAGTCGAGCACCACGCATTCATCTTTGCCATCAAACAGGCGCATGCCGCGCCCCATGATCTGTTGCAGCAGGCTAACCGATTCGGTCTTGCGCAGAATCGCAATGTGCGAAACGTTCGGGGCGTCAAAGCCAGTGGTCAGGACCGCAACGTTCACGAGGTACAGGAATTTACCTGCCTTGAAGTCAGATATGATCTTGTCGCGCTCGCCCTTCGGGGTTGCTCCAGTGATCAGGCGCGCATTGTCTGGGTGCAGGCTAGCCATCACCTCTTTAGCGTGCTCGACAGTCGCCGCAAAGATCATTACCCCTGTGGCGTCTTGGGTTTGGGCGACAATGTCAGCAACAATCGCCGCCGTCTTGCGCCCCCAGCCCTCAAAAGCCGCCTTTACCGTCGCCGCACTGAACTGCCCATTGCTCTGCACCTTCAAGCCGCTTGTGTCGTACTTGGCGGCATTGATTGTCCCAGCACACAATGGCGTCAGGAATCCTAGGTCTAGCAGCATGCGCGCGCCGATGCTATACACGCATTGGTGAAAGTAAGGCTCAAGCGCCACGCTCTCCGCAAGCGCCCTGCCGTCCTGGTCTACGCCGTATATGAACCCCGTACCGAGGCGGTATGGAGTAGCCGAAAGCCCCGCTACGCGCAAATTCGCGTTGCCTGCCCGCATGTCGTCGATGATCCTCTGGATCGTCGGCGTTATCCGGTGGCATTCATCAACGATGACGCCAGCGAACTCGGAACCTAAGCGCTTGGCGACCTTCTTGAATGTGCCCTCTGTGGCAAACACCACTTGATGTCGCAGGCTCTTTTGCCCGGCGCTCGCGCTGTAAACGCTGCACTTCTCGCCAATGGCGCGGTACTTCTCGGCGTTCTGCGTGACAAGCTCGGCAGATGGGGCGAGACAAAGAACGCGCTTGCCGCCAGACAAATCATGCAGCGTCTTTGCCAGCATGGCGACGATGACGGACTTGCCTGCCCCGGTGGCCGCCTCTACAACAACGGGCAGCGTTGATGCGCGCCAGTGGGCAATTACGGCGTCGTGAGAATCCTGTTGATAAAACCTTGGCTGTAGCATTTTGATCCCCGGTCAAAGGTGGTCAGGAAGGCGCGGAAACATTGACTAGATGCTTTCGGGTGGCCACCCTATCCGCGCGCAAATATTATATCACGACATCTTCCAGAACACAGACGACTTGGCTCGATACGGCTCAAGGTCTACGCCTTTCAGCTCAGGCACCTTGGCGTACTGCACATTGCCTTTTCGCTCAACCTGGGTCAGCTTGCGACCGTGAATCAGTGCGTCCTGACTACCGGCAAGCTCGATAAGCTCGGCAATGATCGCCTTTTCTCGCGCCGCGTCATCCTTCTGGCGCTGGCGGAGCGCGTCAAGCTCGCCCAACATTCCGACAGCCTCTGGCGACTCGATGACAGATCGCAGCGGCTCCAGGTGCTCTGGGTTGTCCAGCTCGCTCAGGTAAAGCTCATAAAATGCGCTGATTGCTGGAAGGTTTCTGTCAATCCATTCGGGGTCAAGTTCGACGCGCTCAATCTTGATCTGCTCCGGCACGTAGTCATGCGACAGAGGATCTCCCTTTGGCGCGACGTACTGGGCAAAATAGGCGTGCTCGCAACCGGCAGCCAGCATTTCCATCTGGACCTGAGCCGCATAGTGCGGCTGATCCGCCAAAGGCTTAAAGCTCGCCTCGGCATCGTTGCGCAAGCCGAAAGGCACTTTCAGCTCAAGCACGCCGCCGTCATCCGTCAAACCATCAGGCGATGCACCCATGCGGTCGCCGTACGGGAAAAATCCGCACTGCTCGACTTGCAGGCCGGTTTCTCGCATGAATGCCAGCAGGGCGCGCTGTTCGTTGTTGGTTCCGTGCTCGGTAGCCGGGTTTCCCTTGAACTCTGATTCTGCGCCGTGATACTCGCGCACCATTGCGCGCAAAATGTCCGCAGGCTTCTGCCAAGGCGACAGTCCGAGAATTGCGCCAACGCGGCTGCCGGTAATGCGGCCTTTGCGTTTCTCAAACCATTCAGCAGACCGCTGGGTTGTTGTGAAATCTTTCCGTGAATCTGACATAAACATCGTGCGCCTCTTGTTTGGTTTTGTAAGACCCTAGCGCGTAACATTTACCGCCTGCTGTTGCGCGAGCCTGATAGTTTCCGCTGGCCAATAGCTTTACGCCAACCGGTAAATCTTTTTTCTTGCTCTTTACTCTTGTGTGATTTTGAGCATTTACACTTGAGGTTGTGTTTCTCAAGTTCTCTATTCTATTGTCACGACCATCGCCATTTATGTGATCAACTAGAATAGGCCAGTACCCGAATGTAATGAGCCAAGCTAGCCTGTGCGCTCTATGTCTTTTCCCAGCTAGCGTGATACTTACATAGCGTCCCTTTTTCGTTCCAGCAACCTTTCCATGTTTTTCATTGTGATTCTTGTTGACTGACTTCCATTTGAATATTCCCGTTTCCGGGCAGTAAGAAAGACTCTTTCTTATTAGCTCTATCTCGTTTTTGTTTCCTTCTGCTTCTTTGCCTGCAAGTTCCACCGCAGAACTTGGCCCTTGATGTACCAAAGAACTCTTTTCCGCATTCATGGCATTCCCGTTTTTCTATAGACATGCCCTCAATGTACCTCAGTTGCGTTACATTGTCAACATGCCCGGCACTTGGCCGGGCTTGTGGTGAGTTATACCAGCAGTGCGCGTACGCCACGGTACGGGTTGGCAAATGGTATATCGTCGTCGAAGCTGTCAGCCGCAGGTGCCGGAGCGGGTGGCGGTGTAGGAGCCTTAGCCGGTGAAGCAGCCTGCGACTTGGCAGGCGAAACGGCTTGGACCCAGTTGCCGTGCTTGTGCTGCTCTTTCGGTAGTGCGTTCCCGGCCTTGTCCTTGTCGATAGTCCAAGTTGACAGCTTCAAAACCATAGGGCGGTTGCACAGTTGCGCCAGGCTCATATCGCTTGGCATGTTCTCGCCGCGCTGCTCCATTGCCGAAAACAGCCCGCCACCAGCGTTCGACGCGATAGCCGCAAGCATCTTCTTGGCCTTGTCGGCCTTTTCCGGCGTATAGACATAAACCTTCTGGAAGATTACGCGGTTGCCGTACTCGGCGGGCTTGCTGATGCGCCACTTGATATTGATGTAGCTGCTGCCATCAAAGTCTGTGTTCTTCGCTTCCTCTGCGACAGCGAGAACGCTGGTTCCGTCCGGGATAGGCGCAAGAGCATCGCCGCCCATTTCAAAGCTGCCGTTTTGCTGCTGGGCGCTCTGCCCGTCGCTTGTTTGCCAAAAGCTCATTGTGCTACCTCGCTGTTGTAGAATTTCACGTACTGTAGGATCGGGTTGCTACCTTGCTCGACCGGGATTTCAGCAGGCATGTTGTAGCGGTTTTTGGCGTTGATGTAGCCAACTTGGCCGTCGCCTGTTGTGATCAGCTTGCGCTCGCCGGTTTGCATCAGGCGACCGTATTTGGTGGTCTGGCCTTTGCGGTTGGTCTCGGCACCTTGCACAAATTCCTCTTTGACAAGGTACAGCACAGCATCGCATTGGCTGGTGTAAATGCTCAGGGCTTGGTTATCCATATCCATACTGAACACAGAGTAGTCGGCGGCGCTGTCCGGGCGGTTGCGGATCTTCTTGATGCCGGTGTGCGCCAAGAAAACAATGCCCATCTTCTTAACGGCGCGCAGCTGCTCGCACTTGTACACAAACTCAGCGTGCCAGCTCGCCACCTCGGTGTAGCCCTTGTGGAACCCGCCAGACGCATCCGCAACCGTGTTCACGCCGTCGCGCAGTGCGATTTCGTGGCACAGCAGCATGTCCAGCGATGTGATGCTGTCGACCACCAGCGTGGTAAAGCCGTGATCGGTATTCAGCAGCTCGTCCATGATGCCCATCAGGGTTTCACGGGTGCTGCGCATATTTCCTACCTCGTCTTTTGAGGCCTTCGGCAGGCGCGGCATCACCGCGGG
>CERH01004482.1_pt1 | contig 20024 bp, 17 predicted proteins | sample 530991 | NCBI WGS metagenome assembly CERH01 (sample SAMEA2621191, study PRJEB7988) | marine metagenome | biome: marine biome (ENVO:00000447); feature: mesopelagic zone (ENVO:00000213); material: "saline water (ENVO:00002010), including plankton (ENVO:xxxxxxxx)" | depth 800 m | reverse complement strand
TTTCATTGCTCCTAATAATTTTGCTATATCATTTTTAAGATTTTTATTCATAAAATATTTTTGCCTTCTTAAATTTACATCATAAGTTGTAAATCCAGAAAAGAATCTTACCCATCTTGCGGCTTCTGGTGCATCAACCATTGCTTCTCTAGATGCTCCTATACCACCAAACGCTCTAGTAGATTCAAACCTTCCGGGATATCCTTCCATTTCTGTTCTTGTACCAAATACACCAGCAGGGTTAAGCCTATTAATTTCTGCTAAAGGAACCAAAACCTGCGCTAAATGATACAAGCGTGGAGGTAGATTTATACCAAGAAAATCTTTAACCTCGCCAGTAAAAGGTTTTTGCTTTGCTATTTTACTTTCCCTAAATGAGTCATAGTTTGCAAGTATTTCAAGAGGTGCTTTAATACTGGGTGAAGTCATCTCTGCAAGCAACGGCCCCGGTTTAATCAATCTTTGAAGGTCAGCCATGGGTACAACATTCAACAAGGTAAATGCTTGTACAACTCCTTCATTTTCTGCACCAAGAAATACAGGTACTCTATTGCCCCAATACTGTCCATAGTCAGAGTAATCTAAGTCACCACTTTCATGCTCAAACTGCTGTTTAGCAATAGCAATCTTTTCTGCACGTTGCGGATTAAGAACTAGATGCTTAAGTTGAGCAGGTATATTCTTTCTTGTCCATGTATAGAAAGGCATAACTCTTTTGAAAACATCTCTTTCAAACTTAGATACATCTCCGTAATCAAACAATGATTGCTTTACAGTGTCAGCGGCAATGTCCATATGGATTTCTTGTTTAGTATATGGTCTTTTTACCGTGACAAGTTTGCCTCTGGAATCTCTTCTGGCTTCAGTCTTAAGATACTTCTGATTATTTATTGCTTGAGACACAGGCACAGATGTTCCGTCTGGAGAATTCCACCTAGCGTCTTTGTCACCTTTTTTTAGTTTTCTAAGTTTATCAATAAATACCGCAAATCTTGCGTTACCTTCAATCGTTCCACCAAAAGCAAAGCCAGCCTGCACTGCTGGGTTTTCTGCTCCAATAATCCTAGCGGTTCTACTGCCTACACCTGCCGCCGCTTCTCTTGCACGCTCTACATCTCTAATGTTATCAGCAGTATAGTGACCAGCCTGTATTCCTCTGCCTGCACCCATATCATAAATCTCTTTCATAGAATAACCAGTGTCCATATAGTTAGGCTTAGTCCATTCAGAATGAATAATCATTTTAGTTTTGCCAAGAGGTATATTTAAGTCTTTAAAGTTTTTTACAACCTGTTCTTTTTTAGCGTTATCTCCTTTAAACCTAGCATAGTATTGTAGTTTTGCCGCCGCACCAATAATCTTAACTGCTTGTGGTATATTTTCTCCAAAGCCAGCAATATTATAAGCGTTTAAAAAGTTTCCTACAAGGTTTCTTGTGTGGTATGCAGGTCTTACACCCAAGGTCCAAGCCTTCCAAGCGTTTTGAACATCATCATACATCTTAAGAAACTTAGATAGTTCTTTTTCCCCACGAATATCTCCAGCCATTAAAGATATTTGATCTTCTATCTGTCTTGCTACTTGTTTAGGAGCGCGAAACTCTAGTCTAGTTTTATTTTTAAATACTTCTCTTGCTTCGTTTGCTTTTTCACCTGCCTTAACGTACTCAGCACCAAGGTCTTTTAAGGTATCGTCAGTAATCCTAACTCTTGAAGAAGTTGACGCTGGTGTTCCTCTAGGCAGGTCAAGAAATATACCTTTTTTCTGTAACTCTTGGTCAAAAACTTTACGCCATTCTTGATCTAATATCTCATCAGATAAAAATATAGGATTAATGCCTTTTACTTTAGCGAAATCATCTATATTATCTTCAAATGCTTTAAGAGAATAACCAGAATAACCTTTGCTAAATGCTCTATCAACACCTGTAGCACCCGGAATTGCAAGAGCAGACGGAGAAGGCTTAGTTATATCAAGGCCATCCTCAACATCAGCAACACGAACCCTTTCTAGATAGTTACCTTTCTCATCCTGACTGACCCACTTGCCAATTCCTTTTTCTGGAACAAATAAGTTACCAGTAGTTTTTCCTATAGTAGCATCGTAGTTATCAGTGATCTCATCTATAAACCACTTCCTTTGTATTGCTTTGTTCTGTCTACTCCATCTCAAGCCAAGCGCAACAAAAGGACTTTCCTGAAAAAACTTAGGCATTTCACTAACAAGAGGCGGCTGTTCATAAGTCTTATCAAGAGGATTTGATCTTCTACCTAAACTTGCAACCTGCAATGCTTGATACTTAGCCATTTCTTCGTTGGCTTCGTCAATTCCTAACTCTCTTAACTCTTCTGTTCTTCTAGTTCTATACCCACCACCAATCCTTACAGGTTCTCCAAACTCATCTACATCAAATGCGGCATCAGCCTGTTTTTTTAGAAACTTTCTTCCTTCTGGGGTTACCTGCCTTGGGAAATAACCTTTACTTTTAATTGTAGTTATAGGCATGCCATAGGCTTCAGATATATCAACCCATCTTTGAGTTATTCCTGCCCATTTATCAAGAAGTTCAACACCTTCAGCCCCAAGTTCTTCTGCAACCTCATCAGATAATGGCACTAAATTGCCATAAACTCCTTCTTTAATTAATTTTTCTGTATTAGGGTCATACAAAGCAGGCTCTAATACCTCTTTAGGACGCTCCATAGCGTTTCTAAAGGCCGATTCTAGTTTACTTGATGCTACCCCAGTGTCCTTGGCTCTTCGTTTAAAATAGCGCATTAGAGGAGGCAGGTTTTCAGCAGTCTCTCTCTCAAAAGATTTAAGTATTTCGTCTGCTTGGTCAGAAATACCTTTAACTCTCTTGCCTTCACCCATTGGGATGTTAAAAGCCCTAGCAAGATCAGGTAATCCTCGTTGCGCTTCTACAAATTTAAGGTTTGCTATCTTAGTTCCGGCCTGTTGAAGCGCTTCATTGGCTCCTGTAGCCTCTCCTACTCTTCCCAGCCCTCTACCAATAGTACGGACTGCACCAGCCCCTACATATGTAAGAGGATCAGTAGCAACATCACCTGCAAAACCAAGTATACCTTTAGTAATAGGATTCATATTTTCTGGAAGAAAGTCTTGGGTTCTTACTTCATCTTCACCCATCCATCCAGCCTTAAAACCTTCAAAGAATCCTTCGTTTGGCGTTAAATCTACTTGACCAAGAGCCTTATATATATCACTACCTAGTTTACTTTCTCTTGCTCCTACCTTAAACGCTTGTGAAGGACGCTCAAGCAAGGCTAAGTAATCTAATAAGCCTTTGTCATCGCTACCTTTATCCGGTATTTTAGTCTCAAATCTTTTAGATAAACCAGCCGCAAGGTGTGATTTTTTTTCGTCATCCGATAAATTAAAAAATTTATCAGTAACTTGAGCCGTAAGAGTTTTCCCTTGGTATGAGAATTTATATTCTGCCACTAATTTATGCCCAAAACTATATCAGATGTAGCCACTCCGGTATCACTTACGCCTAATTCTCCTGTAAGAATTTGTTTAGCAATCTTAGTTTTTTCACGGTTTGTTAATGGTTTTTCATATCCAGTAATATATTCTTCTAATTTAATTTCTCCCTCGGTCATTAAACCTATTATATCTTCTATTGCCTGTTGTCTGTTACCAGCGTTATATTTATTTTTAGCGTTGGCAATTCTAACTTCTTTAGACAGCGCGTCCATTGCGCTTAGTTGGCCTTTTTGGTAATTTTCTACTATTTCAGATTCAGTTTTGCTTATTTGCAAAGGAAGGTTTGCATATTTACTTGCCATTTCAGGGTCCATTTCTTCAGCAATTAACCTATTAAATACAGTTCTTGCGTTATCAGGCAAACTTCCATCTTTATTTTTTATTGCTCTAAGTTGTTTTGCCGTCCGAAGGTTTCCTCTTGCTTCTTCTTTCATTGCTAAATCATCTACTACAAATTTTCCATAATTGCTTTCGCCATAAACATTTTTAAGAATATTATCTCTAAACATAGCATTTGAAATTATATCTGCGTTACGCATTTGACGCCTTGTTTCATCAACAAGACTAGTTGTATTTGATGACGGAACATAAGGAGCCTGTGTTGGAGCCATTACTGTTGTTGGAGTCATCGGTGGTGCATTAGTAACTACTGTATCGTCTGGGGCAGGTGTATTTTTTTTACCCACACCATATCCAATCCCAGCGCCAGTAAGACCGCCTAAGCCTAACAGTGTCAACGCTAAAGGTAGAGCCATTATCTATCTCCTAAAAAACGGCAATGCCGTAAAGTTTCTTAATGTTCCCGCACTAAAACCATCAGGTCTAAATGGTTTGCCTCCTAAAGAAGCCTCATATGCTTTTGTAATAAGTTCCCCAAAAAATTCTCCATCATATGGATTTTTTTCTTCTTCCTCTTCTATACGAGGCCGAACAGGAACTAAAGGATTTTGAGCCATAGGGCCAGTCAGTTGACGTCCTGTTGGGTCTGCTGGTTTATAAGCCTGTGATCCAGTACCCAATCCTCTTACTCTTTGCGGCCCTCCTGATGCTACTCGGATAGGAAGTCTTGCGCGTTTTGGTACGTCTGTTCGCAATCTATTTGCAGTTACTACAGTTGGATTAGCCTGAGCCACATACCCAGCAGTAACTAAATTCGGATTAACATTAGCCATCATTTCAGGGCTAACTCTACCTTGTCCTTCAACATTTCTTTTTGCTAAATCCATTAGGGTAGAGCCTGCGTTTTTTATTCTTGGAGTAAAATATTCTACCGAAGTATCTCCTATATTTTGCGCAATATCATATAATATATTTCCGGGTCTATAAAAACCTAGTATTCCAGACATTTGTTCTTGCATTGCTTGAGCATTTCTAGCCCTTCTTTCTTCTTCTGATAAAGGAGCAAACATACTCCCCAAACCAAAGCCTGCAGCAGGAGTTACAAGACCTGTACCAACAGGTATTCTATTCATTAAAGATTGTGACATATTATTCTCCTATTAACCTAACAAGCCACTTGCAAAGTTACCTGCTTGCGCGCCGAGAGGACCACCAAATGCGGCTCCTAATCCAGTCATAAGACCGCTCATAAGAGGATTCTGACCAGCAGGGCCAGTAGAAGTAACAGTAGAACCATAATCTCCAGATATAGCCGCAAGATAATTTTGCAATCCAATTGTTGGCAGTTGCGATTCATAAGCATATCTATCAAGCGCGGCCTGAATTCCTTTCTGTTCCATAGCCTGACGCTGTTGACCAACTCTATCCATTGCGGCAATGTTAGTTAAAGGAGCAGACATTACATCAGGATATTGCCCTAAGTAACTTGTTCCGATACCAGCGCCTGCGGCTCCCTGCTGTTGACCAAACTGTTGAGCGCCAAGACCCATCTGTGCCGCGCCCATTCTGCGGCCTTGTGCTTGATTGTAAGCGTCAAACATGGCTTTACCAATGTTGTCTGTTACTCTTTGATTGGCGGCGGCTACAGCGTTAGCCTGGACTATATCTCCTCTAGTGCTACCTCCGGGGTTAAACTGAACTAACTGTGATCTTATACCCGGAAGGATTTCTCCTGTTAACTGGCCCATAGCCTCGTTTCTATAAGCATCAGCAAGAGGATTAAATACTGAAGTATCTACTTCACCACTAAGCAAACTAGAAAACTGAGCATCACTAAATGGTGTTAGACCAGCATACTGAGATGCTGTCATTGGGCCTCTCATGGAAGCCCCATAATCCATTAAATCTCTACCGTACTGTAACCCACCTAACTGTGTAGTTTCTGCTCCTGCCTGTAAATTTGCAGGTCGTGGGCCTGTTGCATATGTAAGTGCAGACCTTTGCGCTTCAAGTGTAGCAGGGTCAAATGGGGCAATTCTAGTTCCAGAGTAAAACGCTGGAGTCATCATACCTGAAGTATATAAATCTTCCGCTCGTTCAAAACCTGCTTTTAAATAAGGTTCTTGTGCCTCATATGGCGCTGTCCGTGTAGTTGCTGTTTGGCTTCCTCCTGACATATATTACTCCTTTACTAATCTAACGCCTACAAGAAACGGCTTTCCTGTAGATATATCTGTTGGATAATATGGATAATAATCATAAGCATCTCTATCTTCTTCTGTGCCTGTTTCCACATAAACTCCATCTGCTCCACCTGAAAATTCATATCTAGGATATACATATTTATATCCTTCAACTTCTGGCATAGGAAGTCCTGCTCCTGTTGAACCTATTGGTTTAGGAGCGCCTTTTGTAGAAACATACTTTGTTGAAAAATTAGGTGCTTTATCTGGGGATGAACCAACTAATCCAACTAATTTATTGTAATTTAAAAAACCGGGAAGGTGTGTCATTCCACTTCTTGCGCCTGCCTCAGTGCTAAACGGACTATAATCAACCGCTAATAGTCCGGGCGCTAATGGTTGCGATATTGGTATTGGTGTTCTTACTGCCATTTTATTTTAATGTCCTTTGTTATTACTGAGTATTCGTGATCCCAATCTAATTTTTTTGCAAGACCTTTTCTAGTCCACGCTTCAACGGATGCACATCCTTGTTTAGCGCCAAAAGCCTCAAGTACCTCTATAAAATCTTTCCAATGCTCGTAGTCGTGACCACTTTTAGTTGCAAAAGTAATTATTCTTAACACTTTTTTTCTTGGGTATTTTATTATTTCGGTAACTCCAGCACAAAATAATTCTTTATCTTTTATGCCAACCCATAATACCTGCATTTCTTTTTTTATTAATTTAAAAATATCTTCTGAAAGTAACTCTCCTTCAGAATGAATTAATGCTTTATCTATTAAAGGTTGAACATCGTCCCAAACATAATCAACATCTGTAGAGTCAACTACTAAAAGACTTTCATTCAAAATTTAGACCATGAAGTTCCGTTAAATAAATATACTCCTTCACCACTACCCGGATTCCAATCAGTTCCATCAGCATATCTTATATCACCTACTCTTGGACGTACAGGAGGAACATGAATTCTTTCCAATCTAAATGCGGCTTGGTTATATATTATATTTCCAAGTCTTTTTAGTTCGGTTACAAGATATGTACCCATGTCTTCTTGGTTTTCAGGTATTGGTCCCGGCTCATATAAGGTAACACTCTTTTGAACCCTATCAGTATAAGTAGGCATTAGTAAGACCTTGATCCTCTTGATCCAACATTTTGGATGTCAATAGCATAACTATCTAATTCCCAATCCATATCTGTAGTAGACTCAAACTTAACAGCGTAATATTTTCCTGTGCCTCTAACAGAAACTTTAGACTGAGTATTAGGATTAAATGTTACTGGAGCGCTCCAAGTTATACCACCTTCTGTAGACATTTGCGTACCAATGTATACGTTAATATCATTAGTGCTTGATATAGCCATGTTAGGATAAATAGCGCTAATTCGTTTTACCATATTTTGATTAGGTTTACCAGACTCATCAAGACTTAGACCAGTCCTTTCAATATATGACTCCATATTTGCTGTATCATTTTTATTTCCAGAACGATCCCTGTAGAGTTTTGTATTTCCGGGGTCTGCAAACAATAAAACTTTATCCTGCAAATCATAACTCATAGTCCAAGGACCACTAGCGGTTTCCCAATAACCAGCAGTTTCGGCCCATGTAGTAGATGTAGTAGGGTTAGACACGTTACCATAGCCCATATGAGCGCAGTCAGGTATATCCCTAATAGTAAATGTATTGGTAACATAGTTCCAAACAACCGCTTTATTAGGAAAGTTAGTACCTGCTCCATCAGCAGTAAAACAAAACAGTATTTCGTTTCTTCCGTAGTCTGCTACTACAAAACTTTTATCTGTTTGCTGACCGTCAATAGATTGAAACACATATTCTTTTAACTTCATAGGAAGAATAGGTTTCATTCTTTGACCATCGTTTACATAAAAGTTACCTTTGCCAAAGATTGCATGACCACCATCAAACTCTGCAACACAGTTTTTTGCTATTGCTCCAATAGTAGGAGACAACTGTCTAAATGCAAATATAAATGGCGTGCCTACGAATGTCATAGAAAATACAGCATCTTCTTTATAAATCATAAAAGAGTCGCGCAAAGGCAGTCCATCTAATATAGCGCCTTTTGTATCTGCTAATTCAAATTCGCCAGCATCAACCGTACTTGTAGTTTCATTCCATGACGTAGGAAGAGTTTGGGTTGCTGCTTCTGTACTCCACTTAACAAGTCTAGGAAAGTTTACATCATCTTTAGTAATGTTTAATGCAATCAAAAATGACCTAAAAGCCCTCAAAGATTTACATCTTGTTGTGATCGTAACACTAGCATTATCACTATGAGAAGCCGCCGCTGTGCTATTAGCGCCTCTAACACATCCTGTAAAAGTTGTAGACGTTATACCAGTGTAAGTTATTTCTTCTGAGCCAATAGTCATCTTTCCTGCTGAAGGAAAGTCTTCTGTGCTATCTACAGTAATAGTAGTTACCGAATCATTAATAGCACCATTAAGAATTGTAGCAGAAGGCCAGTTTGTTAAATCCTGCATCTTCTGACTTGACAAAGGAATACCATCTGTAAGTTGCCAGAACTGTGGATTATCAACATTGTTAGTCATAACTAGCACACCACCTATAACAGTTGATGTCCAGCCCTCACCAGCGTCAGTAGAGTATCCTCCGCTAGTTCTTGTAATATTGTACCACTTTGTTGATCTGTTTACAGTAGCGTTATCATCATGTGCGGCGGCAACAGTGCTATCAGCGGCTCTTGTGCATCCAGTAAACTGTGTAGATGTTTTTCCAGTGTAGGTTATATTTTCCGTTCCAATAGTAATTGTACCTACATTTTCAAAGCCTACAGTGCTATCTACCGTTATTGTAGTAACACTAGAGTTTATTGCTCCATTTAATGCTGTAGATGAGCCTGTATTGTCATAAGCGTATATAGTTGTAAGTCCACCAACAATCCAAAACTCAGGAGTACCTAAACTAATTTGAGTTACATAGTGAGGAGCAACAGGGCAAGTCTTTAATACTTCAGAATAACCCGGACATTTTTTTATAGAGTTTTCTTCTGTCTTTACATTATTGCCGTCAGACCATACGTTAGGCGGCAAGTTCCAAGGACTTGTTTCTTTTACAATTCCAACTTGTCCTACACTATCTACTTGTATTAATGCCATTACAAATACCTAACGTGATAAAGATCAACCTCCGCATCAGGAGCCGCAGGCCAATTCCAATAAGTTTTGTCTACTACACGATCAACAATTACAGTTTCATCAGAATCTAAACTAACCTTTCGCTCTTCTTGTACTTCATGGTTTTGAAAGTTTATTACTGCTTGTACAGACGCAAACGCTTCTACGCCATTTTCAAGACTGTTACCGTGCGCTCTAACTTCACTACGGTATGTAGTCCAGTCAACAGGCATAGCAGTACCACCCTCAGTAGCCCTAATTACCATCCAGTCAGAAGGAGCAATTAATACGCCTGTGTTTTCTTTTATCTTTAACATAAGATCAGACTTAAGATCTTCTACATCTTTTTCTGTAATGTCGTAAGTTAGTTCGTAGTAGTCAGCGCCTCCTGCAAAAGTCCCATCAGGATTTCTGCGACTTCTCTTTTCAAAGTGTTCTGCACCAGTGTTATAATATCTATAGTCTGGAGTAATAACTTCAAGAGAATAAATTCCAATCTCTTCTAATTCTTCTGCCGACCATACTCTAAAAATATTAGAAGGATGTTGTATGCCATCAACGGTCAAAGCGCGAGGCGTTTTAATTGTTCCTATTGTTTCGCTATACCACATAGTTACCTCGCGTTAGAATATTTAAAATCTCGACTAACAGGAGCCGAAGAAATAGTATAAGTTGTTCCGCTTGAGTTTCGTACTGAAGAACTCCGCACCTTTATTCCATTTGACAACCAATCAATGCTATCAGATGGATTTGTCGATGATAAAGAATAAGTAGTACTACTAATTGTTATTGCAGACGGTGTATAGCCCATGTATACAAATGGGCCAGAAGCATTTGCGTTTCCTGTATAACTAAACGTACTAGCAGAAACAGTTGGAATATTGTCAGAACATACCGCTAAATAACCAGAAGGAACTGCATTGTCAAAATTGCCTCTGCCATTGCCATCGGAGTAACCACCTGTTCCGCTTGATCCAAAGTTATAAGTACCGCTTGTTAACGATGGGTTAAATGCTCCACTAACTGAAACGCCAGAACCATCTTTTTCATAATACCATTGACCGGATGCTGGTTGCATAGTAACTCTTGCATTACCCGAAGTTACTAAATTGCCATCAGATAGTGTTCCGCTAGTATTAGTATCAATTGGATTAAGTACGCAAAAGTTGTTGCTAGGACTATCAAGCACCTGATCTGTAGCAACTAAGTTATTAGCAGTAAAATCATTATTATTACCGCTAGAATCATCTCCTAATGCAGACGCATTTTGAAACTTTAAATAGAAGCCGTTGTTTCCATACGAACCCTCGTACTCAACCGCTTGCCATTGGTTAGTGTTTGAGTTAGTTTCACCAAAAGATGCTGGTGCAAGTTGTTGACCATCTACATAATGGTACTCTGCAAAGTAACCATCATAGTGATCCCCAACAGATGAAGAGAAAAATGCACCAACCTGATGATTTGTTTTAGAAAACAAAGGTAAATCAACATTTTGAGATGGGTAATCAGATGTCGAAAAACTTGTTATTTGACTTCCATTAACATAAATCTTTACCCTATTAGAAGCGCTAGATTGTGTAACATCAACAGCAATAACAATATGATACCAAGATGAAGGATCACGAAAAAGTGGAGTAGTAATTAATTCAACATTTGCTGATCCTGAAATTTTGCCAAACATCTGAATAGTGTCTGCGTCAAACCCAACATATGTTCTATCAGTTTGTGCTGAGTGATTGCTAAAAAAAGCATTACCACCACCGAGATTGCCACGTTTTGTCCAAAAAGACAAAGTGCCAATCCGATTTGATGTGGCTGTTGAGGCTGTTCTATTCAGGTAAGGAGAATCATCGTCATTAAATCTTAACGACTGTTCTATTCTGTATGCAACATCTTGACCAGATGATCCAGCAAGTATATTATTAAATACAGGCATTAGGAATAGTTAAGCGTTGCTACTGCATGAATGTTAGATGAGTCTTTAATAACGTAATCAATTCGATCTACTGCTCCTGCTGTCGTAGTTAAGGTAGGCGCTACGCCTCCTGCAAAATCCCAGTCGCTTGCCCACGAAGCCGTTCTTGATCCACTGCCGTCCTGCGTAATGAAAATGCTACCACTTTGACCAGCAGTATCATTAGATGGATTAGCAAATGTTCTATTGCCTCCAAGCGTTACAGAAAAATTATTGCTGTCAGCCATATCAATAGTTATTGTTGATCCGTCTGAAAGAGCGGTAATCTCTCCACGCTGTCCTGCTGTCCATGTATTAGCAGTACCGACTGCGGCTTTAGAATCAATTTGAGTTTGGGCATTAGAACTAAGAGTATTTATATATTGGAATTCTGCGCTAGTAACCGAACCATCAGCAATCTTAGTAGCATCAATAGCAGCGCCAGAAGCAATGCTTGCGTTTACTACAGCATTAGCGGCAAGTTGATCAGCCCCTACTGCGTCATCAGCAATTTTTGCCTGAGTGACAGAATCGTCAGCAACAGCAACATCAGCCCATGCGACACCATTTGTTGCGCTAGAGTCTGCTTGCAGGTATTTGCCATTAGCACCTACAGGTAATCTTGTTTCAGAGTCTACCGTGTTGTAAACAAGCAAGTCACCTTTAGTAGTAAGTCGGTCAGGAGATAAAACACTTACAGGTTGCCATTCATTAGATGAACTGGAAAACTTTAAATACTGGTCGTTGCTAGGAGAGTTAGACGATATTGCATTACCTTGTATTTTTGTAACAGTAAACGCGCCAGCATTTGTCATTGATACATCACTAGAAGGAGCAGCGGCTGTAAATCCAGTGCCATCACCAATTAGAATTTCTCCATTGCCTACAGCCTTGTCTGAAGGAACACCACTAGAATTTGCATCTCTTACTTTAACGGTATTAGCCGCCATGTTTGCTAACTCAGCATTAGCAACACCCTGATCTTTAATAGTTACTGCACCAGAAGATACAGTAAAGTTATCAGTAGAAAAAGATGCTACACCTTTGTTTGACGATGTGGCTTCTTCTGCCGCGATTGTAAGCGTCGTACCTGTCGCAGAAGTATCAATACCCTCGCCACCAGCAACAGTAAGACTTTCTGAATCCAAATCAACGTCGATGCTACCACTATCAGAAACAACATCCAAATCTTGAGCGGTAACTTGCGAGTCAACGTATGCTTTAATTGACTGTTGAGTAGCAAGTTTAACATCCGAATTGGAGGACATATCATCTTCATCTTTAATTCCTGTTACCGTGGCTCCATCACCTGCTACATTAAGAGTGCTAAACTTACCAGTAGATGCTGAAGTTGCTCCTATAGTAGTTCCGTCAATAGTTCCTGCATCAACGTCTACACTGTTACTTGTTTCTGGATTAACAGCCAAAGTAATCCACGCATCGTTTGCTTGATTCCTAATCTTTAATAGATTGTTTGTAGTATCTAGCCACACCATGCCCATAGACTGAGCCGCACTACCGCTCATAGTAGGTGCAGATGACTTTGCTATAATAATCTGAACTGCCTGCTCCGGGCCGGAATCATTTGTTCCTGCTGGAAATGTCTTCTTTAAAACATTTTTTAAAAGTCTAAGATGATCGTCGCCTTCACTAACATTGTCACTTGATAGCGGATTTGCACTATTTAAATTACTTATAAAGTTTCCGGTTTCTATACCCATAATTTATACCTTAATAATATCCAGATGTATTCATTACTCTTAACTCTGAGCCGGAATGTCTATCTTTATCATCTTGCTCTTGCAGGTCTGATAATGCTTGCCTTAATCCTCTTTCCCAAACAGGAATACGTTGATCGTTGTTTAAGAATGGTTCTGCTTGTAATAATGTTCCATATAAATATACATCAGCGGCGTTTAGTATTACCCAATTAGTTGTAGTGCTGTCACTAAGGCTATCAAACTTTTTATAATAAGTTATTACATAGTCATACGCAGAGTCAGGAGTTGGCCCAAAAAAGATTTTATCACCAATAATAGTGTAAGAATGTGGTTTACCGCTAGAACTTCCAGACCAAACTCTATACATCATTTCAGGTGTTAAATATTGCAAGGGAGTTATTGGGCTAGTATTTAAATGTATCTGCCTCATCTGTACATAACCAGTAGGCAAGTCATAAGACTTAGTGCCTCCTGTAGTTGATGCAGTTACAGTAGTCTCCATAGGTCTAATACGCAATATCCTATTGAATATAGCCTCATTTAAAGCAATAAACTCTGGTATCCTTGCGGATAAATCATCTCTATCTAGCCAGTTTGCAACTGCTGTCTGAAGAGTAGAGTACGAATTAATAGCCATTAACTATTCTTGCTCTTAAACCAAACGGCATTATTGATAATAGGTAACTGATTGTTACCAGAAAATGTAGGTTGATATAACCACATATTAAATCCTCGTTGGTGTAGTCCTGAAATATTTGTTATCAGGATCGTTTAAGTATTTTGCTAGTAATTTATTGTCTTTCTTAATAGCATTATTTGTTTCTTTGCACCACATTTCCCAAACATTCATTGGAATAGATGCGGCTACATATTCATTACCTAACTTTCCATAAGTTAGTTTATCACCAAAATTATTATAGTTTAATTTATTTTTTTCTATAATAGGTTGTACATCTTGGTAAGTATCTATAGTTGCTGTGCCATCACTATTAATATCTAGTTTCCACGGCCTAGTAGTGGGGTTGTCGTAGTTCCATCCAGAAGAGTTCATAACGGCATAAGACTCCTATCACCAGCAATTTTTTTAAACTTTTCGAAAGCCTTATTATGCGCTTCTTTTTGGTTTATAGGTTTCTTTTCTATTCGTGTAACTTTTGTTTTACTTGCCGCTTTTTTAATGTCTTTTTTAATTCCCATTACTGTTCTCTCTCGGTACCAAAAAGTTAAAATCCATTTTTCTCCGTCACCCGGAGGTAGCCCCATATGTAATGACGCAGGGTGTACTATTTTGTTTTCGTCAAGATTGCCAAACATAAGAACTCGACCTTGTACTGCTTGTATTGCTAGTCCCAATACAGGAAAAACTGTGCCACCACCATCGCTTACATCATTTAAATAAGCAATCATAGTGACACAGCGATTCCCACCTTCTTTTATCTTTGAAGATTCTGGCATATCTTCCATTTCATCTAGAAGAAAACCATCATAATGAGGCTTATACTCCTGACCGGGAAGATACCTTTGAATACTAACAGGCTCTAAACGATCAGGAGATAAACCACACATACCGGAAAACGCCTCAATAACACCATCTAATACTTTATTGTCACCGTATTCTAAAAATATACCCTCGCTAGTTCTAACATCATCTTGGATATATTCTCCGTTACGATTTATAAGATTTGGTTTAAGCCCTTTGTTGTTGGCAAAACCAATTATGTGTTCACATAAATCAGGTGAAAGCACATTATCTTCTACAACTATACTAGGAGTGTTATTGTATTTTATCATTAAGCGTCTTTAATTCCGATAACAGCCGCATTTGCCAAACCATTCTTGGCACGAAGACCGTATTCAGCAATCATCAACTGCTTCATGCTGTCACCAGTCTTAGCCAGAGTTTCGGTCTGGAACGGACGTAGATAGTCAATTGACCAGAAATCATAGTCAAAGAAATACAACTGATTAGGCAAGCACAAGCGGCTAGGAACAACCTTTAGCGTACCAAAGTCAGTTACCAAAACATCAATGGCGTTGACTGCGGTAGCCGGAACTGCACCCGGCGCATCTTTCTGCAAATCAGCAATAACAGAACCACCAAGAGCGCTAATCTTCTGCTTAAGAGTAGCATCACACATAATCTCAGTAGGCTCTCCACCCTGCGTAAACACACGTTGCATAGCAAGGTTAATCATAGCCATCGTCAAAACTGCATCCGAACCAGATGGACTTGCGACAGACGTACCATTAGGATAACCAGCAGTAGGCGAACCCTGATTAACAATACCAACAACAGGAGAAGCGGAACCATCAATGATGTTAGAAGTTCCTGCCGAAGCAGTACCTAGCCATGCCATCACAGCCGCTGTTTTACGAGCAGTACCAGTAGCGCCAGCAACAGCAAGGTCTTCAGAGAGCATCATTTTTTCCATGTCTCGTTTTATTTCCTTTGCACGCTTAGCCAACTGGTAAGCCTGAGATGAGCGCCTTCCTGCAAAATCTACCGCTTCCGCTGTGCCACTCGTCTGAACGGCTTTGTACGAAATCTGACAGTAGTTCTGCAAACGTCGCGGCTCACTAACAGCAAGGGCGTTCATACTATCATCTCCCTCTAGTTGCTGGTTCGCGGCGGCATCGGCAAGTTCGTCAGTCTGCCACTCAAACAGAGTATTGTCACAAGAACCCTTACCTACAGAGGAAATGAACGGCGTTTCCATTGGGCTGATATTATAAATGATATCACTCAAATCTTCCCTAATGCCTACAGCACTATAGGTAGTACGAGTGTTAGTTGCAATTGCCATAAAATGACTCCTTTATTATTATAGTTCTACAAAATCCTCAAACAGACTTACGGCATCTTCTGCCCTTCCTGTCTGCTTCAGACGTTTCATTTGTTTGGCACGTTTAGTCTTGTCATTTACTGCTTTATCTGCTTTGGCTTTTGAACGAACTACTTTAGGCTTGTTTTTAACTTTTTTAGACCTAACGGAGTTTTGTTTCTTTTGCATATCTGCATATGCTTTAGCCTGCATTAAAACAATAATTGACCTATGATCGACAAGTTGATTTAACTCTTCTTGGGTATATCCAGATGACAAAGCAAATTCAGAAACCGCTTTTTGTATTGCTTGGCGTTTTCCATCATCAGCCCAATCAGGCAAAAGTTTTACCATCTTTTGGTGTTCTTGCGTAATTAAATGCTGACGTTGTTTGTGTTCTTCATTTATTGATTCTTCTTTTGCTCTGTCTGAAGCAATTTGTAAAGACTGAATATGTTCTTGAGCCTGACGATACTCATCACGCTTAGTCAAATATTCTTCCCTGTCTTCAGATTTGAGCCTTTCCCAATCAATATTCTGAAACTGTTGTAACCCTGCATAGTTAGTTTCAATTGCTTGTGCGACTGCACTAACGTACTGATCTCTTGCTTGCTGAGCCTGAGCAATTTCGTTCTGATAGTTTTCTACTACCTGATCTATCTGCTTTCGATATTCTGCAAGTTGTTGAGTTTTCCTTGTATAATCTGATTGTCGGGAGTAACCTGCAACGAGTTCTTCTTCCGTGACTTCATGTTCCTCTCCGTCTACTGTAACAGTATAGAGAGTTGTCTCTTCAGAGTCGTCTTCAATTTCTTCTTCATCAGATTCTTCAGATTCATCAACTTCTTCAACTTCTTCAACCTCTTCAACCTCTTCTTCAAGTTCGTCAGTTGGTTCATCTGAAACGTCCTCAGTTACTTCTTCAGACGGCGATGCTTCGTTTTCCTCTTCCGGTTTCTCTGCCGAGTCCATGAGTCCAAGTAACGCATCTTGAGCGGCTGCTAAACTTCCGGGGTCTTTAGGTAGACCAGCAGTCGGTTGTGGGTCTGTTACGTTATCCACCATAATAATCTCCTATATTTGGTATTCCCTAAGTTTCTTCGCCATATCTCCTGTTTCTACAATAGAGGTTAGATGTAGGCGTATACGTTCAAGGAGTCTTAATGATAACCAGATTTGTTCTCTGGCTTCTACTTCACTAACTCCTGAAGAATTCCAAGAGTCTAGTAAATTTTTTTCTAGCGTACTAAACGCTTCTTTAAACAACTCATCGTTGAGGAGGCGCTTGGCTTGTTCCTCTCTTATTTGATTGCTCATATTTATCCTATAGCAATGGGTCTATTTTGCGCGGCTTCTAGTTGTAGTTCTGCCGTTTTTAACTGTGCATCAACAGCGGCTTCAGCGGCTTCCTGCTGAAGTTTCTGCTGTTTTAACTGTAGATCAGCGGCCTTTATTTGCAACTCTTGTTGTTTAATTTGCATTTCAGCCATTCTTTCTTGTTCTGCCGGATTAGGTTCTGGAGGAACCATATCTGGGTTGGTTAAGAAATCATCAACATTTTGGAAACCCATGTTCCTAATAAGCGCGGCTCCCATATTGTAAAGATTTTTTTCATTAACAATCTTAAGTCCACCACGCATTGCATCACCAGCAAACTGTAACATTGTAGTTAGGTGCATTAACTGTTGGTCACGATTACCATTACCAATACCTACAGCAACTGTGCAGTCCATCTTGTCACGCCACATATCAGGACGGACAGGAACCCACTGATTACGAAGTTTCACTACTCTGGGTTTGTCTTGGTTTTTAAGAACAAGTTCATATATACAACTCATTAATTCTTTAACACCAGTTTCAGCAAATCCTCTTGCGATTAATTCAACCCTAGACTGAGCAGAGGTCATGGTAGCGCTTACCGCTGTTGCTGTAGTGTGAGATGTTAAGGCTTTATCATTAAGTCCCTGACTCATCTTGCTGACACCACTACGCGACTCTCTCTGCTGGTCAAGGTAACTAAGCATTTGAAAAGAAGATGCTTCTAACTGTGGTGTTGCCAAAGGCATAACAGCATTAGGTGATTTAACCCTAACTACACCACCCGGACGCTGGGATAACAAGTCATCCAGATTTGCTTGACCTTCAAGGACTGCATACCTGCCAAAGTTTTGGTTGTACATATTGTCCATGAGATTCCGCATCAACGTACTCTTAATGAGTTGCAAGTCCATAATAAGGTCTGCAATAGACAAACCAAAAAACTTGTGAGGAATCTTTACAGGCGTAATAGTAACAAACGGAATCCTGTCAACAGGATCATTAGCAAGTAACTTATTACCAACAGTACATATCTTTCTTAGTTCTGCAATGCCATCGTCATCGTAGTCTGTCTTTAGGTATGACTCATAAAGATAGTATTCGCGCAAAGCCTCTTCATTGTCCTGAGTTGCACCCCATCCTTCAAAGTAGTTAGCAGACTTATCAAACTCATAACGGCTTAGTCTTTCAGAAGAAAAAGCATTGATATCATCTGCTCCACCGCCTAACTCTCTAGGATCAAAGTCCTCATCAGGAAACATCATCCTAAGTTCGGAAAGAGTTTTTCGCACACGATGGCAAACAAACCTAGCATCGTGCATATCTTTTGCTTCACGACTAATTAAGAATTCATCAGGAGGTACATTTTCTACTTTAACCCTACCTGTATAAGCGACTCTTTTAATTACTAAATCGTGTTTAGCGCCAAAATCATCGACATACGGAGTATGCTCCATAACCTCAACGTCAGGAGACATAACGAGTAAACCAAACTCTTGCTCATCTAGTCCGTTATATTCCTCTCTATTGTAATCTTCGTAGTCATCCCAAAAAACTTTTACAATACCGTTTTTTTGTAAAAGAGCATCAGTGAACCAGTTATATAGGATTTCCCAACCATTGTTATCTTTTGTAAAGATGTGGTTGACATAATCGGTGGCCTGTTTAGCCGACTCTACATCTTCTGGTCCATGAGGCTCAAATGTTACCATCTCTTCTCCAGACGCAAATACACGCATTAGAGAAGGCTTAATCCATTCAATAGTATCCATAACAGAAGAATCAACGTACTGACTCCTACCTTCGACTTCATTGCCAAACGGAAGCGCATAGTAATAATCCATAGCAGATTCGCGCTGTCTGGATACAGTGTCGTTATAGCCTAGAGCATCACTTACTTCTCCGTGTACTCTTGCTAATAGTTCTTCGTCTGTTATTTTAGATGATGCCATATTGTTTATATTCTATTTCGTTTGTCCAAGAAGGATCATTGCCAGAAACGGCAAACCTCCGCGATAAAACTGCATACCGTGTAGCACTCATTAAGTCATCCTTAAATGCTACTACCTTGCCGCCTTTTCTGTGATACATTCTAAATTCTTCAAACCAGTCTGTTAATGTATTAAATACATGGAATCTTCCCGACTCCATATATTGCAACATATCCATTAGACCTTCTTCTACGGAATTACCTCCTTTGTTATGTCCTAATGCAGGAGGATTAGAAAAATGTTCTAGCAACATATTGCATCCTAGACTTCTATATTGGTCAGCAAGTCCGGGGTTACCTATACTATCTCTTCTGTTTCCGTCATGTGGGTAAGCAATAGGAACAAAATCAGGTCTTGTTCTTATAGATGCCGCATGAACAGATGGTGATGCTTTTGACTGTCTATAACAGTCATATATGTAGATTTCATCCTCATCTTTATCCCATGCCGCCCAAACTACAGCGGTAGGGTGATCCCAACCAAAGTCTATACCTGCTATACGAGGCCAATAGTCTTCTAAAGGCATAGGATCAATCATTAACTTGTCTTCCTGCACAGGAAATACAAGACCAGAGCCAATACTAGGACGGCCATAGCGCCTCATCTCTCGTTCATGTGGTGAATAACTGGACAGAATTTGCGTCATTACCGATTCATCTAGGTGTCCTTTCTCACCTTTCATGGAGGTAATTGACTCTGAAGCGTCATCCCAAGTAGCATTTACCAAGGACTGTCCGGGCTGTAGGTTGTTCATAAAGGACGCTACAGTCTCAGTCATGCCGGATTCTGGAGTAAAGGTCATGTATACCATGCCTTTTCTGTCGAGAGTCCGGGTTACGGCTTGGGAGTAAAGTTCTCTGCTAGGTTCTTCGTCCAGCCAAATACAATCAACACTACGTCCTTGCCATTTATCAACACCCATTTCATAGGCTTTGAAGTGTAAAGAAGAGTTCCCACCCGAAACGTGTTGTATAAGGGCAACACTTTTTGCGTTGGGTACACCCGGCTTGCGTTCCGTTTTT
>CERH01040228.1_pt1 | contig 20155 bp, 30 predicted proteins | sample 530991 | NCBI WGS metagenome assembly CERH01 (sample SAMEA2621191, study PRJEB7988) | marine metagenome | biome: marine biome (ENVO:00000447); feature: mesopelagic zone (ENVO:00000213); material: "saline water (ENVO:00002010), including plankton (ENVO:xxxxxxxx)" | depth 800 m | reverse complement strand
AAAAACTCCTTTTAGTATTGGGGGGAAATAAATCCCCCCTTTACATTATGATTATGGATTGTTAAAGTTAACAACTGGTAGTGCAGTTGAACTTGCACCATGTGAAAGAGTTGCACCAAAAAGGCTATCAACAACAATGCTTGTTGCTAAATAGTCAATATCATACTGCTCTTGCACTCTTGGTTGTAACTGACTAGCATAATATACGCCAGATGTTTTAAAGATAGTACCACTTTCATCGCCAGTACCACCGTCATCATCCCAGTCTGTGCTAGCATAAACTGGCATACCATATACTGAACCAATTTCTCCAGTAACGTTTGGATTTTGTGCATCACCTCTTACAGTTGCAGATGTAAAATCAGACAACCCTAATATGCTTGAGAAAAATGCAGGTGAAGCATACAAGAAAGTTTGACCGTCTGTGTATGAATGTCCACCATCAAGAAGTTTTTGTAATCCACTTCTGATCAATGCAGTTGTTGCTGTATTGTCAGCAGCGAGTGTTACATCATTTCCAGTTGCTGATTGTAATACATCAACTGCAATATAGTTCTCTATTTTCTTAGCAATTGCATAACCCATTGATTGTGCATACATTCCAAACAAATCGCTGTTTTCTTGCACTCTCACTAAGTCGCCAATTCTTTTTGCCTCATAAACATGTTGATTGATTGACAACTCAACTTCGCCATCTGTATTTGCACCATAAGATACTGCTGAACCACTTGACAAAGTCGCCGCAGTTTCTTCAGTAACTTTTGGTATATTTAACTTATTTCCACCCTCTGAAACCATGCTTGATAGATCAGTAACTTGATTTACAAGTCTAAATTCTCTTTCAGCATAGTCAAGAATAGCATCTGACCACATTTCTGGGATAAAATTCGCCGCTGTGGTTAATGTAACTTCTGCCATTTTAATTATCCTTTTCTTTTATAAGATTGTAAAATTCCTTGCCAGTTTTGACGTCTTTCTTTTTTGTCCATTTCCATCATTTTTTTTTGCGGAACTTGTGAAAAGCCAGAAACTGAATTTTCTGTTTTTACAACTTTTTGTTTTAAAATTTTAGTATGAACTTTTTGCAAGTCTGGCAATGCCAAATGCTCAAAGTCTTTCCTATCTTCTTCCGAAAAATCAGCAAGTAATAATGCTCTTTGCTTTTCTTTGTATTCCTCTGCTTGTTGAACAATTGGTTCAAGTTCTTCAATTTTCTTGGCTCTTTGTTCTGCTAGAGTTTTCCATTCTTCATTTTTTGCAAGTTGTTCATCTTGTTGTTTTTGCTGTTGCATCTGAAGTTCTTCTAACTTCTTTTCTGCTGATTGTGCTCTTTGTCGGTATTTTTTGCTTTCTGCTACTAGACTACCAACTTCAACTTCGTTAACTTCAGAAGTTGTTAACGGTTGTGTTTCTTCTTGATTCTGCTGAATCTCTTTTGTTTCTTCGGACATCTGCCCTCCCTATTTACTTATTATTATGTTTGTTTCTTTTTGTATGTAAAGTTTTAATTTTTTTCCAAGAATATTTCCTACAAAGTTTGCAAGTCTATCTTGGTTTTTACTTGAAAGATCATTTAATGTATAGTTTCTTTTTGCATTGCCTTCTACTATTTGACCTTTTGCAAATACTAATTTGAACCCATCCTTAATTAATTTAACTGAAATTCTTCTTAATGTTTCGCCAGTAAGTTTCATATTTACTTTTGTAACATCTGTGTTAACTTGAATGCCTTGAAATTTTGGCAATTTGCCATAATCTGGTATAGTCATTCCTCTTGACTTAAAATTTTTATAACTGTCTAAAAAAACATTTTTACCTTTAATTTTTCTCCACCCAATATTTGCCCCTTTATTTGAATAAGAGAATGGCCCAGATGGTTTACCTTGAAATTTTCCTTTTCCTGCATCAGAAACAATAAGTTGTTTTGCAATCTGTCCTGCTTTTTTAAAAACATTCACATCAAATTTTACTAACTCTGTTAACTCACCTCTTTTAACACTCATAAAACAACTTCCCATTCATGGCGACAATTAAAACCACCTCTGTCTGCTTGACCTACCCCATCTAAAGAATTTATTTCTTCAGTTGTAAAACCCTCTGAATTTTGTGGATTGTTTAAAACATTTGCACATGCTTCTCTTGTTTTACTATCATTGGGGCCAACATATTGATATTTAGTTTGAGGTAAATCCTCAAATGCTTTAAACTTTGCTGAATTAGAAAAACGTGCAAAAGAATCATTTACAACCAATCTTGTTTGTGCAGTTGTTAATGTTGTTACTGTTCTTTGTAATCTTTCAACTATTATTTCACTTGATTCACCTGCAATAATACCTTTTAACAATTCACTTTTAAGTGTTGTTGAAAATTCTTGTGCTTTACCAAGCAATGTTGTTGTGTCAAGTTCTTTTAAAAGTTCTAGTGATCTAACACTTGCAACACTTGTTTCAACACCTCTTGCCCTTGCTTCTCTAAAAACATTTACAACCTCATCATCATATTTTGACATCAAATTGTTAAGTGCTTTATTATATCCTTGCCTATCCAGTTCTTGTAAAAAATCTAATTCTCTTGCAACAATACTAAGTTGGTTTGTATCTAATTCAGAAAGTGTTTTTGATACTTGATCTAACGTACTAAAAACATTTTTTTGTATATCTTCAATGACGTTTAAAAAGTCTGTTGGGGCATCAGCCATTTACTATCCTTTGAATAATATTGTTTGCACTTTCTTCTGGTTGTTCTTCTTGAATACCATTCATAACCTCATCAATTTGTTCTTCTGTAAAATCTGGATTATAGTGTCTAAACCAATCTTTCTTACTTGCTAAACCATTATCCCATTTCCACATCCATTCTTCACGCTCTTGTGCAGGACTGATAGGTATATGGGGTTCACTAAAATTAATGGAATATTCATCACTTACATTTATGTTAAATGTTTCTAAAATCTTTTTATCTAGTTGAAATCTTTGATTTTCAAATTTTCTAAACCTTTCAAAGTCTGACATAATTGCTTCTGTTAATTCCATTTCTAATATTCTTTGATGTTCACCAGAACTTGAATGTGTATCAGATGCCCAATTTATTTTCAAATGTAAAGCATCAGCAGTTGTTTCAACTACCCATTTCATATTTTCCCTTATCTCAGACAATGAACCAGACGGACTGACTATATTATAATTAGCCCCCTCTGGTAAAACTAAAAGTTTTGATACATCTACTTTAACTCTTGTAGTTTCATCAACTCCAGTTAAAACAGATTGACCAAGCGATTGATACATATTACCCAATGATAATTGAGTTCCAAATACATTGTATAAAAGATTGGCATTTGCAACCATTTTACCTTTGCCAGTTCTAAACCATTCATTGCCAATCATTGGGTAAAGATGCGACCATAATATTGGGATTACTCCGTAGGGGTTTACATCTTCATCATTTACATGTATTATTTCACCAGACTTTTTAATTTTAAAATGTTTTTCATCTGACCAAAACACATACTCTTGTTCATACACTTTTGCATTACCATGATTGAACAATGGATAAATAACAGCAACTGGTTCTGGATTATTGGGTAAATATATTGGTTCAAAATCGGTTAAAATATGCCCTCTTAACATTTGTTCTTCTTCATTATAGAACCTTAAAAAGCCAATCGTTCCTAATAGACCAGTCATTCTATCCACTTCAATCATTTCATTATCACAATTGGAAATAAATTCTAGGTAGCGTGGGTCTGCTTTTCTTTGTGGTGCAGACTTATATGTAATAAATCTTGCATCAATTATTTTTTTTGTAATATTACTGGCAAGAGGTGGAGCATATCGTAGTGCTTCTGCATCAAAATAATTCATAGCATCTTCTTCTAAATTGATTCCCTCATAATAATTCATGATTTTAATTCTATCATCACGCTCATTATAATGTGCTTCCTCTATGTAATCTTTTATGCTACTAATAATTGTTATTTCATTTAAGTCGGAAATTATCATTACCAAATCCTTTGCAAATTTTGTACTTCCTTTTTTCTTATTGGAAATCTGTTAATAAAAAAATATCTAATTGCATCCATACTATGATCATGATGTCCATCCTTCAAAGGTTCTTCTTTAAGTCTTTGGTTTTCTCTTTTGTCTGGATAACGGTAGTTTTCAAAATCATTAATAACATTTGTGCATTTATCACTTATAAACAATCTTGCTTTACCTTCTGCATTTTTAAAAAAAGAACGTACTAAATCAATACCAGACGGAATTGATCTACTTATTCTATCAGTCTTATAATTAACACCAATACCATTTCTTCTAAATATTTCTGCATCACCTAGTCCGCTTGTAGATTGAACACCAACTCCTGCAGGATCACAATATGTTTTTAAAACTGGATAATTTTTTTGTTTTATCAATTGTATTAGTTCTTCTGTTTTAATGTTTGTTTTATGCACAATTTCATCAATGATATGAACTTCAAAATCCCCATCCACCTTACCAACTTGTAACCAAACAACAGCAGGTTGTCTATAACCAAAGTCAACTGCACAGTATGTTTCCCATTCTTTTTGATAGGAAAGTTTCTTGATGTGTACTTCTCGTTCAATCGGATATACTTTTCCTGCAAAACTTGTAAATTCTGCAAGATATTCTTGTCTAAACGTTTCTTCTGTAAGTTCATTTCTTAATTCTTCTATGTTATCCCTGAAATACCTTGAAGTTGAAGAACTATGTTGCCAAGATTCCCATTCGGGATAATCATTAGACTGCCCTCGTTGGTATAAATCATATAACCAGTTATATCCTCGAGGAGTTGAAACGAATAAAGCCCACCCTTGTCTGTCTGATAAAGTAGGTCGTAAGTATTGTTCCCAAACCAATTTGTTAATGATTGCACTCTCATCTATGATCAACCAGTCTAAACCCTCTCCAACTAAACTTGTATCTGGTGTTCCTGCTGACTTAACCCAAACTTCGCTTCCGTTAATAAATTTTGCATAGAAAAGATTTCCATTTATAACCTTTTTGCTAATTGTTGGAAATTTATATTTAATAATAAGATTTTCATGTATTTCCCTGCCAATCTTACTTGCCAATTCATAAGATGGGGCAACTATCCAACCTCTTGTGTTTGGTTGTAAGATTGCAACCTCTGCTTCTCTTGATGCTGAATAACTTTTTCCACTTCTTCTACCTTGTATATTAACCCTAAATCTTGCTTTAGAATTATGAACATCCCATTGTATTTGTTCTGGTTTATAACCTATAACATCAAAGTATGCTTTTTTATTCGGATTTGTTAAGAGCGAATAAGAGTTCTTTCCATTCTTCCGTAACATCTGCAAATTTTTCAGTTGATTTACCCTCTAGTCTGTCTATTATTTCTTTTATTGCTTGTAGATTACCATTACTTGCCATTTTAAATAACATTCTCATAATGAAATCTAATTTTGTTCTTTCAGATTCATCATTTACAAATTCACTTGCTATCTGTCTTAATATATCAGATGGTGCAACTGATCCTTTTGGTCTTCCATTAGGATTACCACTTACACCCTGTTTGAAAGTACCATCCTTATTCCTGTTAACTCCTGTATTATCAGGCATAATTATATATTCTTTCTTGTTTTTTTAATTGTATTTTACTTTTTATATAACTTTTTAAATTTTTTGTTGGAAAATATTTTAATTCTTTTAATGCTTTTGTGTAATCAGCAAGTGTATGATCATACTCACCTTTTCTTTTTGATATATATTTTTTTGGGTAATTCTTACCAAACATATTTGCTACATCATTAATAGAATAGTTTTTTCCTCTACCTAATTCAAAAACATCTGACTTAAATTTTTTACCTATGCATGCAACTAAACCAGATACAATATCATCTACATGTGTAAAATCTCTTTTTTGTTCTCCATCCCCTACAATGGTTAATGGTTGTTTTTCTCTGTATTGTTTTTCAAATATTCCAATTACAGTTGCAAAATCACCATCTTCAATCTGCTTATCACCATACACATTGTAAAATCTACATGTTACAGTATTTAAATTGTAAATAGTATTATATAATTTGCAAAGTTCTTCACCACCGAATTTAGACCAAGCATAAGGGCTTTTATATAAACCGTGATGTTTTGAACTTGAACCTGCATAAATAAATTGTGCATTAATTTTTTTGGCAACCTCCAACATGTTTAAAGTTCCCATAAAATTATTTTTCATGGTTTTGATTGGGTTTTTAAAAGATGGTTGTATTCTTGCTAATGATGCTAAATGAAATATTATGTCAATGTTTTGTTCTGTATGAACTTCAATAAAATTACTTAATTGATCTTGTAAAGAAACATCATTAAACCCATACTTGCAACCATCAACAAAATTTTTACCAGTAGAACCATTATCAACACTATAAACCTTGTGTCCGAGGTCAACCAACCTTTTTATAAGATTATAACCAATAAAACCTTGCCCTCCAGTAACTAAAATATTATGCATTTGCTAAAACCATGTTATAATTGTTTGTTCTTTTTGGAATATTAAGATTTTGTTTTTTTATTAATTTGTTTGATTTAAATAAACTATAATTTACTTGATGTGTCCATCTACCATATTTCCAAGTAATAGTTGCAACGTCTGGATGTTGGTTTTGCAAAGAACGCGACATTTTTAATCTACCGTCTTCAACTTCATATAAAGATTCTGTGTTTCCACCTTTCATTGTCATGGTTCTTTGTTTTTCACAAGGGAAAGCATTAAAACATGCTGTACAGTAACCCTCTTTAAGTAGTCTTAATGATAAGTCGGTGTCTTCGTTATATTTACCACGCCACCTATGTTTAATATTGTTGTCAAGCAAAATACATGAATAAATTCTTGTGTTTAATTTTATTGGTGGTCTTGATTCTTTTCTTGGACAAAATGAAAGATAATGCATACCTGCCATTGGAACGTTTTCATATCTGTCAACCCAATCTTCAATTGCCCTAAAAGAACTGCCACTTTTTACCTCATATTGTTTATTTTTATTCCATCTGTAAAAAGCATTAATATTGTCATCTAATATCCAATGACGTTTTGCTCTAGTTTTTATGGAATGTTCCCACACCCAATTTCTTGCAGGTATTGATCCTTGCCCTAAATTACTAAATGGTAAGGTTAAAATTTTTTCTTTATCAATTACATTAGCATATTTATCATATTCTTGTGGTTCAATTACAATTTTATATGATATAAACATTCTGTTTAATGCTTTTGCTGTTTTTCTACTTTCCCACCTACCTTTTGAAATAATATAAATTGGATATTTAGGATTCATTTACATATTCTTTATCTGTCATACTCTGATTTTTTATTTTCGGAAACCAAACAGATTTAGTTTTTTTTGTAATTTTTTGATCAATTAATTTTGCAAATTTATTTGCATCTTCATCATTTTTAAAATTTATCAATATTTTTCTTTTTGCAGTAATATCCTTGTTGTCATATTCTGGCATATCTTGCCAATATTCTTCAACATCATTTGGGTTTTCTTTGCCTATTCCCAATTCATAATGCTCAAAACCCCAGTCAATTAAATCTTTTTCATCAAAATTATTTGCAAGTAAATCCCAATCCCATTCACCATTATTTTTATTTAAACGAACATTTAATTCTTTTTCTTTTTCAATGGATAGGTCTAATTCAATACAAGGTATTGATTTTATCCCTATTTGTCTTGCTACATTTACTCTTTGATGACCACCTATAATAACATTTTTTCTTTCTGAGTTTTTATTTACAATTACTGGATCAACAAATCCAAATTTTTCAATTGATTTTTTTAAATTATTAAACTGTTCTTTTGATAATTGCCTTGGATTATAATCGGCAAACTTTAAATCTTTTATTGAATATGCTATAATTTTCATAAGATGTTGTGTTTTGTCCTTTTTTATTACTTTTTGACATCAAACTCTTTTAAAATATTCTTCTTCTTTTGGGGTGGGTGTAATTTCTTCTTTTAGTGTGTAAATTTTACCTTTATCATAGGCATCATTACCACTTTGACTCTTATAATCATGTTCGTTTGGATATTGTATGTAAACACTTCTCAATTCGTATGCTTTGTCTTTTGATATATTATATTTTTTTTGTATTTCTTTAATACTCATATTTTGTATTTCAACATCCATACTTACACCTTGCCTCTACTATATATGGCAAATGGCAGTATTTAACGTTATACGGTGTCTGTATGTTAGTTTATTTGTTAATTTAATAAAATATATAGTGGAAACAAAAAACCCCTAAAAAAAGGGGTTTGTTTGTGAAAGGGGTTATTTTTTTTTCAATGATACTATATGAAATTAATGCTTAATTATTTCATTTCCAAATACTAAATAATTTTGGCATCTTTTTTTTTAACAAAAACAATCTTGCTCGTATTGCACGTCTTGATACATTTTCATGTTTTGCAATTTCTTCTTCTGTCAATCCATAAACTTTCAAGATATATGCAGTAAATTGTTTGTTTGTTGGTAATTTATATCTGTTCATAGCATCTATCAGTCATAACAAGTTTTATTTTTTCTCTAAAATGTTTTCGAAGTTTTTTTATTTCCTCTTTTGTCCATTTTCTAGTGGTGTTTGCATCTTTTGTGAGTTGATCAAAACCTTTTTGTGTAAGTTTTTGTATCATAAACTCTCTGTAACCCTCTTTGTCCTTGCTACCCCATATCATGTGGCAACCATAACATAAAGAATCACAATTTCTTTCATCCCACCTCACAGATTTTCTGGCTCGTCCAAAATAATGCGAACAATGTAAACCTCCAGAATTTGGTTTATGTTTACTTCCACATCTTTGACAAGTATAATTATCTCGTAAACGTATATATTGTGAAAAAATAATATCTTCTGTTTTTCTTTTCATGATATTTATGGCGATGTCATTCTTCTTGAAGTGTCAAGAATACCCCTAAAGTATTCAGCATCTTTTGCCAACATTTTTTTTTCTGCAACCATAACATCTAATTTATCCCACATAAGTTGTAAATTCAATTTAATATTTAACAATCTATAACCCATGGCGTCAATTCTGTCTTGAAGTTCTTCTTCGTAGTGTTCATTTTCCATTATTTTTTTCCTTTTTTTTTATTATTATTATTTGTTGTTGAATTGCAAGTAAAAAACTTGATAAGTATGCTGACAAGTCAAGTGCTTCTTCAAGTGCTTCTTCAAGTGCATTTTCAACTGGTATTGGTATTTCTCTGCCAAACTTGACATTATTTCGGTCTAAGCGATTTGCAAACACCCTAACAATCTTCTCATTGTTGCCTTGGTTCATATACTTCCCCCACTCTGTTTTCATCATAAGTTAAATCACCATACATGCCTTTTGATAATTCTTTTGGTATAACTTCTGGTAGTTTTTCTTTCTGTTCTATAATTTTTTGTTGTTTTGCTTTTGTTATATCTTCTCTGTTTTCTTGTGCCGATTCTGCATTTTTATCAATCATTAGTTTTTCAAATCTAAATGACCAACTAACAAAATCGTTCATGTTTCCAAAAAACTTTGCAACTTGTCTTGCAAGTTTCATAGAAAAAATAATATTTTCAACATCATTTTCATTTAGTTCAATTTGTTTTTCCATCTCATCTCCTATATAAGTATTTTAAGTTTTTGATCACATTTATGGCAATGTTGATATAACTCTTTTGTTTCTGATTTAACTTGTACTTCAGAACATTGTTCGCAAGAATAAATATATGTTTTTGGTTTTTCTGGTGTGTTAACTTTGTTGTTTCCAAAATCCCTTCTTAACCAATTTTTAAAACCTGCAAAAGCACTTGCATATTGTTTTCCATGTGCTTTACAATAGTCTAAAAATTGTTCGTACTCCTCATCAACATTTTTATGTTTGAACTTACAATCTGGTTTTTTTTGTTCTTTTTTAATTTCATCTAATCTTTCTTCACTAATATTATTATTCTTTTTACTTTTACTTTTATTATTACTATTACTATAAGACTTAATTAACTCTTTACTATCCCTATACTTAATAGATAAGTAAGTCTTCCACATCTCTTGGCAACCATTTTTATAAATTAAAGCAGTTATACTTTTATGAATTATGCTTTCACCTAGTTGGTGTGGTGGTTTGTCAAGCCCTTGTTGGAAAATAATTTTACTTGGAATCCAAAGTCTATTTGCTTCTTCTTTCCAAATAATTCTTCCTCCAAAAGATGAAGTAAATGTTTCTTTTGTGAAATGTTCTTCAGTTGGCAAATTCAGTAAAAAATTAGCAAGTGGAACATTAATTTCTAAAAAACCTGCATGATCACTTCTAGTAAAAATATATATATAAACAAGTTTTTCTTTTACTTGTAATTGTTGAAACCATTCTTGTTCCCAAATTTTATCATCAATAAATATTTTACTCATGTCTATTGCCATTTCTTGTCGTTTGCTTCTTCCCATAATTGAATTATGTACATAGTATGGTTAAGAACCCAGTTTTGCAACGTCCAACAAACATATTCAACTAGTCCATGTTTGGAAGTTTCTAAACCAACAACTGCACTATCAATACCAATTTCTAAACATTCTTCATTGTATTCTGCAAAACATTGATCAATTAAGTAAAGATTTTTTTTCATAAACTTTGCCATATGACCCCACCAAATAAAACCATGAACACCCCCATCAACTCTCTTTAAGTCAGAAAGATTATTTTCCCAATCTTTGTTGAGTATTTCTGAAAGTTCTTCTTCTGTTTCATAACCCATTTGATTAAAAACTGCTACTGCTAAGTCTAACATATTTTTTTCAAAATGGCAAAATATCGGTGCAAATTTACAAATTAACATTTTATCACCTTTATCAAGCCATTGTCCTCCATCACTATAATCTTTTAATGATCTTGGTTTAAAACTTTTAAACATTCCTCTCCACTCGTCATGCATTTTTTTCCCTTTCATTAAAATTATATTTATTCTGGTAATTCAATTGGATCATGTTCAATCCATTTTAATTCCATGTTGCTTTTTGCAAGATTCAACAATTTGTCAAAAACACTTTCAGTAACTTCTATTCCAGAAGAAATAGTTGCACAAAGTAAAGTGTTTAAACATTTGCCAGTATTTTCTTTTTTATAATCTCTATCTTTACCAAGAATATTATTTTTAAGACTTGTAAGCACTTCTGTTGATTCAACTTTTTCTATGTAATATTTTGTACCTCCAGTTTCCAAACCAATTTTAGCAATCTTTACAACATCACCTGCTTTATAATTAACCAACTGCTCTTGTGCTTTTTGAGTTGCAGAAAATGTAAATAAGTTTCCATTTAAATTAACAATGTGATTATAAGTCCAACCACCCCATTGGTTTTTTTCTTCTTTGACCTCGTTGTCAGTCAATGTTACAATTTGTGATTCACCTTCATTTATTTTTAAAAAGTTCATAACTAATCTCCTATTGTTTTTGTTAAGTTTTCCATTTTTTTAATATATTTATTAACATCTTCGTTTAACATGATTGCATTGTTTTTCCAAGAATCAGATTCTTTTTCAAGTTTGTTAATTTTCTTTTTCAAAGAAAAATAATGAATAATATAAATAGTAATTAATAAAAAATGACTTCCATTTATAAAAGTTAGATCAACCATTATACTTTCTCCCAACTATATTCAAAATGTTCAATATGTGATAATAACCCTTCATTTTTAGTTTTCTTTTCTAGCCAATAATGAGAAAGATTATGTTTACCTCGCATCGACATAATTCTCAAATTATTTCCAAGCATTTTCTTTACATCAAATATTCTTTGAGGTAAAGTCATTGAACCAGTTAGTTTGTAAAAACTAGGTTTAGTAATTATATTTCCATCTTGCAATAGTTTCAATAATGTTTTATTCAAAGTATCAACATCAGAGGAGGAAGCATTTTGCTTCTCCTCTTTTTGTATTTCTTCTTCTAGTTTTCTATCTATTTTTTCTTCTAGTAGTGCATCTGTTTCATTGTATTCCATTACATCTCTCCCTTTTCTTTTAGTTTGTTTTCTTCTTTGTCTGCCCAAGAATCTTTTTCATTCAAACAATCGTATGAACAAAAAACATTTTCGATAGGTTCTGCCACAATTGTTTGATTGCAATTGTGACAGATTTGTTTAAACGTAACGTGTAGTTCTGTTGATCTATCCATTTTAACCCCTTACCGTTTCTGTGTAAATGTAAGGTAAGTCAATATCAGAGATTCCCTCAATATTGAAGGTCATGTTGTAGGTAAAACCAGATGTTGCAAAATCATTGCTGAATTTATGTACTAACTGAACTTGAATAACATCTCCCAAAATAGAAAAGTCAGTTGTTACAACGTCCATTTCAAAACCATCTATTTTGTTTTTTTGTTTATTAAACTCATTAACAAAAGTTTCAAGATGTCTTAAAGATTCTTTTCTATTTGATGCAAGTTCTGAAGAAGTACCAAATTGGATTTTGAATGTAAGACTTATTACACCGTCTTTTTGTTCTCCATCTAATGTACCAAAGTCAACCTTTGTTCCTATCGGTCTTTCTTGTACAACCATACTTTCTCTAAAGTGTTTTGTGAATGATCCCCACATTGTTTTGTTTGTTTTCATCTTTTTTTTCTCCGTTTGTTACAAGTAAATTAAATAATAAAATGCAGAAAAAAAAGGTTTTTTTACATTTTTTTTAAATTTCTTTAATAATAGTATTTTTTTAGAATAATTAACTTTTTTTGAAAAAGTGTTTGTTTTTTGGCAAAAAAGTGTTATATTATTATATGACAACAACAAACAAAACAACAAAGAAAGAGATCAAAAATGATACTATTAATAATCGGTTCAATTGCAATAATTACTCCAGTAGTTCTATTAGTAAATTATGGAACAACAATATAACTTTAACAAACAACAAACAAGAAAGAGGTATAACAATGACTTGGAAACAAATATATGAAAAGAATATGGAAAAATATGGTAATCAAATTACTTGGGCTAAAGTTGATGAAAAATTAGGTGATATAACTTATCATATTGGTGATAAAGAACCATCTTTGAGAATGTTAAAAGATTTGGTGGGTGATGATATAAAAATCATTGACTTTGAACCAGATTGCATAGATGGTTCACAAATAGTAGTTAATAAAAATATGAGTTCAATCCCTAAACTACTTAATAAATACGCTAGTGAAGAAGTAAGTAGAAATATAGTTGGAAATGCAGTTATTCTTTATGACCAAGCAACCCTTGACTATGAAACATATGATTGGTTATTCTAAGTATATATGGTATAAAGGGAGGTTCGATTCCTCCCTATACTTCCAACAAAAAAAAAGAGGTACAAAATGAATACATTTACATTTCAAAAATTATTCAAAAACAGTATTGGTAGTCGTTATTTAACTTTAGAAGAAAAAGTTGCTTTTGTAAGAGTTAATTTTAAAATTCCACCAAAACCAATGTTTGGTTTGGATCAAAAAGAAAGAAAAATTGCGATACAAGATTTGATGGATTTGTGGTTGGATTACTTAACTCAAGAAATGTATGTATGTACTGCAATTGCAACAGATCATAGTGAACTTGGTGATGATTTTACTTTAGAATTTACAATCAAAAGGGCATTAGATGATACATATCACCACATGCAATTGTCTAAAGGTGATGGTGATCTACCTTACGTTTCTGTTGTAAGATCAAAAAAAAATAATGAACAAGAAATGAACTCGCAACAAATATTACAAAACCGTATAAAATCTGTTGAAGACATTGAAGTAAAATTATTAAATTAATGTTGTCTTGCCCTCTGCTTTATATTGTCTTTTTCTGTTTGTTGTTGGTGGAGGGCAAAAATTTAAGGTGAGTATGTATTTATATTAACCTTCAAAAACAAATGCTTTGTTTTTTTATGTTAATGTTCTGCGAGGGATATTTACTTGCCTTAAAATTCTTCTTCTATACTTAAAGACGTAGAAAATACATTAGATGCAACTTGACTATATTGTAATTCATTTTGTGCAAATCTAGCATATAAATAATCACCAACAGTTGAACTGGCTGAATCTGGGGTAAATATAAAAGGTAAATGTGATCCATTAGTTTTATTCCAAACTGCATTATAAAAATCAAAAGAAGAATGATTGTTTGTTGATATATCTGAAGATGTTAAAGCAGTATCATTTACAAAACTAAAACTTAATTCATAACGTGTTCTTCCACCAAATCTAAGTGCAGTATTTGTACCTTTAGAGCGAAAAGGTTGTCCACTTGTTGTATCAGTTGAAGTAAATCCCTCTAAAAATTTTGCTGAACTGAATCTTTTACCAGCAGGTGTTTCCATTACATCATTTCCATAAGTGATACTGCGAGTAACTTGCAAATCTGGACTTACACCAATTTCAAAAGCCATGCCAATCATTATTTGACCAATTTTTAAATCGGTGCTTGAAAATTCACTACTTGTACCCTCAATTTGAATACCAAAATGTTGGAAGTTTTGATTAGCATCAAAAGTGATTATTGAATCTCCATCATTATCTGGAGTAAAAACATCAGAACTTTCATCTGCATTAATAACCTCTGAAGATGATATTTTTGCACCAGTATTATCTAATGTAATTGCTGATGTATTTGCACAAACAAAAAATTGTGAATCTGCTGTTTTCATATTATGATTTAATATTGCTACATAAGATAACGGTATTGCAGTACCAAAATCTAAATTAATTAAAACATGATCTGCTTTTGCATCTGCACTAGCAGAGGTGTCGAATGTAACTCTTTTTTGTGGATTCATGTCAAACAACTCTTGTACTACACCACCACCAGATTTAATACCCACAAAATTATTTCCAGTATTTGTTGCTTGAACTGTAAAATTGCTTGAAGCATATCCTCTTGCAATCATTGAGTTTATAATATCTGTGTAAAATTTTGGTGAAACAATTCTTTGATGTGTCATTATGGTCTTCCTACTTCTGTAACAACAAATTCACAACCATCTGGTCGTTTTGTTGCTTGTGTAACAATAAATATAAAATTTTCTGTCATAGAACTTCCAAAAAGTTTAATGTCAGAATCCCAGTTTGTAAAATTTACAATATCACCTACCTCAAGTGCATTGTGTTTCGGTGTTGGTACATCAAACATTATTACCAATTTTCTGTCTTTTGAAATATCTTTATAATAGTTTGCTAAAGCAGTTGCAGTTGTAGTGTCAATAATTTTATCTGCTTCTAATTCCAATTTTAAAGTTTGATTTACACCATCAACTGTTGTTCCTTGTGATGTAGAATCAGTTACAGAAACAGATTGTTTAGTTTGTTTTTTTACATAGTCATAATCATAATCAACTGATATTGAATTTCTTACTGCATTGATTGGTGTTAAGCCAATACTGTCTAATGTAATATGTGTGTAATCTATATTTGCAACGGCATCTGTGTTATCATAATCTGCATCTTTTTCTAATACAACTGCTTTAAAAGTTGTGCCTTGTGATAGAAAGAAAAAAGTCCCACACAAAGAGCCAATATTTTCAATTAAAGTTTTTGAATCAATAAATCTATTTTGGGAAAATGCAAATTTTATATCTGTAACTGCATCATCAAAAACATTTCCAATTTTGCCATTAGAAGAATTTCCTGCAACATCAAAAGTTGTAACATCAGGTACTAATCCCAATTCACTTCTTATAATATCTTCAACTATATAAATTGGATTTTCAATACAATCGGTAAAGTTATATCCGTTATTTCGTGACGAACCTCCAGAGGAAACTGCCCATGTATTAAATTCTCTACCTTTACCACCAAAATAAATATATTGTGCAGTTGATGGGCTTGTAATTTCTTTTGTCTGTTTAATTACTTGTCTAGGTATCATAACACGTCTGTCATGTAAAAGAAATGATTCAGTAACATTTTTTACTTCTTGAACATCTTCAACTGTTGCTGTATAATCTTGTTCTGCTGTATATGAAATTTCAAGTGCTACCTCTTTAAAAATTGCCGAAACATTTACACTAGCACCTGCATCAAGAAAAAATTCATAAGTGCTTTCAAAACTCCAGTTTTCTTGTTCAGTTGTAGAAAATATTAAATTGCCACCAGTTAAAGGTATATCAATACTTTGTTCAAGATTAGAATCTGAAAAAGTAACATTAACAGAATTACCAGTATTGTTTGCATCCCTGAAAGTAAAAGCATCTTGACCAGAGCCAACAAACCCTTGAAAACTGCAAAGTAAATTAATGTCTGTAATCACCCCAAGTTTTGGTTGTTTAGGTATATCAAATTGAATTGTTCCAGTACTTCCTGCACTAGCAGATAAAGTCTGTCCAGTTGTGAATGTTCTGTCTGCAAGACCACTTGTATTTTTTAATTCAGGATAATAAATATTTGATGCACCACTAAATCTTAATGTTGATATGCCACTTGCTTCATTTACAGAAACATCTCCTAAATTAGCATAAACATTTTTTTGATATTGAAAAACTAAATCTGCATCTCTTGTTTTTATTGCTTGTGAATCACATTGAGCAACAACTTTATTAAGTGAATCGTCCCAAGAGTTTATTATAATTGCAGGAAATCTTCCAAATGGAAACATCTTGTCAAAATTACTTGGAATTGTTCCAATATTTGGATTGTCATGAAAATCACCATATTGCATTGGTATAGGTTTGCCAATGTTTTCTTCTGGTGCATCTGTTGAGGTAACAACGTTTGTTGGTAGTTCTTTATGTATTGTTCCACTTTTATCAAGCAATTGCAAAACAACTTCATTTCTGTTATAAGTAAAATCACCTGCAATAATTCCTTCTGCAATTAAATTATCTGCCGTATCGTATGGTGTAACACCTTGAATACATTGAAATAATTCCCATTTTCTATTACCAAAATTTAAAGTAGATAATAAATCTGAAAATCTACCACCATTAATTGTATTTGGTGAGTTCACTACTTTTACTGTCATGTTGCCAATGCTAGATGTAAAATTTAAATAATCAATGCTTTGAACAAAGTTTCCAAACTCTGTAATAAGTCCGTGATAAAAATCTGCACCATCATCTCTGTTGCCATCAGACAAACCTATAAAATCACTTGATCCCTCAGCATTGTAATAAAGTTTTATAACCCAAAAACAATGAGTATTTTTTGCTACAAGACCATTTTTAAGTGCATCACTAAAACTTAACATTAACCCAAAGCCCTTGCATTATTAAGTGCAGGAACAAGTGTATTTTTGACGTATGATTGACTTACTAAGCCACCTTTTATATTCACGTTTACACTTGGTGTCTGTCCAGTAAATCCTCTTAAAAGAAAACCTCCAAAACCTGCACCACCTTGTGCTGCCATTAATGAACCTCCAGTAAATAAATTTAACATTGCAAATGTCGCTGCCTTTGAAACCAATTCTGCTGCAATAGACTTTAAAGATGAAGTAATTGCATCACCCATATTTTGTCCGTGTATCGCTGCTTGTGCAATTGCACCTCCAAATCTTTCAACACCCATGATTGCCAATTGTTGATTATCAGAAAGTAGTTTTATTGACGAATCATTACTTTCAACAACATCATCAAGTTTTTTAAAAGATTCAACACCTGCATCAATTGTTGTTCTCATCACATCAAAAGATTCGATAGCAATCAATTCTCTGTTTGTTAATTCTTCGATTCCCTCAGATGTGTCCTCCATTGCTGATTCCAACATCATTTGGTTAATAATTTCTTTTTTACCTATTTCGTTAGCATCTATATTTGCTTGATGTAATTGTTTTTTTAATCCTATTTGTTTTTCTTCACCAAATGAGTTTCTTATCGATGCTTTAGTATTACCATCTATTGCTTTTGTTAATCTTATTTGTTCTTCTGTTAAACCCTCAAAATCTTTTTCTGGTTTATCCTTTAAAAAACCTGTAACTGAATTAATAAAATTTGTAAATAGTGTTGTTGCACTTTCAACTGCAGGTTTAAATTTTTCACCTAAAGCATTTGATAAATTTGTTATTGCTACGTCAAATTGTTCTTGTTTTTCATTTAAACCAAGTTGTTCTTCACCTAATTCTTTCACAGCAATTTTTGCTTGTCGCATTGCCTCATTGATAAACGCTCTTTTACGTTCTTCCTCTGTTAATTGACTGACTGTTTTATCTAATGAATTAGCAAGATTTTCTTGTGCAGAAGTTGCATCTACCATAATTCCTAAATTATCAAGAATCATTTTTGACTGTCTTCCTAAACCAGTTGTTAAAGATTGCACAGCAAATTGAGTATCAACTCCCATTGCTTTACCTAATCTTTGGGCTGTGTCAAAGAGTTGTGCCATTTGGTTGTCTGAATCTGCTATACCTAACAACAAAGCATTGTTTGCATTAGTTAATAACTCGGTGTCAGTAACTGTTCCGTTTGTTGCCTCTCTAAATTTTTCTAATGAATCTGCTCCAAAACCAACATTTTTACCAAGGTTTAACATTGCACTTTCTAAATCTTCAACTCTTTGTGCAGATTGTGCTGATGCTGATATTGCATTGAACCCAGAAACCAAACCTTTTGCAGCGAAAAGAGCACCACCTACTTTGATTGCAGTTTTTCCAAGTGCGACTAATTTATTATCAACCTTGGAAACATCTTGTTCGGCTTTTTTTGCTCCTTTAATTCTAAAAATTAAATTTAATATTTTATCTAGTGCCATTGTTTTTCTCCAACAAATGTTGTTTTAATTTTTCAACCTCAGAATGAATAATTTGCATCTGTCGTATTTTGTTTGCAGGTGCTTCATCCAAAGTTCTTGCTAATGGTAAATTAAATTCTTTCATGATCTGATATTCTTCAATTATTTTGTAATAATCATTTCTTAATAAATAAACTGGATTTACAAAAAAATGTACTTGATAGTATAATTGTTGTCCTATTGAAAATTTTGTTCCCTCTGATTCTTTTGCAATAAGTGAAAGTTCTTTTTGCACTTCTTGTTCATCATAGTGTTTAGATTTACCAGAAATAGGGGATTGAGCAGTATAATCAAAAGGTGTGTTTTCTGGTAAGTGTGGAGTTTGAACTGTTCCCAATCCAAAACACCAAACTGCATAACGTAAACTCAATCCCTCTAAGGTTTTTTTTCGTCATTTACCCTTAAATATTGTAACAAAATATCTTGTGCAAATTTGTCAATCTCTGGATGCGACATATCTTTTAAAACTTCTTCTGGATTATCAAGTGCAAATTCTAATGCCATTGCAATTGCTTTGTCATGATTATCCCAATTTATTTCAACTTTGCCATCTTTTGTTACATACGCTCTTTTATATGTATTATACAATTCACGTTCTTGAGCAAAAGTAATTTCTTTTATTTCTTTGTCTTCTACTTTCATTGCTTTACCTCATTTGTTATTTAAAGTGTCTAAAATCGATTATATGAAACCTTTTTTCTTTTTTGGTTATAAACTATGCTACGACTTGTATAACATCACCAGAAGTGTGTGCCATAAATTTTATAGAAACGTCTTTGAACATTGCCGCATCAGAACTCATACCAAGAGATGTGATTCTCCCATAATCTGCTCTAATACCAAATCCACTTGCACTTGTCCAAGTTCCATTATTTGACAACTCTGTTGCAACTTGTGTTCCATCTGTAAATGTATCGGCTAAACCAGCAGTATTATCATCATATTTTATTGTTGCATCCATTGTTGCTACAATTTCTGGAACTGCTCTTACTATATAAGTTGGATCACCATTTGAACCAGTAAAACCGCCATAGTTACTAGGGTTTTCTAAGTTCAAAGTCATACTTGAAATTATGCTATCTGCTACCCCTGCAACTTTTCTTGTTGTTGTAAAATCAGTCAATGAATAATAACTTGTGCCGAAAGCATTCATACTTGTTGGTTTGCTTTGTCCGTAACTTGGCAAAAATGCAGTTGTAAATGTACCACTCATTTTAATTCTACCAGATTCAGTACCCATATCACCAGTTATTGAAAGGCTTGTTAAAGTACAGCCGGGAAATATTATAGAATGATCGTTTCCTGCCTCTGGACTTACAAAAGCAACTGTGCATGTGTCAGCAATTGTTATTGAACTATTATCTCCAGTTTCTAACTCTGGTGGTGTGTAGTTATTTGGAATATCATAACTTGCAGGA
>CERH01065018.1_pt1 | contig 20605 bp, 20 predicted proteins | sample 530991 | NCBI WGS metagenome assembly CERH01 (sample SAMEA2621191, study PRJEB7988) | marine metagenome | biome: marine biome (ENVO:00000447); feature: mesopelagic zone (ENVO:00000213); material: "saline water (ENVO:00002010), including plankton (ENVO:xxxxxxxx)" | depth 800 m | reverse complement strand
GCCTGTCCGGTGACGACAATTGTCCGCCAGGGCTGGATGTTACCCCCGGATGGGGCGCGCTGGGCCGCTGTCAGCCAGTCCCGGACCTCTGTCTCGGGCAACGGATCGGCCAGGAAGGCGCGTGTGGAGATGCGCCGCGACACGGCTTCAGAAACATTCATATGCATCCCTCAGACATCATAGCCACGGGCTCTGGATGCCTGTTCGCTCGTATAGGTTTGAATCGAGGCCGGACATGAGTGTATGACACATCACGCTTGGATGGCGCGTATGCGGGCCAATCGATCCAGATCTTTGCTAAGCTGCGGCCTTGGCGGGGCGGTCAGTTTCAAGCCACAGAACGATTTCTTCTCTCTGCTGGCGCGGCGCGCCCAGGAGTTCGGAATTGGCGCGGGCGCGCTTGTAATAAAGATGGTTTTTCATTTCCCACGTGAATCCGATTGCACCATAGACCTGAATATTGCGATGCGTAGCTGCCTTGTAGGCTTCGCTCGCATAGGCCTGAGCCATCGCGGCAGCCAGGGGCGCTTTTGCATCGACTACGCTCAATGCCCAGGCGGCATATTGTACGCCGGCTGTTGCACATTCACTCTGCGCGGCGATCTCGGCCAATTGGTGCTTGATTGACTGAAAGGCCCCGATGGGGCGCCCGAACGCGACTCGCTCATTGGCGTAGCCAACGGTGTCCGCGAGCACGGCCGCAATTCCAGCAGCGCTTTCGGCTGCAAGAAGAAGATACAGGCGATCCTTCACCCAGGGCCACACATTGCCCGATTGTTCTAGACGCTCTGCAGGCGCATCGTCAAACCGTACGGAACAGACTTGTCGTGTAATATCGCGCCAGGGCAGGAGAGATACGTCAACGCCGTCTGCATGCCTGTCCACGAGATAATACGTGTCGTCCTGGCCCATCACGACAATCTGGTCAGCGCAGTCTGCATCAACGACATAAGACTTCTCGCCTGTCAGGGTGTAGCCCCCGTTCGTGGGGGTGGCTTTCACACCTTCTCCGGGCGCCCCGGAAGCGTCCGCGATCGCAAGACAGACTTGCCGCTCTCCACTTGCAATCAAGGGCAGGATATCCGCCTTCTGGGCAGCTGAGCCGGCCCGTTCAATCGCCCAGGCCCCAGCCAGCGTACCGAACAGCGGGGCTGGGGCAAGCGTGCGCCCCATTTCACCGATGATCATGACAAGATCGATATAATCCATACCGAGGCCACCGAACGCTTCGGGGATGACAATGCCGGGCCATCCCAGCTCCACAATCTTCTTCCAGAGGCCGTCATAATTGGAATCCTGAACCGTCCGCCCATGCGTGAGCAGGAGCGACAGGTCCACTTCCTTGTCCAGAAAGCTGGCCGCTGCGTCGCGGAGGGCGATATGATCTTCATCAAGTGAGAAATTCATCAGTGTCTCCTATCAGCTCGCTGCTTTGAGCTTGGTTTTGTTGATTTCCTTGAACGGGACCTTTGCTGTGGGGTCTGTGTCGCGCGGAAGACCAAGCACGTGCTCGGCAACTGTATTCTTGAGGATTTCCTGTGTGCCGACCCCCAATGTGGAGGCAGGACCGAACCAGAACGCATAGTCCCAATTGCTGAACAGGCCATAATGCTTGTCAGGCAGGGGCAGAACGTCCTGATTTTCAATCAGACCGGCCGCGCCTTGGGTCCGCTTGGCAAGATCGCTGAGTTTCTGTCCGTGAGGGGAGGCAATCATCTTGCCGAGATTGCCCTCCAGGCCGGCGGGCTTTCCATTGATGCGATTGCTCATATTGCGATACACCAGCAGGCGGAGCATTTCGCCTTCAATGAAGAGCTGAGCGGCTTCATCCCGCACCAGCGGGTCCTTGATCTTCCCTGTTTCGATCAGTCCGGACATTAATTCACGGGCCGTGGGGCCGAAGCCCCATACTGCTCCAGGCTTGGTCATGGCCGAGCGCTCGGTCTGCAATTGCTCCATCACCAGACGCCATCCATCGCCTTCCTTGCCGAGCAGGCGATCGGCGGGAATTCGGACATCGTCGAAGAAGACCTCATTATACTCATTTTCTTCTCCGGACATGTCGTAAATGGGGCGCACGGTGACGCCGGGTGTGTCCATGTCCAGAAGGAATTGGCTAAGCCCCTTATGCTTCGGCAGGGAAGGATCTGTCCGGGCCACTAGGACGCCGACAGTCGCCTTGTCGGCTGCTGAGGTCCAAATTTTTTGCCCATTGATGATGTAGTGGTCTCCCTCCCGACGCGCCGTGGTCCGGATGGCTGCCAAATCAGACCCGCCTGACGGTTCGCTGAAGAGCATGCACCATATGTGTTCGCAGGCCAGAGCGGGCGGCAGGAATTCTTCCCTCTGGGCATCGGTGCCATGGACGAGCAGGGATTGGCCGCACTGGTTTACCGCAATCGCATTGATATTGTACGGGGGAATGATGCCGGCCCGGGCGAATTCCTCTTCGATGATATATTGTGTTTCAGGATCTGCGCTCAACCCCCATGGGGCCGGCCAGTTGGGGGCCGCCAGGCCACGCTCGGCAATCTGGGTGTAGCTTGGGTCGGGGTGCGCCTCGAACCAGGCCCGGATTTCCAATCGCCTGGGGTCAGTCTCACTTGGAAGATTGAAATCCATACTTGTCTCCTTGCCTGTGGCCGTCACATTCCTGTTGATCGCGATTCTATAGAATAATACTGGATCATAAGTCTATAATGCGGGGGGGCGAAAAATTATCCGATACGACAAAAATCCTGAAAAAGCCTGTATACACAACACGTAAAGAGAATTCAGATAGTTGAAAAAAAGCGGGTACCCCTAGAGTAATCTCTCAAAATAAAACAAAAGTACTATCTATGAGATCCCCTTCGGCTGAGGATCCGGCCCTGACACGAAGCATTTGCGGCAAGGAGAAGAGTGGCATGATCGAAGTCTATTTGGATTGCGCAAGTCCCTGGGCATATTTCGGTTTTGAGGGCGTGCAGCCCCTGGCTGCAGAATATGGGGAGACCTTGATCTGGCGGCCCGTTCTGGTGGGGGGCATATTCAATGCGGTGAATTCCAGCGTCTACCATGTTCGCGAGCATGTGCCTGCCAAGATGGCCTACAACGCCAAAGACATACAGGATTGGGCGAGGAATACGGGGAAGGTGGTGAATTTTCCGCCAAGCATTTTCCCCGTCAACAGTGCAGCCGCAATGCGGGTCAGTATGGTTCTGGCGGAACATGACGCAAGAGACTTCGTCGCCTGGATCCGCGCGGTTTACGAGGCTTACTGGTCGCAGGATCAAGATATAGCGGATCGAGCGGTGCTCGCCGGGATTGCAGATTCGCTCGGCTGGGAAGGCGTGCACCTGGTTGAGCGCGCCAATGCGCCCAAGGTCCGGACAGGTCTGCGGGCCAATACGGATGAGGCGATCGCGAGAGGCGTCTTCGGTGTCCCGACTTTCTTTCTGGATGAAGACGATATGTATTTCGGGGCAGACCGGTTGCCCAATCTGAAGCATGCCCTGTTGCGCAAGCATGGCTAGCGCCGGCGCAACAGGGCCTCCTGTACCAGGCTATCGGGCGGTCGACCCCACCAGATCGAGCGCCACATCCACGATCATGTCTTCTTGCCCGCCAACCATTCTTCGGCGGCCGAGTTCAACGAGTATGTCTCTCGTGTCGACTCCATAGTCTGCCGAGGCCTTTTCAGCATGCCTCAGGAAGGAGGAATAGACGCCAGCATATCCAAGTGACAGGGTTTCGCGGTCGACTTGGACCGGTCTGTCCTGCAGGGGACGGACAAGATCCTCGGCGGCATCCATGAGCTTGAACAGGTCGCAGCCATGGGTCCAGCCCTTCCGGTCAGCGGCGGCAATGAACACTTCCAAAGGCGCATTGCCAGCTCCGGCCCCCATCCCTGCCAGGGACGCATCGACACGTATGGCGCCTGCTTGTGCGGCGACAAGCGAGTTGGCAACCCCGAGGGAAAGATTGTGATGGGCATGCACGCCGCGCTCTGTTTCGGGGTTAAGTACGCGATCATAGGCCACCAGCCGGGCGCGATAGTCATCCATGTCCATGGCGCCGCCGCTATCGGTGACATATACGCATTCGGCGCCATAGGTCTCCATCAGCTTGGCCTGCTGCGCCAGCTGATCGGGTTCAATCATGTGACTCATCATCAAGAAGCCCACCGTGTCCATGCCAAGGTCACGCGCGGCTTCAATATGCTGTTTTGAAATATCTGCCTCGGTGCAATGTGTCGCAATTCTGACGGATCGCACGCCCGAAGAATAGGCGTGTTTCAGTTCCTCAATGGTTCCGATGCCGGGCAGGAGCAAGGTTGTCAGCCGCGCCGACTGGACGACTTCGGCGACCGCCTCGATCCACTCCCAATCCGTATGGGCGCCGAATCCGTAATTGAAGCTGGATCCGTTCAGCCCGTCGCCATGCGCAACTTCGATCGCATCGACCCCAGCTTCATCAAGCGCGCGCGCAATCTGGCGAACATGGTCCAGTCCGTATTGATGACGGATGGCATGCATCCCATCCCGCAGCGTGACGTCCTGAATGTAAAGACGGCCTTTTTCTGGATCGAATGTCATTGCAATTGCTCCTTTGCAAAGCGCGTCAGCGCGATCTTCTCTGCCGTCGCAAGGCCGGCCGAGGTCATGATATCAAGATTGCCGGCATAGGCGGGCAGATAATGGGCGGCCCCTTCCACTTCGAGGAAGACACTGGTTTTCAAGCCCTCGAATTCTCCCAGTCCGGGGATCACGACCTTGTTGTTGGAGCCGAACCGTTCGAACTGAACCTTCTGTTTGAGGCGATAGCCGGGGACATAGGATCTGACGCGCTCGACCATGGACTGAATGGCCGCCTCGATGGTAGATTCATCGGCCCCGCTCGACAGGGTGAACACTGTATCACGCATGATCATGGGTGGCTCAGCGGGATTGAGCACGATGATGGCCTTCCCTTTGGCGGCGCCGCCCACCGTTTCGATGCCCCGGGAGGTGGTCTCTGTGAATTCATCAATATTCGCCCGTGTGCCAGGCCCCGCCGACTTTGATGCGATCGAGGCGACAATCTCTCCATAATGGACCGTTGAGACCGATGACACTGCCGCAACAATCGGGATGGTTGCCTGCCCCCCGCACGTGACCATGTTCACATTGTCCGCTTGCAGATGGGCGTCTCCATTCACGACAGGGATAACATACGGGCCGATCGCTGCGGGAGTCAGGTCGATCATGACCTTTCCCGCGCCCGTGACAATCTCATTATGGTGTTTGTGTGCGTTCGCTGATGTCGCGTCGAAGACGATCTGTATGTCCTTCCAGCACTCCAGCTTCTGGAGGCCGTCAATACCTTCATGCGTTGTCGCGACTCCCAGTCTCCTGGCACGTGCGAGACCGTCAGAATCCGGATCGATGCCAACCATGGCGGCCATGTCCAGGATCTTGGAGTTCCTGATGATCTTGATCATGAGGTCGGTTCCGATATTTCCCGATCCAATGACTGCTGCTTTCACCTGAGTGTTCATTCTGTCGCCTCCGAATAGATGAATTCACATTTCCCAACACCGCCGATTTTCGCGCAGACATGATCACCCGGCGTCAGGGCAACCATCGGCCCGAGCGCGCCCGTCAAGAGAATGTCGCCCTTTTTCAGGCCTTCGCCCCTTGCTGCAAGCGTCGAGGCCAACCATGCTGCCGCGTTGAGCGGATGCCCCAGGCAGGCCGCTCCGGCCCCAAGGGAGGCAAGGTCGCCATTGATCTCCAGCGCCATGCCGCACGTATAAAGATCCAGGGTTTCGAGCTTGTGCTTTTCCGTACCGAGAACAAAGAATCCGGAAGAGCCATTATCGGCAACCGTGTCGGCAAACGTGATTTTCCAGTCCGCGATCCGGCTATCCACGATTTCGATCGCAGCAACCGCATAGGCGGTTGCTGCCGCGACGTCTTTAGGGGATGTGTCAGGTGCACACAGATCTTCGCCGAGTATGAGCGCGATTTCCGCCTCAGCCTTGGGCTGCAAGCATTTCGAGGGCGCAAGATGTTGGCCGTTCTCTACCTGCATGTCAGAGAAGAGGACTCCGTAATCCGGTTGATCCACCCCGAGCTGGGCCTGTACGGACTTGGCGGTCAAGCCGATTTTGCGGCCTATGGCGGTCCGGCCGGACTGCACCCAGTAATCGGTGTTTATGCGCTGGATCGCATAAGCTGTGTCGGCGTCCGTCGGATCCAGAACATGTCGCAAGGGGGCAATCGCGCCAGATGTATAGGCGGTTCTTAATCGCTCAGCTTCACGCGCCAATTTACCATAGGGGGCTGGCATTGATATAAACTCTCCCGTGATTTTCTTGTTGGATTGTTTTAGGTCGGTATTCGAGATGTGTGGGATAATCAATTTGTGGGCCTGGTGTTTTTCCTGTATTTTGGGAAAATGAGTGAGGCACCTCCACGCGATTCCTGCACATTGGGACGGTCACTGGCGCTGTACCAACGCATCGTTGAAGACGGGGCACGTACGCCATTTGCACGTTTGAGCCACGAACTCGGCCTCTCGACCTCGACGGCGCATCGGCTTGCCGCGGAACTCCTGCGGCAGGGCATGATCGCCAGGGTCGGACGGGGCAGGTATGATATAGGCTTGACGGCCGTGAAACTGGCGGCCGGTCGGACCTTCAACAGCCAACTCGCACGCACGGCGCGGCCCCTTGTGCAACATCTATCTCATCGAACCGGCCTGACGGGCCATCTTGGGGTTCTGGAGGATGGGATGGTGACCTATCTGGTCAAATCCCCGGGGGCAGCAGATGATAGCGCACGTTTCACGCAGGAAGGCATGCAACTGGAAGCCTATTGTTCGGCAGTTGGGAAGGTGTTGCTGGCGGGATTGGACCCAACTCAGCTTGATGAATATCTGTCTGAGGGTGACTTTGTATCCGCCACGACCCGCACGGTAACCGAGGTCGATGGTCTGCGCCGAGAACTCGCAAAAGTGCGGGCAAGGGGGATGGCAATCGATGATCGTGAGATTGCAGACGACATGATGTGTGTGGCTGTACCTGTGTGCGATGAATGGGGCGACGTGCTTGCGGCCCTGTCTGTCTCCATGACCTGGTCGGAAAAATCTGAGGCCCGGATTCCGGATCTTACGGGTCATCTACTCCGCCAGTCTTCCAGACTGAGCCGGAATCTCGGTATGCGACCGCGCCAAAGCTGACCGGCTCTGTGGGACATGTTGCACTCTCCGGTGCAAGATCACTTGCCTTCCCGCCCCGGAGGACTAAAACGTCCGTCTAAACTGGGGGGCAGCAATGTTCAAGGGACGTGCCTGGAAGGCGGACAGATTTGGTGATCCGGAAACCGTGCTCCAAATAGGGACCGATATTTGGGAGGAGCCCCCCCCGGGCTCAGTCCTGGTGAAAGTCGCCGCCTGTGGCCTCGGCCTGCCTGACAAATTCATGACGGAAGGTCGGTATCCGATCGTCGCGACGCCTCCTGTAAAACCCGGACAGGAGATTTCAGGGCGGGTGGTCTCCGTGCCTTCAGGCTCGGCTTTCAGGACAGGGGAGCGGGTGATGGGCATAACCCTCTATGGCGATGGCTGGTGGAGGGGTGGGTTGGCAGACTATGCCTTTGTGCAGGAGCGAAAATGCCTTCGGGTTCCGGACTCCATGACGGATGAGTCGGCTGCCGGATTTACCATTGGTTTTCGCACGGCTCATGCAGGCCTGATCGAGCGCGTTCCCGTGGCCTGTGGTCAACGCATCCTGGTTCTGGGGGCGGCCGGCAGTTCCGGCGCAGCCGCCATCTGCCTGTCAAAGGCGCTGGGCTGTGAAATCTTTGCCCTTGCGAGTTCGGAAGACAAACGCCGCTTCTGTCAGTCAATTGGCGCCGATCACGTTTTTGATTATCGTCAGGAAGGATGGGTGGAGGCGGTCATGGATGCCACGCAGGGGCACGGTATCGATGTGATCTTTGACCCGGTTGGGGGATCGACTGCCAAGCAGGCGCTCGCCACGCTGGCGCCAGCGGCCAGAATTGCCCTGATCGGATTTGCAAGCGGCACATGGCTGGATCTGGATGCGCAAGACATGGTCTTGCGCAACTATTCGGCGATCGGAGTGTTTTCCGGAGGATTTTCTGCCGAGGAAGAGAGCCAGGCCTATGCCAGGCTGGAACGCATGGCGCGAGACGGGGAGATTACCACCCCGCTGGGAAACGTATTTGAATTCGAGAAAGCAGGCGAGGCCATCTGCCTGCTGGAGACTCCAGGCCCTGGCAAGACGGTGGTACGGGTTGCGGAGGGCTCGCCGGGATTGTCTTGATCGTGACTTGAATGGAAGAGGCGGCAGCCGGGGAGGCGCGAGGCGCCGCCTCTCATAAGTGGGGCGTGTGCGCCCTATCGCGGAAGCGCAGCATCCAGGGCCTGAAGCATCGCCGATTGTCTGCGTCGACCGCCGGCTGACTTGGCGTTTGTGGACCCGGCCATGGTGATTTCTGCGCGGGTGCAAGGCGCCTCGATCAAGGCGCTCGCCGTATCAATAAGATTCTCCATCGGATCGAATTCGGTCCAGATGGTGTTTCGACGTCCCGTCGCCTGATAGGATTCATATGCCGCCTTGGAGGACATGATGTACCAGGCAAAATAGATCAACCTCTGCTGCATTACGACGGGAGGAATGTCCGATTGCAGAAGTTGAATATAGGCCAGAAGGCGGGCGAAGACCGAGAAATTCATCTGTTCAAGAAAATCCCGGACCATATGCCGGCGGGTAAACAACAGGCTGCTGAGGAATCTGGAGGCGGTGGGAGAGGGATCGGTGAATGTCGCCGTATCGGGCCACCGCACAAGGACTTCGACCACATCGCGAACGCAATCTGGACCGCCCTTCTTTTCAAGCTCGGACAATCCGATCAGCCAGCCATCACTTGATTCCCGGAAGATTTCTGCGAGCAATTCAAGGATCAAGCCTTCTTTCGACTTGAAGTAATAATTCAGAGAACCGCCATTCTTGGCCCCGGATGCAGCGACAATCTCGCGAACAGTAACGGCCTCAACCCCGCGCTCGGCGAACAGCCGTCTTGCAGAAACCTTGATCCGGTTTCGCGTGTTCAGATCATCATAATCCGCCATATCTTCTGCCTTTTATCCTTGTCTCGTCAATTCATTCCAGCACGCGAACTGCAAACCCGGCTCTCATGCTGCAGCGCACAATATACGGTTAAAACATGCTACTCAACAAATAACCACATCATCACGCAATTTAGCCCATTCTTGCAGCATTTGTGCCGTGTTCTGTCAAAATCTTCCCCAAGGTAAGGTCTTGTAAAGGGCATGAAATTCAGTGCCCAGCCGGATGGGTGGACCCACAAGCTCGCAAATGCAGCATATCATCTAAGTGTTGCCTACCGGTGAATCAGGTGAGTACATATGTTTTAATCTGTCGGGAAGGAAGAGCATGAGCAGTCTGGTAGCATCGAGGGCAGAGGGGCAGGGGCCATGGCGAAAATGGGTTGCCGTTATCCTGCTCACCTTACTGTTTGCGACATCATTTGTGGACAGATTCATCCTGTCACTTCTCGCCGATCCCATCTCCCGTGACCTGGGACTGGGCGATGTGCAACTTGGCCTGCTGATGGGGGCAGGATTTTCCATCTTGTATTCCCTGGCCGGTCTGCCCCTTGCCCACTGGATCGACAGATACCAGCGCAAGCGCCTCCTGCTGGCAGGGGTGGTTTTGTGGAGTTGCACAACGATTGCTTCGGGTTTCGCCACAGGCTTCACGAGTCTGTTGATCTGCCGGGCCGGCGTTGCAATCGGGGAAGCGGTACTGACCCCGGCGGCGGTATCCCTCATTGCGGATTATTTTGTTCGGGAGAAGCGGGCGACGCCGATGGCGGTCTATTCCTCGGTGGGGGCCATCATGGGGACGGGGTCTTTCGTCGTGGGAGCCCTTGTCCTAAAAATAGCCGGCCCCTTGCAGGAAACCTTTTCGATGGCGCCCTGGCGCCTCACTTTGGTATTTGTCGGCTTGCCGGGCCTGCTTCTGGCCCTCTGCTTCCTTCTCCTGGTCCGTGAACCTGTGCGCCGCGTTTCCGCAGACAAGGAGGGAGCCCAGACGGGTATCGGAGATTTCGGCCGCTATCTGCGCAGCAAATGGGCCTTCTATGTGCCTTTCCTTCTCAGCGGCGGATTGTTGACGATCTTCGGGTTGGGTATGCCGACATGGATGCCAACAATCCTCGTGCGAGAACATGGGTTTGATCCCTCAGAGGCGGGATTTGCATTTGGATTCAGAACTGCGCCAGCGGGCCTTTTCGGCATTTTCTTCTGGCCATGGCTGGCCATGAAAATTGAGAAGAGGCACCGGAATTCCGGTCCTCCGGCCGCTTTGCTGATTGCGGCGTGCGCTGCCTTCATCGTTTTTCCGATTGCGCCACGCATCGAAGATACATCATTATTGCTGGCCTGGATGACGGTAGCTGTGATGATCAGCGGAGCCTGGGCTGTGCTCCCCGTAATTGGCTTCCAGATCTTCAGTCCGAGCCGCTTTCGCGGAAAGCTCGCGGCCTTGAATCTGTTGTCCATGAACTTGCTGGGGTTCGGTCTTGGTCCAAGTCTGATCGTCTATCTCGGCACGCTGGGCGGTGCAGACGGGGCGGCGAGTGAACTGTCGCTCGGATTAAGCCGTGCAGGTCTTCTGGTCGCGCCCCTGCTCCTTGTAACGATGATCATCTGCCTGATTCAGTCGCGGCATCTGGTTGATGTGGAAGATTAGGCGCATGCCTGAGCGTGTCCAGAGACACGCATGAGCGGAGTGTCGGTCCTGGACGGATAGGGATCAATAATCAGTGTCAGTTTCGATCTGGACAATAATTTAGACAATTGCTTTAATTGGGATAGTGGGAGAGGCGCTGATCCGCAGGATGAATTCTGGGGAGACGGGGCCGTTCCTTGAAAGGGAGAAACGGAATGTCAATCGATGCCATCCGCTATGTGCGCCTCGGATATGTTGGTTTGAATGTCACCAATATGGAGGCCAGCGTGAATTTCTATGAAACGCTTGTTGGATTGAAGATGGATGCGCGCCCCGCCTCAGGTGTCGCCTATCTGCGATGCAGTGACCGGCATCACGATATTGCCCTGTATGAGCATGAAGTGCCTGGCGTTAAGAGAATCGGCTGGGAGATGGAAAGCCCGGAAGCGCTTGACGCCATAGAGGCGCATCTCACATCGATTGGCATCGCCTGTGCGCCGGTTTCAGACGCCGAAACGCAGGCGCTCAGGATCGGGCGAGCCTTTCGCATGACAGAGCCGACAACGGGGGCCACGTTCGAATTCTATTCCGAAATGGCAGCGGCACCGGAAGCCTATCATCCGACCCATACCCAGATTGCCCGGCTCGGGCATGTGGTGCTCAGCAGCCCAGATAGGGAGGCTACAGAGGCCTTTCTCATGGATCATATGAATTTTCGGGTTTCGGACCGCATTCAGGGAATCGTGACCTTCATGAGATGTTTTCCCAATCCGTTTCATCATTCCCTGGGCGTCGGATCAGCGGGCAAGCCGGGGCTGAATCATGTCAATTTCATGGTTACGGAAATGGGTGATATCGGCAAGGCTACCAATCGGATGAAGAAAGCCGATGTTCCGATCGTTTACGGAATAGGCAAGCATCCACCTTCGGAATCGGTCTTCCTCTATTTTCTCGATCCCGATGGCATGACGATCGAATACAGCTATGGCATGGAGGAGTTTCCGGAATCCAATCCACGCCAGCCCCGAGAAATGCCGGCATCCCTGGAATCCATTGATTACTGGGACGGTGTGCCAGACCCCAGAATGGGGAAGGTCGGCGCGCTTGAGCCTCTGGGAGACACTGCAAAATCATGAAGTATCATGGCAAGACCGCCCTCATAACAGGGGGGGCGAGCCCGATCGGGCTCGCAGTGGCAAGGCGCCTGTCCGCGGGAGGGGCGAATATTGCTTTGGCCGATATTGATCCGGAGGCCCTGGACCGGGCAGGGCGGGAGCTTGGAGGAAACCCTTTGCTCAGTGTCGCGGATCTGAGCGATGAGCATGCAGCATCGGACTTTGTAAGCGCCGCGATCCAGCGTTTCGGCACGGTCGATATCCTGGTGAACAATGCCGGGGGTGGCATAATTGACTGGACCCGCAATCATACTCCGACGTCCATACGTCAGACCATTGATCGCAATCTGTGGACCATGCTTTGGGTAACCCGCGCCAGCTTGCCGTCCATGGTGGAACATGATTATGGGCGGATCGTGAACATCGGGGCAGATTCGGTTCGCAACGGGCTTGTCATGCACGCGATATACAATGCGGCCAAGGGAGGGGTGCATGCGATCGCCTCCGGATTGGCCAGAGAATATGCCCAATACGATATTACGGTGAATGTGGTCGCGCCATGCATGGTGCTCACGCCGCAAGTGATTGCTGCCAAGGAGGCGAACAATCCGATCGTCGCCGAAATGGAGGCGGTGATCCCGAAAGGTCGGTCTGCCGAACCTGACGAAGTGGCCTCAATGGTGTCGTATCTGTGTCTTGACGAGGCCCGTTTCGTCACCGGCCAGGTAATCAGTGTGAACGGTGGAAGCACCATGCAGTAACTGACTTTCCAGACCCTTTTGTCAGGGCATATCGGCTGGCTTCTTGTCAGCATAATGAAACCGTCCGCTTCGGGAATTCCCAATTTAGACCAATGGAGACATGCGCGGCCATGCCAAGAATTACTTTTACCGACCATACAGGCGTTGCCCGGGAAGTGGATGCCCAGACGGGTGAAACCCTGATGGAGGCCGCTGTGAAGAATGACATCCCGGACCTGGAGGCCGAATGCGGCGGGGCATGCGCGTGTGCAACATGCCATGTCTATATTGATCCGGCCTTCCTCTCCCAGATGGGAGCAGCCTCGGCGGCGGAGCAGGACATGTTGAGTTTTGCCAGCGATGTCCGGAAAAACTCGCGATTGTCATGCCAGATCCTCGTTACAGAGGCGCTTGACGGTCTTGGAGTGGAGACGCCCGAGACGCAAGGCGAGGCCTAGACTACGGCCCTGCCAGTCCTCACATCTCAGCAATAAAATAAAACACTTGTACTTTTTTGATTGTCTCTTGCGGAAGGCGACGATAAATTGTGCATGGATCGGGAGTGTTGGACACATCACGTCCAAGCCCAGTCTCGCCGAAGTGCAGTGTTTCCTCCTTGTGCGCACTTCGGCCACCTTGCCAACGGAGCCTGCGGCGAAGGCCGCAAGGCACCGTTGGCCTTTTATTTCGTGTTGGCAAATAATCTAAGCCCCGCGGTGTCCCGTGAGGAGGATTGGAAGGTCACTGAAAGACGAAGCCGGAGCGGGCGGGCGGTTGCGTGCGCAACAGCACGCGAACATCATTGCAATCCGCGAAAGATAGAATAAAACAAGGGTATTAATTGACGCGGGATCTAGATGAGCCCGAAATCTGATCCATGGTGCAGTTTCTTGCTGGGCTTGAGAGTCTGGAAGACGCTGGGATGGATGAGAGACGAACACCAGGAAACTCAGAGCAGGGGAAATCGATGGGCGGAAGACTGGAAGGCAAGGTCGCGGTCATTACCGGCGGCGCAAGCGGTATGGGGCAGGCGTCCGCGCTCATGTATCTGCGCGAAGGCGCGTCAGTGGTCGTTGCAGATCTGAATGAGGCGGCGGGAAAGGCCACGCTCGATTTGGCGACACGAGCCGGCCATGAGGATGCGATAAGATTTATAAAGACCGATGTCTGCGAAGAGAGCCAGGTAGAAGCGATGATCGCTTTGGCCGTGGGCGCGTTTGGGCGGCTTGATATTGTCTTCAACAATGCCGGTGTTGGCGGGGCCATGAGTCCCATAGTCGAGACGCGTTCAGAAGATTGGGACAAGACGTTCGATATCATGATGCGCGGCGTATTCTATGGCATCAAGCATGGGGCGCCTGCCATGAAGAATACGGGTGGCGGAGCCATCATCAATACGTCTTCCACCGCCGGTCTGGGCGGAGGAAGCGGGCCTGCGGCATATTCTGCTGCGAAGGCAGGGGTTATAAATTTGACGAAAAACGCTGCCATACAACTTTCAGCAGACCGCATCCGGGTGAATGCCATAGCGCCTGGTGGCATTCATACACCGCTGGTTCCGGCTGCGTCGGATGATGAAATGAAGACTTTCATGAAGGGCAAGCAGCCCTGGCCCGATACGGGGCAGTCCAACGACATTGCCTATGCAGCTGTGTATCTCGGGAGTGATGAATCCCGCTTTGTGACAGGAACCACATTGCTTGTAGACGGAGGGTTGCTTGCCTGGGGGCCTGGGCTGTTTCCCCATTCGGGCGCGTCAAGAACATCGGGCATGCGGATGAGCAGCACGGGTGCTGCGGACCGCCCGTAATGTCTGACTTGCCTTGCCCCTGGCCCTGATCATCGTGTGTGCACCTTGTATCTCTTCCAATTCAGGCAAAATTTGACATGATTAAATCTCCTCGCGACCTCCCGCTTGATCTGGATGACATTGATGCGAGCTGGCTTTCCGACATACTCCAGAATCAGTTTCCCGGGGTAACGGTTGAGACCTGTCGTCGAACGGGGGGGCACCGGGGCACCTCCATGTCGGCCTGTTTTGTCCTGACCTACTCCAACAAGGCCGGACAGACGCCCCCCCGACTCTGTCTATGTGAAGGGCGGGTTTGACGACACCTGGCGCAAGCGGGTCTATCAGGCCTTGCAACAGGAGGCGATATTCTACAATGAAGTCGCCCCTGACATAGAGCTGAATATTCCGCATTCTTACTATGCTGCCACAAGTGCTGCACCCCAAGGCATTGTGGTTCTGGAAGACTTGCAGAGGCGCCCGGGAGGCGTGCGATTTGCCTCTAATCTGGCGGCTGTATCGCCTGATGATGTCGCGGCTGTGCTTGAGACAATCGCGCAGCTTCATGCCGGCTGGTGGGATGATTCCCGATTGCGAAAATATGAGAAGTGGCGCGAACCACAGCGTGTATTCCTGAAATACCTCTATCGCCCCGCGCATTGGGAAGAACTGCTGGCGTGCAAGCATGGTGATTTGCTCGAACAGATATTGCGAGATTCGTCGACGGCAAAACAATCCCTGGAGACCTTGTGGAGCCTGATGGATGCACGTCCCCATACATTCCTTCACGGCGACCTTCATGGCGGCAACATTTTTTACGAGAGCAATGGCAGGCCCGGATTTCTGGACTGGCAATTGTGTTTTGCAGGCAATTACGCGCATGACATGTCCTGGATTATTGTGACAGCCTTGGACGTGCCCCAGCGCCGCACACATGAACGGGATCTTGTCCGGCACTATCTTGACGCGCTGAGGGCCCATCACGGCGAGGCGCCTGCTTTTGAAGATGCGTGGTTGTCCTACCGGCAGAACATGGCACATGCAGTTGCGTCCTATGGCGCCGTGCCACGAGACATGGGAGCGCCGGATATTGTCGAGCGCTCCGCTGAACGGGTCTTTCATGCAGCCCTGGATCATGATGTGCTGGAAGCGCTTGGGCTGAAGACCTGATCGGTGAAGTCTGACGGACAGCCGGTTTTCCCATGACAGGGCCTGGCTCGCCCGGTTATGTGCCAGGGCTTCCGGTTCACGGGACAAGCTGGAAAGCAATGCGCGCAGACGCCCCATTCGCCCGCGCCCGAGCGTCAACCAGATTGGCCGGATAGCTGTCTTGCATTGAATGAAGGGAATAACCCATCCGAATCGCGCAAGGGGGGGGCAACCGGTCAGCTTTCCCTCCCTATCTTAGTGAACGAGCCGAAATAATGTTCGACCCTCTCAATCCTGAATTCGATTATCGCTGTGGCCCAGGTGAAGATCACCAGCGAATGAACGCGGCGGACTTTACCGGTCTGGACACTGTTCAATTTGGCGTCATTTCCAATCTCACGCTTACAGCTCTGCTATCCGACAGATTGTTAAAACGGGTGATTTTTGAAACTTCCTCCCTCGCAAATTGTGAGGCCCAGTCGACAACATTCGATTCCTGCGAATTCTATTCCGTGAAGATCGATCAAGGAAACTTTCAGGATTGCACTTTCGTGAATTGCAATTTCAACGCGCCTGGACAGTCGCCCTCCGTGATCTCGGGAATGAATCTCAAGGGAGCGCGATTTATCGATTGCGATTTAAGCCGTGTAATCTTCTCAAGATGTGATTTGTCTGATTGCGAATTTGACAATTGTCTGATGGATCAAACCCAGCTGAGCACGTGTGAGTATTCGCGTCATATCGCGAAGGAGTCCTGGATCTGCCGATTTTCGTTGCGGCGGAGCATCGCAAGGAAAGTCACCTTCGTAAGCAAGCGGCTTAATCGGGCCGTGTTTGATCACACCCATTTCGTGGAATGTGACTTTTCCGACGCGGACTGTATTGGCGCCTCATTCATCGGCAGCGTTTTCGAGGCATGTGATCTTTCCAATGCCGATCTTGGTGAGATTGATTTCTCCAGGGGGGAGCTCATTGGAACCGATCTTTGGGGCGCGCGAAATATCTACGGAGCAAAAATACTCGATACACAATTATCAGCCCTCGCCAGCTCCATGGGATTCTCCATAAGAAAAGATTGGGATGACGAAGCGTTATTCTGAGATCGACGAGAATCCCTGATCCATTCATGCTGGCTGGTGCCGAATAGTGTCTGCACACGGTCCCGCAATACAATGCCTCTAGGCGCCTATAGGACAGATATGCCCAACCCTCCGAGGAGGTCAGTGGCTTGTGATTTCGATACAATGGCTCCTTTGAGTATACCAGCATCCGACAATTGTATCTGACCCAGATCGCAGCCTCTCAGGTCGGCTCCAGAAAACTTGGCTAATCTGAGCGATGCTGACCTCAAGCTGCAATCATCAAAAATCGCATTGCGAAAATCTGCTCCGTCAAGATCGGCACCTTCAAAATCGAGCCCTTCAAGCGTCTGTTTACGGAATGACGCATTTCGCAAGAATACCTCTCTGAGGATGCAATGCTGAAATGAAGCTCCCAGCAGGCGTGCTTCACTGAAATTGGCTCCGGTCAGTTTGCACTCCGTGAAAGAAGACCCTGATAGGGACGCCCCTCGCCAATTAGAGTTGGCCAAGTTGCAGAGATCAAACTTTACATCGCATCCTTCCGCAGCTTCAAATCCTGTGTTTGTCATCTTGCAATGTGTGAAAACAGAGCCGGACAGGTCGGAGGATCGAAACTGACAATCAACCGCATTCACCCGTTTCCAATTTACCGCAGCAAGATCCTGATTGGAGCAATCCACAGAAATGAGCGAAGCGTTTTCCAGGTCTGTGTGTTCACCCTGCTTAATCATGGATAGAAATGTACTTTGATCGTACGTTTTCATAATGTCCCTCGCGGCGGATCTGAGATTGGAAATGTCGGATCTTGAGCCTGAAAATCTTGCAGGCTTGATCACTGAGGAGGTCGGACTTTCGAGTGGCTTTCATGGTGCGCATGTTTGGCGCTTGCCTTGCTCTGAATTTCTGACGGGGGGCCGGAATCGGGTCAAGGTGCTTACGGGAAAAACGGGCCAATCAGCACGATTTGATTGCGCGGTTACATATTCGACAATAGAAGTTATCTGCGAGTGCAGTACGACATCGGGGTCCGAAAACTTGAGGAAAGTCTTGAACGTCCCTTAGGGCGATCTGTGAGCAGCGCACATGCACCGTATATAGATAGAGACATTGCCGCGTTCACCAGCCGACACCAGGAATGTCATGCTTCTACATAAAAAAAAGTGCTGCACATTTTGCTGCACAAAGTGCTGCACGCGAATTTAATTTTTACATTGAAAACAAGCATGTATAATGGCCCGACATGACGGAATAAGGACTTCCTCTCCGCCAGCTCTCGCAAAGTCTGTAAAAACTTAATGAAATCAAAAGTTCGCGCTGCGCGTAATTTGGGGTGTAGGACGTAAAGCTCTTCAGGGGTTTAGGACAGTAAACCGCACGATGCACTAGCAGTAACAATTCTGGAGTAAAGACAACCGCCAGGGGCGCATTGCCAGACATACTTTACCTGGCCACTGGCAAGATCAGATTGTTCCCATTTCGAACTTTGCGATCTGCGACCAAGCTGCTCTGTTGCGCGATGCAGAAGTCCCGCTCAGGTGCACCCGAGGTGCTACCATTCAATCAACGCGAGTTCTTCGAGCTTTTCGAACGATACAATGAGGCCACCTGGCCGCTCCAACTGTTTGCGCATGTCATTGGCGCAATCTCAGCTTTGGTGACGGTCTCCTCCCATCGTTTCGCGGGAGTGGGTTGCCTAGGTTCTCATGCATTGCTCTGGGGTTTGACGGGTGTCGGCTACGACAGGGTATTCTTGGTTCTATCACTTTAAGGGTTTTCAAAAATACCATTAAATTCAATGGTTCAGTGCGCTTTCATTTGAAAAAACTCATCTTTTCTGAGTTTTACCCACAGAGAATCTCGAGGCCGGAGAAACACGAATTCGTCTTGTCATTCATTTAGTGCTAAGTTAATTAAATCGTTGTTTCCAACAATTGCTCCGGTCGCGGCGCCATACAGGTGCGCGGAAGAGAGGGCTTCCAGAGAGGCGTTTCCCTTATGTCGAACACTGATGTTGCCCTGAGTTCCATGCTCACACATCATGCCCGAAACGCGCCGTCCCGGGCGGCCGTGATCGTCGAGAATGTTCCCGTCACATATAATGAACTAGATGCGCGCTCGAACCAGCGGGCCCGGATGCTGATGACGCATGGTGTCGAGTATGGGGATTTCGTCACGGTGGCGCTTCCAAATGGCGTGGAATTCTATGAGACCGTTTTCGCGATCTGGAAACTTGGCGCCATTCCGAACATCGTGTCGGCCAAGCTGGCGCGTCCGGAAATGGAAGCGATTCTGGAGATCGTTCGCCCCAAACTCTTCGTGGGAACTCCACCGAGGCCCAACATTCCAGCTATCCGGGAAGGCGAAAGCGCGGCGCAATCATATTCGGTCGAGAGTCTGTCAGAAATTGTGTCCCCACATTGGAAAGCGATGACAAGTGGGGGCTCAACCGGACGACCTAAAGTGATCGTTGACGCCATGCCTGCGCGTTGGAATCCGAATGAGGGCTTTCTGGGCCAACGCCCCGGAGATGTGATCCTCAACCCTGGCCCGCTCTATCACAATGCTCCGTTTCACTGTGTCCACATGGGGCTTTGCATAGGGGCGACGATTGTCGAGATGCGCAAGTTCGACGCGCTGCGTGCGCTGCAACTCATGGAGGCGCATAACGTCAATTGGGTGACCATGGTGCCGACGATGATGCATCGCATCTGGCATCTCGGTCCTGACGTGCTGTCCAATTTCAGCCTGCCAAGCTTGCGCATGATGGTTCATATGGCGGCGCCGTGTGCGCCCTGGCTGAAGCAGGCCTGGATTGACTGGCTCGGGAGCGAACGCGTTTGGGAGTATTACGGAACGACCGAGGCGACAGGCTCAACCATGATTTCGGGAACCGACTGGTTGTCGCATCGCGGTTCGGTGGGACGCGTTCGCGAAGGCTACGAAGTAAGGATCCTGGATGCGGAAGGGCAGGAATGCCCCGCCGGTGAAGTTGGGGAAATATATTTCCGTCCACAAGGGGGTGTGGGATCGACCTATCACTACCTCGGAAGCACAGCGCGGCGTTGCGGCGAGTGGGAAGCGCCTGGCGATCTCGGTTCTCTGGATGAAGAGGGATATCTCTACCTGTCAGATCGGCGAAATGATTTGATCATCTCAGGTGGCGCCAACATCTATCCGGCGGAAGTCGAAGCCGCGATCGAGGCGCACCCCTCTGTTCGTACAAGCGCTGTGATTGGCCTGCCGGATGAGGATTGGGGCGCCCGGGTTCACGCGATCGTCCAGCCGCTTGAGGGGGAGGCCCTGAGTGAGGCCGAGTTGATGGAGTTCGTGTCGGGGCAATTGGCGCGCTTCAAGCTGCCCAAGAGCCTCGAATTCACAAGCGAGTCCTTGCGGGACGAAGCAGGAAAGGTGCGCCGCGCGGCCCTCCGGGATGCACGGCTGGCCTCACCGATTGACGAATAGGGATGTTGGGCCTCGCGCGGTGGGGCTGGGCTGGACTTTATCCGGCCTTCGGCCGCACGCGCTTGGGGCGGCGGCCAGATTTTCCTTTGCGGCTTTTATAGAGGGCCTCAAATCCGCCAGCCATGAAGGTTACGAACCGGTCCCGGGCCGCTTCGAAATCGTCTGAGGCACACAAATTGTCCGAGAGGCGATCAATTCGGCCTGTCTGGGACAGGATGAGCGTATACGCGCCTGAGGTGAACTGGAAGCTCCAGAAGAGGTCCTCGGGCTCTGCATCTGGTAATGCCTTGCTCAGAAGACTGATGAGCCGCAACACGAGCGGATCAAAATAGGTGTCCATCTTTTCGGCGCCATAACCGGGCGCATTGTTCACCTGTGCGAAGATGCGACCGAAATTCCGCCAGCCTTCATCATCATTGATGTAAACATCGAAGGCTTCGTCATAATAGGCCCGCAGGGCACCTTCTATGGTCGGGTGCTCCCCGACTTCTGCTGCATAGGCGTCCAGGCCAGCTGTCCGCGTT
>CERH01000675.1_pt1 | contig 20921 bp, 32 predicted proteins | sample 530991 | NCBI WGS metagenome assembly CERH01 (sample SAMEA2621191, study PRJEB7988) | marine metagenome | biome: marine biome (ENVO:00000447); feature: mesopelagic zone (ENVO:00000213); material: "saline water (ENVO:00002010), including plankton (ENVO:xxxxxxxx)" | depth 800 m | reverse complement strand
AGTGGTCGAGTTGATGTAACACCTTCAACTGTTGGAGCAGCTAATGTATTGGTCGGGAGATCAATTGATAATGTAAGAGCACCACAAATAAGTGAACAAGAATTAAAAAGAGGTGAGCAATCAAGTTTACCAACTTTAGATAGAAATATGTTTGCAACACTTTTTCCTACAGATACTTTAGGGACTGCTATATCGGAGAGAAAACGTGGCTAACGGTAAAGATCCAAAAACAACTGGAGAGCACATTATTGCTTTGTACGGACACATATCCGGATTAAAAAAACAACAAGATCATATGCATAAAGGACTTGATGACGTGCGTATGAAAGTTAATTGGTTCTTTGTTGCCTTAGTTGGTGGCATGGGTGCAATTATTTTGACATTGGTTAATTTATTGGCTACTTAGACGAATGCGTCTAATAAAAGAAAAAGACCAAATCACAATCACAGATCTTAACAAACTAAAAAAATATCCTTACAAACAATACAATCGTTACTCTGGTGAACAGGGCCGTAGATATTTAGTAGATGAAAAGCCCGTCCCGTCTGTTACAACTATACTTAGTAATACAAAAGATAGAAAATTTTTAGATGATTGGATTAGGCGGGTAGGTAAAGATCAGGCGGATAAAATTACAAAGAACGCTAGTGACATAGGATCAGAGATGCACTTATGCCTGGAGCATTACCTAAGCGGTGATGTATATTATAATCTTACACCATGGGCTGAGAAACCACGAACCATGGCCCATAAGATATTAGAGAATTTAGAACCATTACAAGAAGTATGGGGTAATGAAATAAGTCTAGCATACAAAGACAAATATGCCGGAACTGCAGATTTAGTGGCTTTATATGATGGTGAGCCCACAATCATTGATTTTAAACAAGCAAATAGGCCAAAAAAAGAGGAATGGGTTGAGGATTATAAGCTACAGTTGGGGGCCTATTATTTAGCCCATAGAGAGGCCTACGGGCCCATTAGACGAGGATTAATATCCATATGTACCAGAGACCTTACATATCAGTCTTTTATGCTTAGAGAGCCTGATTTATCAGAATATAGTGAGAAATTCTTAGAAAGAGTAGATAAATATAACGATTTAATTAAACAATCCAGCTCTTAATTTTTTCACCCAACGTTTCTGCTGCTAAATTAAGTTTTTTATCAAGAGCCCCTACAATCTTCTCATCTACTGTATTTTTAACAATTAGGTCAATATATGTTACATTTTTTTTCTGTCCAATTCTGTGGGCCCTATCCTCAGACTGAAGCCTTACTTCTAAATTATAATTATTAGAAAAATAAATAACATAGCTGGCAGCGTGCAGTGTTAGACCGTAACCACCAGTTGTTGGATTGGATACAAAAAATTTGACTGCTGGATTATTTTGAAACTCATGGCAAGCCTTTTTTCTGCCATCTACACTAGTGGCCCCATACATCTTTACAAATGAATTAGGCCCATATTTCTCGCCAAGTTTTTGACATATTTGATCTATGTTTTTAATATAATTTGCCCAGATTATTGCTTTACCATTTATTTCCTCCAGTATTGCCATCATTTCGTCAAGTTTCGGGTTATCGAGCTCCTCAATTTTGCCATCATTACTTTTAACAAACCCATTAGTGACTTCATGTAATTTGATCAATTCTGTTAATTTGTTTTGAAATGAAATTGTATTGTCGTTTACAATAGCAATCGCATTGTCCCTAAGTCTTTTATATACGATGCCCTGTTTTCCACTGAGTTGTACATAACGCTGTTCATAAGTTTTTGGTGGTATGTCTAAGCAATCCTCTTTTTTAACACGTGTTGAAAACTCTTTAAGTTTGTATTCTAATTCGTCTAAGTTCTTGTAGTATTTTGGTATTGATACCTGTGTATTAACACCTGTAAAAATTGTATGCATCTCTGCATACCTGGCCCTGAATGCATAAAAAGAATCATAGCCTAATAACTTTGGGGATAAAAATTTACATTGAGTGAATAAGTCTAAGGGTGATTTAGTAACTGGTGAGCCTGTTAAGATCCTACGTACCACGGCCAATGGCCCAAGTTTAAGTATGTTCTTTGTTCTTTTGGCTTTCATATTTTTTATGGTAGTAGCCTCATCAAGAACAATAGCTGCTTTCCTACCTAATAAAAATTTATGTGCTTTTTCAAAGCCTTTCTTAGTAGACAATGCCTCAACATTTATTAGAAAAAAATTTAATTTATTATCGTCAAAATTTTCTTTTTTAGAAACGTTCCAAACTACAATATTTCTTTTTATTTCATCAGATAAATGTGTTTCTATTTCTTTATCCCATATGGTATAAACAGATTTAGGAGCAATTATTAAAGCCGAATCAATATACTTATGTGAGTATAAAATTCCTAAATTATCAATTGTGGTTTTAGTTTTACCTGTTCCCATATCCATAAACAGAGCCCAGTTAGTTTTAAACTTACAGCTATTAAGAGCTGATAACTGATGCTCATATGGATCAGTTTTAAATTTGTATTCCATGCATAATCTTTTTACATTTTCTTTTTGACTTCATCAACATATTAATTTATGAGTTGAAGTGCATGGATCTGGAAAAAATATCAATAACCATCAAGGATGATGATGTTAAAAAAATATCTAATAGATGTAACGAATTATTAGAAGTACAAAGAGTAGTAGAAGATTTAGAGAATCAATTAACGATCCACAATAATAAACTAAAAAATTTACAGGAAAGAATCATTCCTGAATTAATGCAGCAAGCTGGTGTTTCAAAAATTAAACTTGCTGATGGTAGTGAGGTAGAAGTAAAGCCTGCCTACTATGCAAAAATTCCTGTCGACAAACAGGATGAGGCCTACAGTTGGTTAAGGTCTAATGGCTATGACAGTCTAATCAAAAATACTGTAACAGCATCATTTGATAAAAAGCAAGATAATCAGGTGGCGAAGCTGATACAAGTTTGTGAGGAGAACAACTTTAGTTATCAAAGAAAAGAAAAAGTTGAACCCATGACTTTAAAAGCCACAGTACGTGAAAGAATAGAAGACGGTAAAGATATACCGATGGATTTATTTGGAGTGTACATAACTAACAAAACAAAAATAACGAAAAAATAAGGAGTAAAAATGTCAATAGCACAAGGAAAAAATGCAGAGAACATGAAAGCCGTTGCTAAAAAAGCTACAGGTCAAGTTGCAACATTTGACGCTGAGCAGTTTGCAGATCAGGGTTTTGAAAAATTAGGGCAAAAGGATTTAGCCTTACCTTTTCTAAAAATTCTGGGCGGATTATCACCACAAGTAACACAAGGCGATGCTAAATTTATAGAGCAAGCTAGACCAGGTATGATTTACAACAGTGTAACTGATCAATTATACAATGGTGAAAAAGGTATTAAAGTAGTACCTTGTTTCTATAAGTTAGAATATGTCGAGTGGCAGGATAGAGATAAAGCCAGTGGTGCACCTGCTAACATATACGGGTCAGACTCTGACATTATGTCGAAGACGACACGTGACGATCAAAATAAAGATAGACTTGAAAACGGTAATTACGTTGAAGAGACTGCATCACACTTTATTTTAATTGTTGAAAACAACGAACCAAAGGAAACTGCTCTTATAACTATGAAGTCCACTCAAAGAAAAAAATCTAAGAAGTGGAATTCTATGATGGTTTCAATCAGAGAGCCTAGAAAAAATGGTAAAGGTTTTTACAAGCCAGCACCATTCACACAAATTTATACATTGAAATCTGTGTTAGAGAAAAATAAACTAGGATCCTGGTACGGTTGGGATATAGAATACGATGGTCTAGTTCCTAATCAAGCAATCTTAGATAGTGCTCATAGTTTTCATCAATCTTGCTCTGGCGGAATAGTAAACGTCAAACATGATAACGAAGAACAGGCTCCCAAAACTGCTTGGTAATGATCGATCATGCAACGACCTTGGAGCAGTTCCAAAAACTGTTCCAAGGGTCAGCAACTTATTATGGTGAGAGTAAGTCCACAAATAAAAAAAGAGCTGATGGTAAAACGGAATTTAGGTCTTGGATAAACGCAAGACCCGCAAGTATACAGGATTGGAAAGATCATATTAATGGATCAAGACATATTGGTATGGTTCCAATTCGTGATAACTCTACTTGTTCCTGGGGAGTCATTGATGTCGATAAATATAATTTAAATCATTTAGAATTAATTAAAATAATAAGAGAAAGAAAATATCCATTAGTGCCATACAGATCTAAGTCTAATGGCTTACATTTAATTTTACATATTAGTGAGCCAGTTGATGCAAGTATAATGAGATCCAAACTTATAGAGATAGCAAGTGACTTAGGTGTACGTGATGAAACAACAGATATTTTTCCTGCACAGGATGAAGTAGATTTAACACCAGAAAATTGGGATGATAAACGTAAAGGTAATTTTGTAAACTTACCATACCAACACGCAGCACGGACAACTCGAATGGCCCTGTATGACAATGGTATGGGTGTGCCGCTTACTGATCTTTATTCATTTGTAAGTAAATTTATTATATCACCGGCACAACTAAAATCATTAAGCCCTGATAAAAACATAGATCCTATATTAAAAGATTACCCACCGTGCGTAGCAAAATTTATTAAGAACAAAGTTAGAGAAGGTCATGGTAGAAATGATGCACTATTTAATTGTGCTGTGCTATGTAAAAAAATAAATCCTGATGAGGATGAGTGGCCAGAATTATTTAGAGAGTTTAATAAAAGTATAGGAGTGCCTCCATTACTACCAAAGGAGCTAAATATACTTATTAATCAACACAAGAAAACTGATTATAATTATAGATGTAATACTTCCATAGCCAAAAGTCACTGTGAACAAAGCAAGTGTTTAACTAAAAAATATGGAATAAATAAGAATGAAAGCATGCCCGAAGTAGGTAGATTGATTAAGTATAATGTATACCCGGAGCCATACTGGGTGATACCGGTCAACGGAACAAACATAAAATTAGATAACAAAGAATTATATAGTCAAAGATTATGGGCTGAGAAGCTACAAACAGCGGACATAGTTTGGAGAACATTAAAAGCTAGTAAAAATAATCCAGATCCCTGGTCTGATTTTAAAGATGAATTAATTAAAAATAAAATGGATATGGAAGGCTATGATGCATTAGCGGATAAAGAAGATTTATTTAATTCTAGAATGGTGCAATTTTATGAAGATAGTGAAGTACATGAGGAGTTCGATCAAATAGATAATGGTTATATTTGGATAGATACAGGCAATCCAAACGAAGCAAAAGAGATGAGATTTAAGGTGCAAACCTTTCAAAAATTTATGAAAAAAATGGGCAGTAATTGGAGCTTTAGAGAGTGTACTAATTTCTTGCAAACAGGCGGAGGTGAACCAAAGAAAAAATATGCTAATATACAAACAAGACATTGGGTATGTAAGATGCCTAAAATACCTGAATATAAAACTAAGGATGTGAAAAATGATGTCAAAATCCCTGCTCCATGGTCGGACAATTAAATTATTTGGCCCACCAGGGACTGGTAAAACTTATCAGTTATTAAATCGAATAAAATATTTTTTAAAGAAAGGTGTGCAACCTAACAGAATAGCATACTTTAGTTTTACAAATAAAGCCGTAGACGAGACCATAGACAGATTAAAAACCATAAATCAAAATTATGATGAAGAAACATTTCCATATTTTTCAACAATACATAGTTTTGCAAGGCAACAGTTTGCAGAAATACCAGTATTAGATCCTAATGAGGATATGTTTCAGTTTCATTCTGATTATGGAACAATAAAAATTAGAGCAGTAAAAGGTTTTGAAGAACAGAAAATTTTAAATAATTGGTCTTTAAGAGTGTATGACAAAGCACGAAACATGAAACAAGATCCAATAGATGCATATAAACAACAACAAAGAAAAGAAGTAAGACTTCCACAATTTATTTCAATTATTAGTGCTTATGAAAGTTTTAAAAATTATGAGTCTGAACCTGGAGTGTTCAAACAAGATAAACTTGATTTCACTGATATGATAAAAAAATTTATTGACGATGGCATAGTGCCTGATCTAGAGGTATTGATGGTAGATGAGGCCCAGGACTTAACACCTTTACAATGGGATCTTATTAGTAAATTAGCAAAGCAAACAAAAATTGTTTATTTAGCTGGTGACGATGATCAAGCTATTTATGAATGGAATGGTGCGGACGTAGATTTTTTTATACATTTTCCTGGTAAACATAAGATACTTAAAAAATCTAGACGAATACCAAAAACAGTGCATATGTTTTCTAAGTTATTAATGGCTCCAGCAAAAGGTTATAGAGTAGAAAAAATATTTGAGCCTAAAGATGATGAAGGCACAGTTACAACATATCCAGATATTAAAAAAATTACTTTTAACAACAAAGAAACTTACATGATTTTAACTAGAATAAGAGATGTAAAGGGTGAAGTAGAGAAGGATTTAAAAGCTATGGGTGTTTACTATCAAGATGTTCAGGGCGTTAAATCTTTTAAAGTTGAGCAATGGCAAGCCATAAATTCCTGGTCAAAGATTATGAATGGTGGTTCTATAACAAGAGAAGAGGCTTGTATTATGTATCATTATATACAAAAGATTGATCACGGTTTTAGAAGTGCAGATAGCTCCAAGTGGTCTTTTGCACATGAGAACCAGCCATTTAATTATGACGAATTACAATTACGTTGTGGTTTAAGAGAAGATAAAGGTACGTGGCAGGACATGTTTAGAATAAGATTTTCAAATAAAGAAAAAGAATACTTTATAAAGTGTATTAACAATGGTTTTAATTTAGATTTCAAATCTAATATTATTGTAGATACTATGCATGCAGTTAAAGGTGGTGAGGCTGACAATGTAATTTTATTAAGTAAAGCTAATTGGCCATCACATTACGAAAGAAAAAATTTATCTGAAAAGATAAAGGAGTGTAGGGTTTGGTATGTTGGTGCAACACGTGCTAAGAAAAATTTACATTTAGTAAATACACATCATAAATATCACTTCCCATTAGGATCAATATATAATATTTATAGGAGAAATTATGAGCATTACAAAGGATGATATGGAAAGTATCTTTCCACAAGATAAAGGGCCCAAGCATTACAAAAATTATAAAATACAACCTTATGAATTTATCTCTAAAAATGGTTTATCGTTTTTTCAAGGTGTATGTATTAAATACATTGTTAGATATACGATGAAGGACGGGATAAAAGATCTAGATAAAATTATTCATTACTGTGAGTTAGAGAAAAAAAGACTGAGAGATAAATGAGTCATCAATTAAATTTTATATTCCAAGAGGCAGACTGGGTGTGTCCATCAGAATATCCTGATTTAAGAAATGCAGATGCAATAGCCATAGATTTAGAAACAAAAGATCCTAATTTAAAAACACTTGGCCCAGGCTGGGCTAGATTTGATGGTCATGTGGTTGGTTTTGCCGTGGCAACTGCTGGTCAGCAATACTATTTTCCTATAGCTCATGACGCTGGTGGTAATATGGATGTAGGTATTACTTCCGCATACATAGAAGACATCTTAAAATTACCATGCCCAAAAATATTTCATAATGCAGCTTACGATTTAGGTTGGCTTACAGTTAACAATTTTAAAGTTAATGGGCCCATAATAGATACCATGATAGCTGCAGCCATAGTAGATGAGAATAGATGGTCTTATGCTCTTAATTCATTATCTAAAGATTATTTAGGTGAAATAAAGAACGAAACTTTTTTAAATGAAAAAGCCAAAGAGTGGGGCATAGATCCTAAACAAGATTTATGGAGGCTACCTGCTGGGTACGTAGGTTTTTATGCTGAGCAAGATGCTGCACTAACATATAAATTATGGCAACAGTTAAAACCAATAATATTAAAACAAAATTTACAGGATGTCTGGGACATGGAAATGGAGCTTCTTCCTATATTAATTAAAATGAGACAGAGAGGAATTAAGGTTGACTTAGAAAAAATACAAACTTTAAAAAAAGATTTTATACAAGACGAGAATAAAATATTACAAAGAATAAAAAAATTAACTGGTGAGAGTGTGGATATATGGGCCAATAGATCAGTTGCTAAGGCTTTTGATTATTTAGGTATTGACTATCCACTATCAGAAAAAGCGAAGGAGCCTAGTTTTACATCTAATTGGTTACAAAATTGTGAGCATGAGATAGCTAAATTAATAAGGAACGCTAGAGAAATAAATAAGTTTCACTCAACATTTTTAAATGCAATAGAAAGATATCAATATAAAGGTAGGATACATTCAGAAATACATCAGCTTAGATCTGATGGTGGAGGCACAGTATCTGGTAGACTAAGTTATTCTAATATGAATCTACAGCAAATACCTGCACGTAATAAAGAATACGGAGATAAAATTAGAAGTTTATTTTTACCGGACGAAGAAAAACAATGGGGTTCTTTTGATTACTCACAACAGGAACCACGGCTAGTGGCTCATTACGCTGCAAGTATTGATCAGGGTTTTACAGGTGCTAATGAATTTATAGAGGCATATCAAAACGAAGCTGCAGACTTTCATCAAATAGTTGCAGATATGGCAGGTATATCAAGATCCGCTGCTAAAACAATTAATCTTGGAATTTTTTATGGTATGGGAAAAAATAAATTATCAAGAGAGTTAGGTATTTCTAAAGTTGATGCAGAAAATTTATTAAGACAATACGATACTAGAGTTCCATTTGTAAAAAAATTAGCCACAGAAGTTATGAATAGTGCAAATAAATATGGATACATTAGAACCATAAAAGGCAGGAAATGTAGATTTGAAATGTGGGAACCAAATACATTTGGTATGCACCAGGCAATGAATTATGAAGAAGCAAAAGCACATTACGGAAATAATATAAAAAGGGCTTACACTTACAAAGCTCTTAATAGATTAATTCAAGGTAGTGCTGCGGATCAATCTAAGCAAGCCATGATTGATTGTTATAACAATGGCTACTTACCGCTGTTGCAAATTCATGATGAGTTGTGTTTTTCTATTTATAACGAGAAGGACACAAAAATAATAAAACAAAGCATGGAAAATTGTATTGACCATCTTAAAGTTCCATTTAAAGTAGATATTGCTTTAGGTAAAAGTTGGGGAGATGCAAAAGAATAGGAGAAAATATGATTATATTTGGTAAAACACCAAAGGACTGGAAAGCCTTAGAATTATACTACAGAGCTGAATGGATTATATTTGTAGTAGGTTTTGTATTAGGTGCAATAATATTTTAATGAAGTTTTTTACAATGGAGGATGTGGACTTGGCAAAGGAGCTAAAGCCATATCTTCCAAAAAAATTCTTAATTAAACAATTTGCATTCTGTAATTATAAATTAAGACGTGGCTGGAGTATGGGCAGGCTAATAGCCTACATAGAAAATACGAAAAATTTTACGTTAAAAAAATTTAACTAATCTTCTTTATTTCTTTGATCAATAACACTTTGTTCATTGATCTTAATTTTTAAATCTTTTAATTTAATATCGATCCATCGCATATCAGGTGTAACTCTACCCTGTTCTAGAGCCTGCGTTGCCCACTTCGACTCCAATTGCAACTTTTTCGATATCAACGCTTGCAGTGACATTTCTATCTATCTCCTCATACGTTATATGAAGTCCTTTATCTCTAAAGCCTTCATCTTTCGGTAAAATCTTTTTGGAGGTAATCATTTCCGCAAAGTTTTCAGCCGCATTATCAGCATCAGATCCTAAAGATATCCCATCAAAATATAGATTGCTATATCTTACTTGGAATCTATATGCTTTCATAATTATATCGTATCCGATCCCTTTACGCAATACAGTTGTGCTTGAATTACTGGTATACCAGCTTCCTTATATTGGAGCACAATATCATCGAGTTTTGCAGGTGCAAGTCTCATACATTCGCTATGTTTATAATAAGTTCTTGGGTTTTCTTCGTGTGGATTACAGTCTATTGAAGTTTCAGTCATAATACAAACAAATGCAACCATAAAAAATTCTGCCATGATAAGGCAGATTATCATTAACAGTTATTAATAGATAGAATCAGCTATTGTCTTTTTTCATAGACTCTTTGCCGCTCTCATCATGGTAGATAATCCATAGATCTTTACCATCAAAATAATAACCACTAATCATTTTCTTTTTTTTCCTCATGTTCAGTGATTCTATTTATTATAAAGAAAGCTGCAACAGCTATTATTAAAATTAATATTGATCCAGCGAGTAACATTCCTAGTCCGTATTGAGGTGTCATAATTTATGGTGGTGGGCCCGAAGGCCCAGCCACTTACCTTTTCATCTCCTTACCCTCTTTTAACATCTGATCACGTTGCTTAGAATGAGCGATGCCGTTTTTCTTAGCGACTTTAGAAACTTCTGAGTCAACGAGTTTTGCAATCATTGCCCCAGGCTTTCTATAACCGTGCTTACAAAGAGCTCGGAGGATGTGGTAACTGTCAGTATCAACTGCAACAGATTTCCACTTGTTGATGTCCATTACCCCTCCTATTTTTTCTTCTTCGAGTATTGGTTATGACCAGCTTCTCTAGCAGCTCTTAGTCTATCGGTAACTTCGATGTAGGCCCTATCCTCTACCCATCTAACAAGTTTAATCTTTTTAAACTTTCTGCCAGATAAGTAACTATTGTAAACAGACTCAAAAACTTTGATGTAACTCATTCTATCTGTTGCACCTAAAATTTTAGATCCGTTAACTTTTAATGCATGGATAAATCTTTTAAACTCAAACTCTGGATGTTTAAAAAATATTAAGAATGCATTTAGGAAGGCACGACTTTTGGCTTGCTTACCTAACAACCTAATTAGTTTTAAGTAAGACTCACCAACTTCGTTAGCCCAAGATAGAGCCGACAATCTGTAAGATCCTAATTTAAGATCTTCAAAAATATCTGATGCTCTATTCACACGTTTTTGTCCTACGATCACAGCAACGTCTGGATTAAAATTATATTGCTTAATTAAAAATTTAAGCAACTGATAATCTTTTTTTCCACGCTGAGCATAAAAGTCTATGTAATTAATCGTAGACCATTTAACACTGTTAGTGTTAGCTCTAGCTGTATCGAGGTCTTCACTAAATTTACCGATGTAATACTTGACCGGCAAATTTAATTGCTTACGTGCCTCTAGTCTATGTTGACCGTCCAATACAAACATTTCACGATCAACAATTATTGGTATGTCTAGATCCTGCTCACTTATAGCTTTCACTAAACGTTTTACATGATTAGGATCAACATCTCTGTTTCCTCTAATCTTTTTAAAAACAGAATAGTCTTTAGTTACATATACTGAACCTTTGACTTCTGTTCCGTTTTTTTTAATAACCATATTTTCCTCCTATGGGTTAGATGGTTAGTTTAATTTAGACTCAGCTAATGCTGAATCTTTATCTTCCTGATCCTGCCGGGCCTCCAACTCATCGTACACTAGCATCGTTGCCAGGTACTCAGACAATGGTTTGAACTCAGTAGAACCAATTATGATTTTTAAAGAACACAATCTTGATACAGCATCTTTAAAAGTTGTATCGTCTTCATGTGTTGGGTTACCCCTGCAATCATGAGTATGGATCTTTGATAGTATCTCTTGAACACTATCATTGAAATCATTCCATACATCAGAACTACACTTAAAAAACATGATTCGATTTATATATTATTATATCCCATTGTCAAACATTAAATTTTATATATTGACATAAATCATATTATGGGCTTAAATGGGACAGATTTAATTTTAACCAAAAGGAGGACATATGTTAAATCAATTAAGAAAAAGCAGATTAAGTGTTAGAGACAATAAAATAATCTGTAACGCACATTCTGTTAAATCGTTAAAGTCACAATACGATAAAAGTTGGAATGGACTTAAACCAGTCTTGGAGGAACTAAGGGTTAAAAAAAATGTTAACCAATTAGTTGGAGATGTAAACGATGGTTTAGGTTTAAGAGGGTTTTTATTCGTACCTAAAACCAGGAAGTTTTTTGATCAAAAAAAGTTTGCAGAAGATAATCCTGTACTTTACGAAAAATATATGAAAGAAATGACATATTACGAGAATAAACCAATCTCGTAATCCAATGTAGTAGGTAGGCGATCTCTTAATGCTTCGGATTGCCTACCTAAATTTTTTAAGCTATTATACAGCATGCCAGCACCATTAGCAGGAATAGTACCAATATTAATGAACTCAGCACGTGGTTTAAAAATTTTACGTGACCTGGGTATAGCTGTTACATCAATACCAGCTATTGAAAAAACAATAAATGCAATTCCAGAAGAAAAACAAAAACAATTAGTAGAATTAATTGTACAGGGCCCAGCGTATGATTTTGTAAACGAACAAGTATTTAGAAATGTAAAAGATACACCATCTGGAACTGTAATAGGCCCTGACGCTGATGAAATAGAAAAACAAAAAGAACAAATACAAAAAGATTTAAAACCACCTAAAGCGGGTGAGCCACCATCAATTGAACCACTTATAACTTTACCACCGGAGCCAATGGAAACTAAGGAAGAGTTTCCTGCAGAGGAAGATGATAAACCATTAATAGAAACTTTCCCAGCAGGCACGGAACAAGGCCCAGTAATTTTTACAATGGATGATCCAAGACAAATTAAAACAACAGGTCAATACGTTGGATTACCAGAAGGCACAGATACAAAAGAAAAGTTACAAGAAATTAGAGATGAGGCATACAAACAATTTGATAGTGGTAAAGAAGGACGTTACTGGTACAGAGATAGTGCAAAAACTATTTTAGACTCAGTTGGTGGTAACGTAGCTGAAGCAGATAAGATTGCACAATTGATTGGAGTCTTTAGTGCCGGGTCACCTGTAGGAACAGATTTAAATTATGCATTACAAGCGTATGCAGCTCACAAGAGAGGTGAGGATATATTTACTGGAAGATTCCCAACAGCACAAAGTCAAAAAGCAAAAACTATTTTAGAAGGTGGCACATGGGAAGGTAGAAAAACAAATAATTTCTATAAAGCAATTGCAAGAGAATTTAATCCAGAGCTATCTAATGAACCAGTTGTTGATATATGGATGATGCGTGCATTTGGTTTTGAAGATTTTGATGGCACACCAACAGAGGCCCAATACAATACTGTAAGTAACGAGATTAAAAATATTTTAGGTAAGGCTAGAGAGATAGATCCTTCTTATGACATTAATCAAATTCAAGCAGCCATATGGGTAGGTGCTAAGGCTAAAAAAGTTGGCAGCATGGATAAGGCATTATTTAATTATCAAAATGCAATAGAGAATAATTTAGGTCAGATATCCTGGGAGTCTGCACCTGGTGGATCTTTAAACCATTTAATAGGCTTTGGTGATTTACCGTATAAGGACAGACAAGAATATCACGTTGAAGCATCAAAAATATTTTTAGATGATAAGGGTAACGATATATTAGCACAAGCAATTGGTGTTTTAACACCTAACGAGTTTGAGGCCCCTGGTCATTATATGGACGAAGTAAACCCAGGCTCGCAAACAGAAGTAATTATTCCAAAGGGTTATAAAGAAACTAAAGCATTAGACAAAAATACTGTAGCTCTTATTGATGCTTATGCAGCAGCAAAAGGTTTAATACTAGGCCAAGAGGCTGTACCGTGGCATAGACCTTTTTATACTGATAGTGCAAATAAAGCGGATGGCGTTAAAATAACTATTGATGATGGTAGAATTGCAACTCAGGCAGAAACAAGGCAGCTGTCGCAAGAGGCTAATAAAATAGCATCTGAAATAGCAGGTCGAGAGATTAAAGATTTCAATTTGATTGGTAGTGAGGACGGTGGTAGATTTTTAAATGTAGTATTTGATGACGCTGGAAATAAAGTGTTTACAAATAAACAATTTACTGACATAATATCAAAGGCAGCGGATCGAGTATTTCCTGGTGAACAAAAGGTAGACTTGAACTATTTTGCTAGTGATGGAAATTATATTAGTAACGATTGGAATAAAAATTTAAATGGCGAAGATTACATTAAAACCATTGGACAAGCAGGATCCGATATTCAAAAAAGGGTTCTTGACTTACTCCCTAGCCTCATCGAAAAGAAATACCAACTCGACAAAGGCTTCGGAGAAAAATACAAACTCGAACTTAACACAGCAATCAATCAAAAATACAGAACCCCAACCAGCACCGGAGGAGGGGGAGCCGCTAGTCAAGTTAGACAAGTAAAGCCAACTAAGTTAACTACTCAAAATTTTTTAGACGATAAATTAATGGACGATCTCTTAAAAATTAGAGGTGGTGTTAAGGGTCATTTAGAAAATATGAGAAGTCCCTTCCCTAAAATGCCGAATTCTACAAAAAATTTTATGGAGGGTGAATTACAAAAAAAATTATTTGCTAAATATAAAATAAATGAATACCCACCAGGTGAAGATCCAGAATCAATATCTGAAGAAAGAAATAAACAATTACTAAATACTTATAATAAAAGATTAGGTGCAATAGAGTATATAACTTCAGTTGCATATGATGTCATAGGCACAAAAGATAAAGAGTCATTGCTTGTTGTAGATGAACAAGGGCTACCAATTGCTGCTGCAAAAATAGCTTTACCTGGACTAAAAGAGATAGGTAGAAATCAAAGTGATGTAAATGAAAAAGATGCCTTAGTTATCACTGAGGCCGGAAGTATATTCAGTGAAGCGGGTGATCAATTATTTAATGACATAATTAAAAAAGCCAAAGAAAAAGGTAGAAAATATATTGTTGCTGAAGACTTAACTAGCGATGAAGCATTACAGGCCATGAAAAATAGAGGTTTTAAACCAACTACAACAAAAAATTTAAAGAGATTTAAAGGCAAAAAAATAAGAAGACCTAATGGACGTGTAGCCTTCCAAAAAAATTTAGTATACGAAATTGAGTAAAAATAGTATGCTTTTTAAGCATGAAGTTTAAATTAATTTACGTTGATCCTCCATGGCATTTTAAAACATATTCAAGTAAAGGTGAGGGCAGATCTGCTAAAAATCATTACGATATACTATCCTTAGATAAAATAAAAACATTTCCGGTAAAACATTTATTTGATGATGATGCTATATTACTTATGTGGGTTATAGATCCAATGCTGCCAGAGGCCTTGGAAGTAATAAAAGACTGGGGTTTTAAGTATAAAACAGTAGGCTTTACATGGGTAAAACAGAATAAAAATAATGATGATTATTTTACGGGCCTTGGTTACTACACACGCTCCAACCCTGAAATGTGTTTGCTAGCTACACGTGGTAAACCTAAAAGATTATCAAAGTCAGTTAGACAATTAATAGTAAGTAAAAGAAGAGAACACAGTAGAAAGCCTGATGAAGTATATGATTTAATTGAACAATTATGCGAAGGCCCATACTTAGAAATATTTGCAAGAACTAAGAGAGCTAATTGGTCATACATTGGAAATCAACTTGACAAATTCAAATAGTCAATTATCGTTTAACAGTATTCCTTAACCTGATGAAAAGCAGAGGCCAAACTGCTTAACACCCACGAAACACGGATCAACATATTAATTTAACTTTAAATTATATGGCTAAAGCAGAGAAAAAATTAAATGATTTAGATTTTGTTTTAAAGACGATTGCTAATCTTACGAATAACAAAAGGCTTTATGACAGAGTAACTAATTTAATTACTCAGCTATGGATGGGTAACGATTTAGGAATTAAGGATATAAGTCAGTTTCAGGCACTGATCCAATATAATTGGTTGAAGAACCAAAAAAGAAAAGCGGTCAAACAAGGTCTGACGCTAGTCAAAAAGTAATTATGCCCATGTACAGCTCCCTCTCTTTCCATGCAAACGTATGTGGGCATAATGATGATAGATTACGATGATCTCTTAGAAGAGTTCAATATAAAAGTTGTTAATCAGTTGAATGGTAATGAGAAGACTGATTTTATGCAGCACGTATTTGATCATTTAGAATTTTCGATTCAATCATCATCACATCCGTTAGTAATAAAATATTATAAGGATGTTTTCTCCAAACTTGTTAAAAATTATGGGCATTAGGTTAGCAACAGAATACGCTAATCGTAAACAACACCCTGAAGAAAAATTATGGAAGGCTGTAGTAGCTACAGCATTTGAAGATGTTATTTGTAAACTTGGATCAAAGATTGAAACGTACAGAAAAAAAGAAGCACACGACTGGTTCTTATCTGGATCAAAAGACTTTGAGCATGTTTGTTACCTGGCAGGACTAGAACCAGACTCTGTTGCATACAGATACAAATTATTATTAAGAAAAAAAATTATTTTTTTTACTGAGTTACAAAAAGAATGGGTAAATTATAAAGAAGAATATATTTCTTATAGATCTGCAAAAAATAAAACTGAACGAAGAGAAATACTTTCTCAAATAGATTTAATAAAAAATAGAATTATAAAAAAGAAAGCGGGCTCCCGGTAGGTCTCACCCGGGATTATTCCTAGCACATGCCGTGCATCGCATTCAAGACCAATGGGCCCGCTGATCTGGGAAGGACTGACTATCCTTGATTAGCCACCACTATTACAGATGGACATTGCAATGGACTTTTATGTCAATCCTTCCCGGATCAGCGATTGGAGGCTGGAAGGGTATCTAAACGAGTAACCCTTCCTTATGACTTTAGTTTTTCCACTTAAGTCTAGGCCCTCTAAGATCCGTAGACTTTTTTAAATTACCGGCAGGGTATAACTCTTCATGAACTTTTTGGTGGACTTTATTCCACTTTCTTGGAGAGTCATGCCAGTCTTCTGGTGGAAGAATTTTACTCTGGGCCAATGCATAGTACTGACCCTCCTCCAACTGATAAAGACTTTTGAAGAGATTAGGATTCGCTTCATCAATAATTTTTCTAATCTCATCCCTCGGTGCACTGTCAGCCTCAAGCAAAAGTAACTCAAGAGCTTTGAATTCACCGTGCTCTATTAGTATGCCTGCAGATTTAAACAGATCGTAATCAATCGAATCTGTGTCCCCGTAAGCTCTTTTTAAAAGAGCCTTTGCAGCAGGGTTTTTTGGTTTACCATTTCTAAGCATTTTTTCCTCCTTGGTTAGTGTTTAGAAATAAAAATATAAACATATGGGAATATATATATGTCGATGGGATATATTACAAGCATTATTTTTAGAAAAAAAATTATTTATCCACAAGTGATATTTTTGCAACAGTTGTTAATAAAATGAATCTTTTTTTAAAAATACTAAATATTTATTTTGACATTATCCCATATTTATGGGACAAGTACGTATGATTCATTTTTTAAATATTAACAAACCAAAGGAGGAAAAAATGAAACTACAACACGGACAAGTAAAGTTAAGAAAATACAAATACGAGGACATCGCAAAAGTTGGTGATGTTATCAAAGCATACGACTTTGAAAGAATACCTGGTTACCCAGACAGCTATGTAATCGGTAAGGTAGTAGCAAAAGGTGAAAATATTGATGACAAGCCTTATGCATGTTTCAAAGTTGCACTAATCCAAAAAGCAGAAAAAGAAGCGGATGGTACAATTGATGACTACACAGCAGTATGTTTAGCGAAAGGTGCTTTTCACTGGTACATTCCATTTGAAGTAGCTGACGATGACTACGATGGTAGAATCGAAAAGTTGGACAATCCATGGGAAATTCTTGCTGATGAAAGAAAGAGAGGCAAGTAACTATGAATGACCAATTAAAAAAAATGATTAAGTTCTTAGATCCTGACCAGCAAAAGCTGGTCAGGGAGCTAGGTGTAAAAAAAGAATGGTACATTGTTAATGAAAAGTTATACGGTGCAGAAGTTAACTTCATAGACAATACTCTTAAAATTTTAATTAAGGGCCATGATAAACCGGAGGTGCTGCTCCAGGAGCCGTTAACAAATTATGAAAAGTTTAACGGTGGTATGGAGTTGTACGTAAAAAAGAAAGTGAGGGCTTATGTTAATTAAAGAAGCTGAGCAGGCACTTGAGTTAATAAATTCTGGTAAGTGGTTACAGTTGGAAGGAGCCGTGGGTAGACACTGTAATGACTTGCTTGAAGCTAAAGTAATAATAAAGGATGAACAAGCTACCACGGAACACGGCCCAGTGACCTTTAGAGATGGTTACGGTAGATTTGTTAAACAATACAGATTCAAAATTAATGAAGACTATGATTTTGATTTAGACCCAGAGGAAGGAGGTAATTAATATGGGATATACACACTACTGGAATCAGACCAGGGACTTTAAACAGCATGAGTGGGCAATGATTAGAATAGCAATTGATGAATTGACTAAGAATGCTTCAGTGCTTGATAAAGATCCTAAGTCTGATCAATGCCTTTCAATTAAAGATAATAATATATTCTTTAATGGAATAGGTGAAGACGGCCATGAGACTTTTGTAGTACCAAGACTCAAGCCAGCAATTGCAGAGTGGGACAAGGAAGGACAAGCAAAAAATGTATCTTTTGAATTTTGTAAGACAGCACGTAAATACTATGACGATTACGTATGTGCTAGTCTTATAATAATTGCTCACTTAGCACCTGGCGTGCTTCTTATTTCATCTGACGGTGAAAAAGACGATTGGGTAGAAGGACTAAAAAAAGCAAAAAAAATACTTCCAAATATTCAAATGTTTAAATTTAAACATGAAGAATATGATGACTGGAAGAAGGCTATCTAAATGGTAAAGGGGCTCGATAAATTAAAGGCACAGACTTTAAAAAACATTTTATCGGGCCCTAATAATGGAATTGCAAAAAGACGAATTATTAAATTGATTAAGCAAAAAAAAGGGCCTAGTCCACTCTCGCTTTCTAGGCCCGTTTTAGATTTATTTTCTAAACCCAAAGGAAGAATTAAATGATATAGTAAAATTATGAGTTTGCAATGCTAGAATTAGTACATTTTGTAATTTTATACGTGATATCCCCAGAGGGTGAATTATTGAAATTTATCCATGAATTTACTGAACCAATGACACTTTGGGAGTGCGGTGACTTTATGGAATTTGAGCGTGATAAGTGGGCCGTGTACCATGAAGAGATCAATAGATGGGTCATGAACAACGGATCAGGGCACATGATAGCCCATGAGTGCGTCCAGGACGAAAATCGCATGTAAAGCGGGCATAGGGCCGGTAAGGCCCTGTTTCCATATCATGTAACACCTTTATGATTAATTAACTTAAAGAGAATCATAGATTATTATAAATTACAAAAACTGACAAGCATAAATTCTACTATATAGGTTCTACAGAAAAATAAGACTTTAATTAAAAAGTTTTGAAAAGTAACGTACCTAACGTACCTATTGATTATTATTATTATTTACCAATACTTTTAGATAAAAAACTAGTGTACCTGTATGTGTACCTATAGTGTACCTAGGTACACTTCTTGGTGATCCGATTTTGAACTGAGTCTTATCTCTAGTTGAATTATCTGTATAATCTCTTTAGAAAGATTTGATATGGGTCAAAAACCAAAACACGAACTTACAATTGATGACATTACTGAAAAACAACGAATGTTTGTTGAAAAACTAATAGATTCAATTGGTACTAAAAAAACTAAGTTAGAAGTTGTTAAAGAAGTTTATGGTGATCCGGCTAATCCAATGACTGATAAATCAGCGTCAGCTATTGGTGCAAGACTCACAAATAGAAAATTAAATCCTCACGTTGTTATGTTTTTAGATAAAAGACGTGCAGAAGAGACAGCGATATTTGAAAAAGATAAATTAAGACGTTACAAAAGATTTGAATACTTCGCAAATGCTGCCAGCAAGAAAGATCAATACAATGCAGCAATAACAGCAGAATACAGATCTGGACAATTAGCAGGTATGTTTGTTGATAAAAAAGAAGTAAGAGTAAGTGGTTTGGAGGGTATGAGTCGTGAAGAGCTTGAAAAAAAACTCGAAGAGTTATCGAAAAAAATCGATGGCCACAATGCAAAAACGATCGAAGCAGAAGTGGAGTGACGAGAATTTTTTTGAAGTGTTTAACAAAATTCACAACTCACATTTAATAAAAAGTAATGTCGGAACTGTTAAAATTAATACCAAAAAAGATAAAGATTAGTTACGCTGATGTAAAAATATCTGTAACTGACGATAAAGAATTTACTGACACATGTTATGGTGAGTACAGTGCTGATCATAATATAATTAAATTATCAAAAGAGTCATCTGACTTCGATCTTGCTAACACTATTTTACATGAGTTAATCCATTGTGCAGTTTGGTATGGAGGACTAAAAGATGATGGTGCAGCTCTTGCTGATGATGATAAAGAAGAGAACGTAGTAAATGTTATTTCAAATAACTTATGTCAAATATTTAAGGACAATCCTAAAATTCTGACTATCATAAAGAAAGGGTTAAGTAAGAAGAATGGCAGATCAAAAGAACGAAACAAAACTGTGGAACCTATTAAAAAAATATTTGATAAATATACATTTCACAAGAATAGAAAGTAAAACAGTTAATGGTATTCCTGACATCTTTGGTGTATACAACGGCATAAGTTTTTGGTTGGAATTAAAAGCTGATAAGGTCAGTTATCCTAAGTTATCTAAGTGGCAAATATCCTGGATCAATACTTACATTGGACACGGTGGTGTCATGCTGATCTGCGATTTGGCCCTCTCGCAGCGGGCCCTCAAATTCTACAGAATTAAAAAATTTATCGAAGATCCCAGGAAACTTGTGCCCGATTACGTTGCACCGGTGCGTGGTTCCTGGCCAGAAATACGTAAAAACTTTATAAAATTAATTTCCGATAACTAATTGTTATCGGAATATTACTAATGATAATAAAAGTTATCATTAGTAAATT